>Ga0316222_1001035_pt1 | contig 36554 bp, 21 predicted proteins | sample TBH18011metaG_FD_206008 | JGI IMG/M metagenome (GOLD analysis project Ga0316222, IMG submission 206008) | Freshwater microbial communities from Trout Bog Lake, Wisconsin, USA - TBH18011 | ecosystem: Environmental > Aquatic > Freshwater > Lake > Hypolimnion/Profundal zone | place: USA: Wisconsin... | reverse complement strand
CTCCCGCTTCCGTCCCTTCTGAAGATGTTCCCTCGATAAGGAGGATTTTGCCGTTGTGGTCCGGCTTGGGCAGGTAGGCCACAACACAGTATCCAACAGTCTCTGTAGGTGTGTAGATCGCCTGTTCGCCTGTGGCAGGGGAGTGATTAGTTACAGGGCTTTGAGAGTCGCTATTCGGTTCCTCAGTGAAATTCAACCGGCTCTCGAAGAGTTCGTCCCAGGGATTCGAGGTAGGGCTGCCAAACAGAATCACATTGTCTTTGGTGAGCAGTTCCGGCATATACTCACGGGCGTTGTAAAGGTTGATCCTCTTGCCCATTGAACCCAGTTTGAGAATACTTTGCACAAGCCTCACTTCGGCCGCACGGGCCAGCGTCTTGCCTGCAATCAGCGTCTGAGCCCTGTGAATCTCGGGGCTGAAATCCTGAGCCTGAAGCTTACCTACATATGTGCGATTCAAATAGTCGTTGAAAGAGAATGTCTGTTTGCCCAGGTTCTGGACGAGCAGAAAAGCGTCGTCTTCCATGACGATGTCTGTATCTTGATTTGTGTCCAGGAAGGCAGACCACAGAGCCCCAACCGAAGGCGAATACCTCCAGGGGTACAACATGCGCTGCAGCTCGCGGTTCTGAATCCACAAGGTAACGCAGCAAGCAATGGCTAGTGTAAAGACGCCCAGTGCGCCAAGCTGCCAAGGGCGCTGACCCAAAACAGCGAGCCCTCCACCTCCAAGAGGAGGAGCGGCAATGCGATCAGCAGCAATAGTCGGAGGCTCTGCTATAGATATCGGGAGCTGTTTTGCGGGGCGACTCCTGAAGACAGGAACGTAGCTGCCGCGGGGAATTTCCATAAGCAGCGTCTCATCGATACCCTCTGATTCAAAGTAGGCCTCGATACGCTTGCGAAGTTCCGTCGCGTTCGCCCTGACTATATTGTCAATGCTTGTGTCGTAAGTATCTGGCCGCCCGAAGACCGCTACGCCAATTTCCAGTTCATGGACTTGAGCGCAACCGTCTTTCAGCGCGCGCCGTCCGACATAAAACAGGAATTCTCGCAGCCGAGGCGCACGGCGCAACTCTGGGCTCGCAGCAACCCGTTCGAGCAAGGACCAGCAAATCTCCGAATCGGGCGATTCCTTAACTTGTGGACTCGTCTCAATCATCGGCACCCATCTCAGCACTAGTTTCCAACGCAACAAAGCTTACCACATGTGTGCAACTGTGGGGAGTTTGGCGTCTTAACGGTAAAGGTCCGCCTGAATAGCGCGCATCTGACCCCGGGTGCTCTCTGCCGTGATTTTTCCGTTGCATAACGCCCAAAAGCACAAAATCAGATCGGGCAGATCGAGCATCCCAGAGCGGGATAAGCCCTTTCCTCATAAGAATCAGTGCGTTCCAGGTTAACGACGAGACGCGTCTGAGAGCCCGGGGGAGGGTTGAGCTAGAAAGATCTGGTGGAAGTGGAAGACAGAATTCAGTCCCTTGCATCACCACCGACCCGGCAGTGGCCAATCCTCCGTTTTAGTCAAATCACACACAGTTGGGAACACTGTAAATTGACTTGCTCACTTTGACCTTGAACGACAATGCTTCGTTGTCTTCTTGACCGCCTTTTCGAACGGCGCGAACTGCTTCGCTGCAAGGTGTGAAGCTGGTTTTTGAATGGGCAGTGCCAGAAACGCATGGCTGGCAAAGGCACAAGGCAGGAGCCACGTGTGAGCTTTGGAACTAAATGGCTGTTGAGAAACCAACTGTGAGGATTGAACGCTGTACTCCGATTCATAGGCAGTAAGGTTTGCTCTCAATGGTAACGACCACCGTAGTCGAACAACCTTAAGGAGAAAATATTCGGATGAAAAACTTAGCCGATTATCTGACGCGCACTTTCTGCAAGTGGAATGTGCCCATTCTTTCCGCCGTTGTGCTGCTTGGAATGGCGATGTGCTGCTCGGTGACTCAAGCCCAGAGCGGTGCCGGCGCAATTCAAGGCACGGTTACGGACTCAACTGGCGCTGTGATCCCTGGGGCCACGATCAATGTTGTGCAGCAGGGCACCAATGTGACAGTCAACACAAAGTCCAACAACGTTGGCTTTTACCAGGTTCCCTCACTATTCACCGGCTTCTATGCAGTAACGGTATCTGCACCGGGGATGAAGACGTACAAGACCACGATTGAAGTCCTCGTGGACCAGCATGCGGTGATCAACCCAACCATGACTGCCGGGGACGTTACGCAGCAAGTGGAGGTAGCCGCCGATGTGGTTCAGCTCACCACCACCGATAATGGCACCATCGCCTCTACGTTGGAAAACGCCAGAATCAACCAACTCCCTATGAGTGGGCGCACTTTATACACGCTGGTCGGAATGACGACGCCAGGCCTTGAAAGCTCAGGACAGCGGGCCAACGGTCTGCTGCAGCAAGCTCTGGAATATGTCGCAGACGGCGTCCCCCTGACGAATCGCCAATTGGGCTCGCTCACGCAAGCCAACCTGCCTGATCCAGACTCGGTGCAGGAAGTGCGTGTAGAAACCACCAATACCAGTGCCCTCTATGCAACACCGGGTACAGTTGTCATCACTACCAAGTCGGGAACCAACGCGCTGCATGGCTCACTTTTTGAAACCGCGCGCAACAACGGAATCGGCAACGCCAGACCCCGCACGGTTGGTTACCTGCTGCCCCATCTGGTGCGCAACGAGTTCGGCGGTTCAGCTGGCGGACCCATCATTCTGCCCAAGGTCTATCACGGCAAGGACAAGTCGTTCTGGTTCTTCGCCTATGAGCGGTTCTCGCTGGCAAGTTCCACACCAGAGAACGTGACCGTGCCGACGTTAGCAATGAGGGGCGGCGACTACAGCGGCCTCATCAACGGCTCAAACCAGTTGCAGGTTCTCTTTGATCCAACAACGACCGCCAGCTCGGCTAACTGCCTGAATCCGGTTACCAATACCAGCGCTGCCAACGCATATTGCCGTACGCAGTTCAACTACAACGGCAAGCTCAATGCCATTAACCCCGCCAGGATATCCCCAACATCCAAGATCATCTACGACATCACTGCCAAGCCAGGTACCAACGACAATCCGCTTGTCACACCCAACCTCTCTGCGCCCAACCCGAACAACCAACAGATCCCTACCATCACCTTCCGCTTCGATCATGCCTTCAATGAGAACAACCGGGCATACCTGCGGTTTACCGATAATATTCAAACTCAATACACTCTACGCAATTACCCTAACAACTCGCCGGCCACCATTGCAGCCGACGGATTCCCTAATCAAGCCAGCGGCATCGCCTACAATCCGATTGCGACCTACGCTGCCGCTACCGGCTTTACACATGTCTTTTCACCCACCTTTTTTGCTGAAACCGTTCTGAGCCAGCAATGGTATAACCAGCGCAACTATGCAGGTGGAACGCCCAATGCAAACTTTGAGAAGATGCTCGGCACGCCAAATAACTTTGGAGAGTCCGGCTTCCCAAACTTCGGCTCTACGCTGATCTGCCCCTATGGCGGCACACAGTTTGTCTATGATGCGGCCCAGATTACCTCCACAATAGATGAAAACCTGACCAAGACCGTGGGCAAGCACCAGATGCAGTTCGGTGGCCGCTATCGGCATGAGCGCATGGGTATGCTGCCTGATATGGCCAACGATACGGTCAGTTTTGGCGCTAATGCAACCGGCCTTGAGAATCCAGCATCAGGCACTACGTACAGCAACTTGCCCAATACAGGCTACGCGGATGGCGATATGTACATCGGCGCCGCCTCCAGCTATGGAGTAAACCTCAGCGCCGCATACCAGCACATGCACGACATGGAGTTCGATGGCTACTTCCAGGACAACTACCATGTAAGCAGAAACCTGACGGCGAATATCGGCTTGCGCTACGAAGCCCATCCAGCTGCGTGGGTCAAGTATGGCCAGGTAGATGCTTGGGATCTCAAGAACGACGCCGAGGTTTTAGCCGTTACGCCGGCAACCCTCATCTCAGAGGGCCTGACAACGCAGGCCATCATCACCAATCTGCAAAATATAGGCTATGTCTTCGAGACCCCTGCACAGGCCGGGTTCCCCGACAAGCTCTTCAAAGACTACAATCTCACTGTCAGTCCGCGCCTGGGCATGGCATACACACCTTTCAATGGGAAACATGGGACGGTGATCCGGGGAGCCTACGGAAGATATACGTTCCCGATCCCTACCCGCAACAGCATGAAGAACCTACTGCAGAACGTGCCGTTCCAGGCAGGGTACTCGCAGAGCTATACCTCTGCTGCTCAGTCACCGGACGGTGCAAACAACTACTTGATTCGCACCAATGCACTGCCTGTGGTCATGGGCGTAAACAGCAGCAACGTGATCAACTCCAGCAGCATTAACTCAATTACTCCCGGCCAAAACCCGTGGACCTTCGATCCTCACTATGCGCCCACCTTCGTTACCGAGGTAAATGCAACAGTCGAGCAGCCCCTCAGGGGCAATTCGGCACTTCGCCTAACATGGAGTTGGGCTCATGCAGCTAATCTCGATCACCCCTACTATTACAACACCCATCCATCGAACTTTACGTGGGAGGTCCAGACTGGTATTGCCCCACCCACCGGCGGCGTCTCGGTGATCGGTACACCGCAGCAGAACACCTATGCGTCTACGGCACAGGGTCCCTATGACCAGACAAAGCTGGCCGGTAGCGCCCTATGGCAGGCAAAAGACGGCTGGTCAAACGACAACGCACTCCAGGTGAACTATCAGAGACTCTTCCATCGCGGTATCGCCTATCAGGTTAGCTATGTCTGGTCAAAGCCGATGAGGCTGGGCGGAAACTCCTCCCGTGATGGACTTGTCTATACAGCCCAGGCTTATTTGGGTGGAACGGGTACAGCGGTGTCTTCTTTCACCTCTCCCTATGGAACCCACATCACCCCCGCCCTTCCTCCTGCCCGTCCGTCGAGTATAGCCCCCTATGCAGATTGGAAGCAGTTGGCCAAGTGGGAGCAATATATCCTGGACAGTGCCATTCCGCTCCATCACATCACCTTCAACGGAATCGTCGACATGCCCTTTGGAAGAGGAAAGCACTTCCTGAGTAACTCCAACCGTTTCGTAGACGAGATCGTAGGCGGCTGGCAAATTGCCGGCGATGGCAGCATCGCGACGCAGGTCTTTCAGCCAACTGCAACCAACTGGGGACCGACCAATCCGATCAAGCACTACAAGCACAACGCGCCTATTACCGACTGCCGCAGCGGCGTATGTCGCAAATCGTTCGAGTGGTTCAACGGCTACCTAGCTCCCTCGGTTATCAATGCAGCTTCAAACGGAGTCAGCGGTCTGCCCACCGATTACGCGGCATATCAGTCTCCGATCGACACTACGGTTGGAACTACCAACTACAACACCAACAACGTGCTCGTTAATCTGAGCAACAACACCACGGCTGTTCAGGGCTATCAGCCCTATCCATCTGGAGCGAGCGGTCCTGCGACGGGCAATCCATTCTCGCACACGTTCCTCTTCGGGCCTACCAACTGGACCATTGACCTCTCCATCTTCAAGGTCCTCCGCATCACGGAACAGGTAAACCTTCGCTTCAACCTCGATGCATTCAATGCCCTCAACATGCAGGGTTATAACAACCCAAGCGGAGCAGATGGTACGCAGAGCCTGCTCTCTTCCGCCAACTCGCCTCGCCAGGTGCAGCTCACCTTGCGCCTGAATTTCTAACATCCACTTCAACAATGCAGACTATTCCTGGCCAGACCATCGGCTAGGAATAGTCTCGCTGTGCTGAGGTATGTTGCATGCCAGTGCAGGGTGATCATGTCCTGCGCGAGATGCGCCACGTTCCATTTGCCATTCTGAAGAGGGATCAGCCCATGAATATTTGCCCGAGATCCATGTTCCACATGCCTTGTCCCGCGCTGAAATACAAGCGACCATGCTTCCTTGCGGCTCTGTGCGCTATCGTGCTCTTTTCTTCAAGCACATTGTTTGCAAAACCAAGCGACCTCACTCTCAAGTCCCCCACTGGAATTCTGACCTTGAAGTTTGCCTTGGATCCATCGGGCGCATTGACATATTCAGTAGACCGCGGAGCAGAGTCCGTCCTGTTGACCTCCCGGCTTGGCTTCGAACCAAGTTGGGTTAGTGGATTCACGGTTGTGTCGAGTGCACGAGCGCAGCATCGCTCATCCTGGAAGCCCTTGTATGGTGAGCGCGACTCAATGCCGGATAACTACAACGAGCTTACAGTGGAGATGGCACAAGCCAACGGCCATGGGCTTACCATTCAGTTCCGCGCCTACGACGAAGGGCTCGCTTTGCGTTATGGCGCCAAGGAGCCGATGGAAATTCTAAAGGAGCTGACGGATTTTCACTGGCCAGCGAACAGCTTTGCCTATGAGGAACACGGAACCGAAGGTGAATATTCACGCAGTGCGGTTTCAGCCGTAGCCCCGCGATGCCAGACACCGCTCACCATCGAACTGCCCGGCGGTTCATACGCAGCCCTGCTTGAAGCCGCCAATGTAGATTTTCCTCAAATGACCATCGCTTCAGAGAAGGGCGTTGAGAATACCCTGATTGCGGAACTGGGTGGACCCGGGAAACTACCCGCGGCAGGGTATACGCCGTGGCGGTTGGCCATGTTCGCCAAAACGCCGGGCGAAATGCTCGAACACAATTATCTTGAGCTTGATCTGAACGGCAAGCAAGCTCTCTCGGATGTTTCCTGGATCAAGCCAGGCACAGCCATGCGCGAGGTTACGCTATCTTCCGAGGGCGCCCACAATGTCATCGACTTCGCTGCCGCTCACCACATCAGTTACTTGGGCTTCGATGCGGGATGGTACGGATCAGAAGACTATACATTGGGCGACGCAACTCACGAGCGCACGCTGGATAGAAGCGGCAAGCCTGCACCTCCTCTGGATATTCAGGAGGTCGTGCGCTATGGCAAAGCCCACGGCGTGGGTGTCATCGTTTACATCGACCACAAGCAAGCCGAAAAACAGCGCGATATTCTGTTTCCTCTGTACGAGAAATGGGGCCTGGCCGGCGTAAAAATCGGATTTGTGAATGTTGGCTCACAGCAGGATACATCCTGGATTACGGAAACCGTACGAAAGGCAGCTGAACATCACCTGATGCTTGATATACACGACTCCTATCGCACAACCGGGTATACTCGAACCTATCCAAACCTTCTGACCGTCGAGGGAATCCGCGGCAATGAGCATTTTCCCACCCCGGAGCACAACTCAACCATCCCGTTTACGCGCTACCTGGCGGGCTCGGCTGACTACACCATTTGTTACTACACCCCGCGCCTGAAGAACACCCATGCCCATCAGTTGGGCATGTCCGTCATCTCCTACAGCCCTGAGCAATGGATTCTCTGGTATGACAAGCCATCTGATTTCCACGGGGAACCGGAGATCGCATGGTTCGAAAACCTGCCGACGGTATGGAATGAAACACGTGTACCCCTTGGGGAAATCGGGAAATACACAGTGCTGGCCCGGCGGAGTGGGAACGACTGGTATGTGGGCGCAGTTGGAGACAGCAATGGAATGACGCTCCACCTACCCATGAAATTCCTGAAAGCAGGAGTGACCTACGACGCTACAGTCTATAGCGACGATGCGTCCGTACAGACAGCAACCCAGGTTGCAATCGTACATCGCAAAGTGACTAGCTCGGATATCCTCGATCTTCCTCTCCTTCCACGCGGGGGGGAAGCAATCTACTTGGCACCTGTAGGCAACCTGCCTGAAAGATAGAGGTCGGGTCCAGAGGTTTGAATCACCCTACCAATGTGGCCATGTCTTTTAGCACTGCCAAATATCCATAAGCCGTGATCGATTCTCCATTCGAAACCGCCTGACCTGCCTCCCTGCACCATATTCGCAAGGGGACTGGCAGGCGGTTTTACCTGGGCCGTCCATGCGCTAGATCCGCAGAGTTGCGGGGGAGTCGGGAACGGTAGATCGTCTGGCACGTAGCTAAAAATCCGTCTGACACCGAATGTTGTATCATTCGAGAGCGGGATTCTTGAATGATACAGCTTGAAAATGTTTCCAAGAGCTATGGAGCAGGTAAGTCTGTTCTGGCCTTGAAGAACGTCACTTTGCAGATCGGTCCCGGGGAGCGGGTAGCCGTAATGGGGCCTTCGGGCTCGGGAAAGTCCACCCTCTTGAACCTGGTGTGCGGGTTGGATGAGCCCACATCGGGTTCAGTGAAGGTCGAAGGGGTGGAGCTTTCAGGACTGACCGATGATGCACGAACACGGCTTCGCCGTGAAAAGGTCGGCATGATCTTTCAGACATTCAATCTCCTCTCTACTCTAACGGCATTGGAGAATGTGGCATTGCCGCTTCGCCTGCAGGGGCTTTCAAAGAAGGAAGCAGAAGGCCGCGCACTGTCGATGCTGAGTCAGGTGGGGCTCAAGAACAGAGCTGCCCACCGTCCCGATGAGCTATCTGGCGGTGAACGCCAGCGTATAGCCATAGCGCGCGCGCTCATCTTCCATCCACCTTTGCTTTTGGGAGATGAACCCACCGGCAATCTCGACTCCACCACCGGCGATGAAATTCTTCGATTATTGGATGATCTTCAACAGGAGTACAAGAGCACACTCCTGATGGTGACCCATAATGCTGAGGCGGCCAGCTATTGCAATCGAATCGTCACACTTCATGACGGTCAGATCGTGCAAGACATTCCATCTGGACCTGCACCAGCCAGAGATCGAGGATGATTTTAGCCCTCTGGCAAGTTGCCTCTCGACAGTGGAGAATACATCGCCTCCGCGTAGCCATGACTACACTGGGTATCGCTCTGGGTGTTGCGGTGTTCTTCGCAGTGCGGACCGCCAACTCTGCACTCCTGGATTCACTCACACTGACCGTTCAGCGGCTCGCAGGCAAATCGACTCTGGAAGTAACGGCAGGAGAGACTGGGTTCCCCGAAGAGGTACTTGATACCGTACGAGCAACGCCTGGGGTGCAACTTGCCGAGCCGGTGATTGAGGTCATCGTACACACGGCTTTCCAGGACGAAGGCAGCCTGCTTATCCTTGGCGTGGATACGACGGGCGACCAGCAATTGCGACAATATGAGTTTGACCGCGCGCAGACGCAAATCGCCGACCCTCTCACCTATCTAGCCCAGCCGAATTCAATCCTTCTTTCCCGATCTTTTGCCGAGAGGCATCGTCTGCAAATTGGCGATCATCTCCCTATCTTCACCGCTCACGGTAAGATGGACTTTATTGTTCAAGGAATATTCAAGCCCACCGGCATAGGAGAGGTTTTCGGCGGCAACATCGCGGTGATGGATATTTACTCCGCACAATTTGTATTCAATCGGGGCAATAATTTCGACCGCATTGACCTGATGAACTCGCCTGCCGTGCCGGTAAATGACGTTCAAGGCCGGTTGCGGGCTAGATTGCCGGCTGGCATTCAAGCGATGCGTCCTGAAGTAATGGGACAGGCTCTTGAGAATGCCGTGACGGCAATGCGCCTTGGAATGTTGATCACGAGCTTTATCGCTCTGCTCGTAGGCGTCTATATCATCTTTAATTCGTTCACCATCGCGGTAAATCAGCGTTGGAAGGAGATAGGTATTTTGCGCGCGGTAGGGGTCGAGCGCGGAAATATCAACGCGATGTTCATGGGAGAAGCGCTATGCATGGGCGTGGTTGGCTCGTGCTTAGGGATTGTTGCAGGATATTATCTGGCAGCGATTGCAAATAGGCTCATGGGATCAATTGCTGCTTCGTCTTACGGAATTATTTCGACGGCTGTGGCACCGAGACTCCATTCCGACCTGGTCCTAACCTCGCTTGGCCTTGGAATTGCCGCATCGATTGCCGGCGCATGGTTTCCCGCCAGAGCGGCTTCTTATCTGGACCCTATTCTGGCACTGCACAACATCGAATCGCGCCAACAGGAATCTGCGCTCGGATGGGGGCGAAGCACGTTGGGTGCCGTAGTGCTTTTTCTCAGTTTACTACTGATTCAGTTTTCTCCTTCGGGCGTAGGAATGGTATTCCAATTCTCCTATGCAGCAATCATGCTTCTAGGGCTCACCATCCTGCTGCCGATGCTGGTCCATTGGGCGGCGCGGACCATTCGTCCCGCTCTGGATTGGGCAGGAGGCTCAGAAGGTGCGCTTGCAGTGGACGCCATGATCCAGTCGCCACGCCGAAGTGCAGCGACAGTGGGCGCACTAATGGTAGGCCTCATGTTTGTATTTTCAACTGGCGCTTACATACAGAGCTACAAGCACATGATCAACCGCTGGACCAACCAGATGCTGAACGCAGACCTTGTTGTGGCAACATCTGCGTTGTTGCGCTCCACTTCATACCATTTCAGTGAGGATCTGGGGCACAGCATCACCGCACTGCCTGAAGTAAAGTCTGTCGCAAATGTGCGCTTCACTATCGTTCCTTATGCAGGCGATACGGCCGCCGTCAGCGCGATTGAAATGGACGCTTTTCTGGCTCGCGCAGCTGATGCGATTCAGGGAGGCAACAAGAAGACAATACAGAGTCTGTTACCGCGAGGCGAAGGCGTACTGGTCTCTAAGAATTTTGCGGCCCGTTGGAGATTCAGGGTCGGAGACCGAGTGCATCTTGACGCGCCTACAGGCTCTCTGGATTTGCCTATTCTTGGCATGGTTGAAGACTACCGCTCAGACAAAGGGACGATTTTCATGGATCGAGCTCTCTACAAGCGCTTCTGGAAAGACGATGGAGTGGACTTTGTCGAGGTGATGTTGAGGCCAGGACAGGATGCGACCACCGCAAAGAGAGACATTGAGCGACTAACAAGTGGCACAGAGCACGCGCTGGTCTACACCAACGCGGAATTCAGAAACTGGATTGGGACACTGGTGGACCAGTTTTTTATCTTGAATTACATGCAACTTGTGGTTGCGGTAATTGTCGCGGTTGTTGGGATCGCAAATACCCTGATCATCTCCGTGGCCGAACGGCACCGTGAATTTGGGATAATCCGCGCCATTGGCGGATACCGCAAACAGATTCGAAAGATGGTGCTTATGGAAGCTTTTTCCATATCGGTTGTGGGTGTAGTTGTGGGTGCGGTGGCAGCCCTTTTTAACATACAATTCTTGTCGCGCACAGTCTCGACAGTTCTTGCTGGCTATGACGTGCCATTCTATTTTCCTTGGGCCCTGATTTTGGAGACGTTCCCTGCCGTTGTTGCTGTTTCGCTGCTTGCTGGCTGGATTCCAGCCCGCCGCGCGATGAAGGCGTCAGTGATCGAGGCGATTGGTTATGAATAGAAATCACATTGACAAATTGACACGGATGACCGCGCTTTGCCTGTGCATTGGACTGTATTCAGGAACGACAACCATAGCAGCCGACATCCCCGCCAATGCACGCAAGATCATGGAAGATGTATACCGGCAGGACACGAGCAACGACATTACGATGCGGGCGAGTTTTCAGATATATGACAAACAAGGACACAGTTCAAAGAAGAACTTCACGTATCGCCGAATCGGTTCGCCTGGAGACGGCAGGACGTTGGTAGTCTTTACTGCGCCTGTTGAAATTAAAGGTGTTACGCTGCTGTCAATCAACCAGCATGGTGGGTCCAGCCGCCAGTACCTTTACACTCCGGCGACACGGCGTGTTCGCAGCATCGCTCCCCAGGAGCGAACGAGCCGCTTTATTGGCACAGATTTCACTTTCGAAGATATTGCAGATCGCGTGCTTGACGACTTCGACTATCGAGTCATTGACGATAAGGAAGTAATGGAGGGCCACAGGACTTTCAAGATTTCGGCAACGCCGGTTGATCCGCAGCGATCCCAATACAAGTATGTCTACTACTGGGTAGCGCAGGATGCACCTCAAATCCTCCACGCTGAAATGTACGATGCGCAGGGACATGAGGTGCGCATACTTCACGCCAGCCAGATCAAGCACGTTATGGGAATATGGGGTGCTCGTCACACAGAAATGCGCACATTGCAAGACGGCACTAGAACAGTATTTAGCATTGACGAAGTGAAGTTCAACACACACCTGGATGAGAACTTATTTACACCCGAGGGGATCGTTGAGCCGCGCAGTCCCAGTGCCCACAAGTAGGAGTATTAATTTGCTTCGCCTGAAAACTTCTCGCGCAATACTCGTCTAAGCAACTTTCCGGAATGATTTAGCGGTAAGCCGCCAGGCTCGATAATCCAAATGCGGCGAGGTGACTTGTAGGCCGCGAGGTTCTTTTGGCACCACTCCAGCAATTCGCTTTCACTTACAAGAGAGCCAGCAAGCAGCTCGACTGCACCTGCTGGAATCTCGCCCTTCTCGCTATGGGGCAAGCCGAATGCAGCTGCGCGGACCACCGCTGGATGAGCAGTCATGGCCTCTTCGAGTTCGCGAACGTACACTGAGTATCCGCCTGACTTGATCACATCCTTCATGCGCCCAACCAGTCGAATCAGGCCGAGCCGATTCCGCGTAGCGAGATCGCCGGTGCGTAGCCACCCGTCACTCGTGAGCAAGCCGTCTCCATTGCCTTTGTCCTTCCAATAATGAGGTGCCAGACCGCGACGTCGTATCTGACATTCACCTGTCACACCTGCTGCCATGGGACGGCCGGTATCATCTGCCACTCGGATACGAAACGGGGGCACGGGAAAACACAGGTCCCCGCTGCCTGGCAATATCGACAGCTCAATACCAATCATAGCGAGGCCACCGAGTTCCACCATCCCGTAGCCATTCAGGAGTACCGGTGGTACGCGTCTGCCACCAGGAAACCGCACGAGAGCACCAAACTTCCGAAGGCGTTGGCGAACTTCGGAAGGCAGATGGTCACTCGCCGAAAGCCACACACGGACGCTTTTTAGACGGACAGGATCGGGATTGCTGTTGACCAATCGGTGGAACATTGCTGGCACACCGACAAAGGCAGTAATGCCGAAGCGATCAACGAGATCGAGAGCACGCCCAACGTCAAAACGGTCAAGGAAACAGCCGCGAATGCCTGCCATCAATCCGTAGAGCGCAATACTAACGGCCATGATGTGCGACCACGGCAAAGCGATGAGCGCAAGGTCCTTGGAGCCTAAAAATATTCCTGCGGCAACAGTAGAGGCACGCGCTGCCAGTAGAGCCGTACTTGAAAGAGCAGCTCCCTTGGGAAACCCGCTTGTACCTGAGGTGTGAAATACGGCCACGGTTGCTTTGGGATCTATGGCTGTTGGCGGACGCCACGCAGCGGCAATTGTGCCGAACCTGGGAGCGCGCAGGAATCCTTCGAGTGTCTCTGCATCTTCGTCTGCCTGTATCCATGTCTGAAGATTCAGCGCATTGCGACCACCAATATTCCGTTCGTAGACCGCCTTATCTGTCACCAGAATCTCGGTGCCACTTTCGGCAAGGATTCGGCTGACTTCAATCAAAGAGAGTTGCGGATTCAGCGGAACCGCAATTCCTCCGGCCCGAACTATCGCCAGGAACCAATGAAAACACTCTCTATCGTTGGTGCGATAAATTGCCACGAGCTGGCCTGGCTTAAGCCCAACAGTGCTACGGAGAAAGGCATCTATGGCGCAGATATCAGAGTGCAGTTCGGCGAGACGATACGGCCCGCGTTCCTCAACTGAGACTTCGCAATCTCCCTTGCGCAGCAGCAGTTCGTCTACAAGATTGGCCACTGTTACATTGCGGTCACGCGCTAGTTGAAAACGCCGGAGGATGTTCATTGGGCAGGAATCGGCTTGCGTCCCCAATCGCTGGCGACGCAGTAATTGAAAAGGTGGTCGAGATATTCAAGCACTTGCGGCGGGTGTAAACCTGCCGGCTCCAGCAGGCGCTCAGCGTTGGTGGTATCAAACTGCATACGCATTGTGAAGTAGTCGCGGTAGGCGCGGCCGTCGCGCAGTACGCGGCGCTTTCGTCCCCACAGAGACATAAAAAGCAGCGGCCTCACCGCCGCAAAGAAAAAATTAGGATCAACATAGCGCGGTGGGGGCGCATCAAAATATTCCGCTGCGCGCTGAGCAATCTGCTCTATGGTAGCGCTGCCCCGCGGCCCTGCGCAGAGATGTACTGTACTGCCCTTAGCGGCATCATCAAAAGCGAGTCGCACTACCGATGAGGCAACAAAATCAACCGGCACAATGTCCAACACAGCATCAGGGAAGCCGGGGACGGTGCGCCAAAGTCGGCGCGCGTATATCTTGAGGGGCCAATACATCATTTTGAAACTTGACGTGGCGCCAGTACGAGAGTCGCCCACGATGATGCTGGGACGCAGGATGACGCCGGGAAGAGAACCCAAGTACGAACGCACCAGCGCCTCAGCTTCCGCTTTGGTCTGCTCGTAGGTATTGCGGTAGCTCTGGCCAACCGCGAGTTCGCTCTCACGCACCAAGTCAGTGCGCTCGCCCGCTACATAGGCCGTACCAACATAGGCCAAACTCTGCAGATTCGGCGAGTCAACAGCAAGATCCAGTACACGCCGCGTGCCTTCGACGTTAATACGACGAGCCTCACTGAGCGAATGATCGAAACGCACGGTAGCTGCGCAGTGAATCACGCGGGTTGTCTCCGCGGCAAGACGCTGCCAAATAGCAGTGTCCAAGCCACAGTTCTGCTGGCTAACGTCCCCGGAGAACACCTGAACGCGCGGCTGGTCGGCAGGCGGGATGATTGATTCGGCCCGTTGAGCCCCGGATTGACCGGGCCGGTCGCGAATCAGCAGTGCAAGCTTGGCGTGCGGCTGGCGATCCAGCAATTCGCGCACCAGTCGCACACCGAGAAAGCCGGTCGCGCCAGTAACGAGGATAAGTTCTTCATTAGCCATACTAAAACCGACCTCAGTCCATGAACAACTCGAAGGCCGACTAAGGGAGACCCTGGGGCGCCCGGGCAACGAGTAGATTTGAATAGTATTATAGACTGCAAGAACGTGACGTATTTAGGAGCGAATCCGGATTCGCGGCACCGCTTCGGCACATATCAACAGGCCCAAAACCTAAATATTGATTGGATGCAGATCGCGTCGCGCTCCATCATTTTTCATCGCCGTAAATTTCAACCACTAACTTTCCACCTTCAATCAGCTTAGAACGGAACATGCCGGGTGTGTTGAAACTCCACACCGACTGGCCATCCGGCGTTAGAGCAATGACACCTCCAACTCCGTGCATTGCCTCCAGCTCCTTGTGGATCACCAGATCAGCGGCCTGCTGCAATGGCAGCCCCTTGAAATGAACTAAGTTACAAACCTCACGTGCCACGCCAAGGCGGATAAAGTACTCCCCTACCCCGGTGGCCGATATGGCACAGGAGCTGTTCGATGCATAGGTGCCCGCTCCGATGATGGGCGAGTCACCAACGCGACCGGGGTGCTTGGCTTGCGAGCCGCCAGTTGAAGTCCCCGCGGCGATATTGCCAGTGCGATCAAGCGCAACGACGCCTACTGTTCCAAAACGATGCGCCTCGGGAATGTCAAGAGCCGAGACGGGAACAGGGGGCGGAGGTGCACCAGCGGGACGCGGAGGCACTGGGCGTCCCTCGCGCTTGAGTTGCTGGACCAGCGACTGCCACTGATGCTCATTGAAGAAGAAACCCGGATCAACCAGCTCCAGGCCAGCTTCGGAGGCGAAGGCATCCGCGCCTGGGCCAACTAGCATTACGTGCGGCGACTTCTCCATGACGGCACGCGCAAGACTGATAGGATGGCGCGTGCGGGTAACAGCGGCCACCGCTCCGGCCTTCAGGTTCGAACCATCCATGATGGCAGCGTCCAGTTCATTTTTGCCCTCGGCGTTGAATACAACACCCCGCCCACTGTCGAACAGTGTGGAGTCTTCAAGGATACGGATGCCGATCTCAACGGCGTCCAGCGCCGAGCCACCTTTGTTGAGTACCGCCGCACCAGCCTGAATCGCCTGAGTAAGTGCGGCCCGACAGGCAGCATCGGTCTTCGCGTCCATGGAGGAGCGTTCAATATCCCCTGCACCACCATGCACTTCGATTGCCCAGTGCCTGGGCGGCTGCTGCGCTTCAGCAATTACCATCATGGCGGTAAATGCCAAAGATCCAACTACAATCCGCAGTGTCATCTTCATCTATCCTGCCTTCCGCTCGATTCTCAGGGGAGATCTTTACCCTAATATACTTCTCTCCTCAGCAAGGGCACATGAGTTGCTAAGCCTGTACATTTCCAACAAGCGCTCTCTTCATTTCCCGAACTCGATCTTCGTTCACAACATAACGCAGATATTCGCTATTCTGTAAATAGCCCATCGCTAGATCATGTCTCCGAAACAGAACAGGGCTCGGGATAGAGGTCCTTGCACTAGCATGGAACTCTGTTGCGCCTGTCACTCGGGCCAATTCCTCGATGTTCGCAGCGGAGACGCCGCCTCCGGGCATGATACCAATGCGTCCATTTGCCGCCTCTTTCATCCTCAGAATCTCGTACATGCCTTGGGAAACATCCGGCGCACCACCTGAAGTGAGGATGCGCGAAGCTCCCGAGGCGATGACATCTTCAACCGCCGCGATCAAATCGGGAGTCATATCAATGGCGCGATGGAAGGTAACAGGTAGTGGCTTGGCGAACTCGACGAGTTGTCGTGTGCGACATATATCAATGGCCCCATGCTCGTCCAATAGACCAAGGACGACCCCATCTGCGCCCAGATTACGTGCATTCTCAATCTCTGCCTGCATCACTTCGAATTCCAAGCCTGTATAACAGAAATCACCCCCACGCGGGCGAATCATTACGAACATGCTGATCGCAATCTTGCGGCGCACCATAGCGATCAACCCCGCACCGGGAGTTATCCCACCCTCAAGTAAATCTGCACACAATTCAACGCGCAAAGCGCCCCCGCGCTCAGCAGCGAGTGCAGACTCAACAGAGTCAATGCAGATTTCGAGCATCTTCTTGGGCTTGTTCATGGCAAACTCCACTCCTCCCGTTGATGATACAGACTGCTGCAACGGGCAGGCTAAAGCCGGAATGAAGTTGGTGCAACAACCAATATGAGCCAAATTACCCACAATGGGCAGAAACACGCCCGGCCCCCTGATAACTTGAGGGCGCCGGACGTCTATACGCTAAGATTTCTAACAATTCGTTAGTCTTTCTTTCGTGGGAACAGTTAGTTGACCGGATTCGACACCCTACCAATAAACAGAATGGACCCTGTTGCATTCTGCACAATCATGAAGATGAATGGATGGTCGGCGCGAAACACTTCTTTCATGTCGAACTCGATGCTTTTCCCGTTCATAATCACGGCTGTCGCCGCCGCTGCTTCACTTCCCTCTTCATTCACGTCAATCATTGCCTGATGGATAACCTGTGAAATGTAGAGGTCTTTGTGGCCTGTGATTCCTCCAAAATCAGCGAGGGAGTCACTGAACGCCTCGGGCATACCCATTTCGCTCAGTTTGGACTTGAGAAGGTAGCGAGTTTCGAATTTGAAACGTGGGATGTAAACATCCACTTTCTGGGACCGCATCCTGCTACGAATGGTCTGAACCTCGTCAAGGGAGAGACTCTCTCCAAGCTTTTCAACATCGCCATCAGGCAGGATGGCGACCATAGAGAGTTCGTTGTCCACGTAAGGCATTTCAAGGGCTACCAATCCGTTTTCACGCACAAAGCGGAAATGCCCAGTCTGCTGCATCATCGGCACTTGCACTTTGTGGGCAGCATTCATATTGAACGCTTCAATTTTAGTCTCATCCTTCTTGAACGGCAGTGCCCAGTTGCCTTTGAAATAGATTGCGTTGGTCAATACCAACCGGGTCATATCGCTGATGTCATCCGGATGAATCAGGTTGCGGATCTTTCCCGCTGTCTTGTCTTCTACCCAGGCATTGATCTTGTGAATGCTGCCTGGCTTATCACCTATGTAGTCCACGGTATTGAAACCGCCACCGTAGAAGTTTGCGATGGTGCTGGTGAAGGCTGGCTCGAAGTGAATGTCCTTTTGTCCCCAAAGCGCATTCGCGCCCTCCAGCTTGTAGTGTTTACCTGGGCCAGCCTTGGTTGCTGCAAGCAGAGTTGAAAAGCCCTGCTGCCGCTCCGCGTCAGACATACTGAGATGCAACACGCCAGCCATCTCTTTCCGCGTATTGTTGCGGCTCCCCTCAAAGGTCATTGCGAGGGCGGTGGATATGCTGTATGGGGAGACGAAAATATTCTTTCTACTGTCGGAAGCATTCACCTTCTTGTAGAAATCCAGAGCAAACTGGTTGCTTGAGGTTACCACCGCAGTCCGGTCTTTCCCAGTAGCTTGCTTATCCTGGGCGAGCAGTACGGAAACAGGGGTAAACAGCGCCAACGCTGAAAGAGCAACCGTAAGTGATTTGAAGCTTCGAGGAAATGCCACTATTATCTCCTTAAAGAGCTATCTCAGGCCGGCTGAAGCCAGCCCCTTATGAAGCGTGATTGGGTTTTTACAAGCTTTGATTCCTCTTATTGCGCCTTGTGCGTAGCAACTTCCTTTTCCGTCTGAATCACAAACAAATGCGCGCGCGCCTCGCTGGCGTCAGCTTCAGCCGGCTTTAGCTCCAGGTAGTAGTTCAACTGCTGCACTGCCTCGTCGTACTTCCCCTGCATCTCTAGCGCCCGCGACAGATTGTAGTAGGCATTACCCCACCACGGCGCAATCTCCACCGCTTTTCGCAGCAGACCAACCGGCAGGTCGAGAGAAGCTGGCGTGCTAGCCTGCTTCAGCCCTTCTGTCCCCGTCACAAAAAGCTGACGCGCCTCCGCGGGAATGGTCGGCGCCTCCGGCAGCAGCGACGCAATCTTCAGTATCTTCTCGCGCACTGAGTCGTCCTGCGGATGCTGCCTGAAGAGGCTCATGTACGCCGCAAACGCCGTGCTGGGGTCTTTCGATTGCGCTTCATCGAACTGCTTCCGCTGCTTCACCGCTTCATCCAGCAGAGCGGCCACCTCTGGGGGCATCGTCCTGCGAGGGCAAGTCAGTGGTGTCTGGCCATCTTTAGCCTTCGCTTCAAAGTTTGCCCCCTTCTCCAGCAACAGCTTCACAAGTCCAGGCTTGGCCGCCCCTCCAGGGTCAGAGTCCCCGTCATAGCAGGCTGCGGCGCTCAGAGCTGTCTCTCCGTCGTTGCCTTTTTCCTCGATATTGGCCCCGTTGTCCAGCAGCAATCTCACAACATTGGTGCGGTGCCGAAAGGCCGCCCAAACCAAAGGCGTAGTGCCTTCCTTGCTACGGGCATGGATATCGGCGCCCTTCATGAGCAGCATCCTCACGATATCAGTGCTGCCGGAAGCCGCCCCCAGCATTAAAGGCGTCGTGCCATTGCTGGCCTTGGCGTTCACGTTTGCCCCCCTGTCCAGCAGTATCCGCACAACACCCGCGTGTCCTTTGTAGGCTGCTTTCATCAGGGGAGTCTCGTTCCCAGACGAACTTCCCGCTTCAATCTTTGCGCCCTTTGCAAGCAGCATCTGCACAATATCTTCGTTCCCGCCCTTTGCAGCCAACGCCAGCGCTGTTCCATTGGATTCAGAGCCCGTAGCCTCTATACTGGCGCCCTTCTCCAACAGCAATTGCACGACTTCCGTCTTACCTTCCTCGGCGGCAGATGCCAGCGGTGTCTCGCCCTCTGTGCCCTCGGCGTTGATCTTTGCGCCCTTCTTCAGAAGCAGCCGCACAATCTCCGTCTGCCCTTCGGTTGCAGCCCAAAACAGCGCAGTATTGTCATAGCTGTCCGCGCCCTCAATGTTTGCGTGGTTCTTCAGGAGCACCATCACTGCATCGATCTTGCCGTACTTGGCCGCTGTCATCAGTGGCTTGCGTTTGTTGTAGTCGGTGACCCACGGCTGTATCTCGCCGTCGTAGACCATCGACTCAATATTCGCGCCTGCACGCAACAGAGGCTGAATCGCCTCTGCCCGGCCATCTCTTGCTGCTTGGTGCAGCTGTTCATCAAGACTCTTCTGGCCTTTCGCCGGATAGCAACTACACATGAGCAGGGAGAAGAAAATAGCTGCGAGTAATGATTTTTTCACGTCTTTCTCCATTACGCCAATCGGGATATTCAACAACTCTGCTAACTATGCATTGCGCACATCCGGCCACCAGCAAGCCAAATTGCCGTCAGAAAATCGTCTGCAGCCTGTTCAATCTCGCATGGAGTTCTGGCCTGCCTCGCCATCTCTGCACCACACGCAAAGCTCCGCAGCGCCTCCGCGGATTCGATGGCACTTCTGTCATCTCCGCAACCTGCTTAATCAAGTTCGTCGTCTGCGCTACTGACCACATATCGTATGGCATCTGCTGGTACGACTTCACCAACTGCTGATACTCTGCAAACGAGTGTGGAGGCATTTCCGCTTCATACCAGCATTTCGTGGCCATCATTTTCATCCCCACCTCTGAGTTTGTTTTGTGTTGAGTTCACACCTGACTCGCTAGAATTGATGTTCCTTCGGCGCCGGAGAAATCACCTCTGCCACCTTGTCGGTGGCATCCCCGATGGCAATGCCTTCAAAACCTTCCTTTACGCGCTTCACCGAAGGATCCATATCGTAGATCCAAGACGAGAATTCATCTGCTTTATGGATCACTGAACTCAATTCGGCCTTCTGGGCCAGTGACGTTGTTTGCTCCTCCAACATCTTTCGCGCAGCAGTCCGCTCCAGGCGGATTGAGTCGTACATAAGCTTGCGGTCATTCACACTGGCGAAGAATCCGTTCGTCTTCTTCCCCACGCCGTAACTGATTAAGTCGGCTGTAGCCTCAATCGAGGCCTTCTTAATCGCTGTTGAAATAGCCTCACGCGATGTCAGCGCATCCCACATTGCCAGCCCCGTATCGCTAATATTGGGGTCCGCTACCGCTCGCGCTGCCTTCGCCATCTCTGGGTCGGTCCCCACGGGCACAGCACGGTAATGGCGCATATCGTCAACCAGGTGCGCAAACTTCTGCGCCTGTGCAGGATTCTTCATGTAAGCCAGCGCTTCGTTGTAAACCTCGTCCTTCTTCATCACGTAGATATATGCGCCATCCGCTTCCCCGATTATTCCCTTCCCTGACACCATCAGCACTTTCACCAGCAGCGAGGAGTTCTCAATCAGCCCCGCCATCTCCCATCCCGCAACCACAAGATCCGTGGTCTTTTCCAAGCGGCTACTATTCAGGTAAACCTGCTTCCAGTCCAGCGATGCTTCCTTTTGCGGAATCGGCAACGGCGGGACTACGGATGCCAACCGATGCGCGATCAGCGCCACCTGTGGATCGTGAATCGTTGCAGCCCACGCAGCCCGATTCGCTGCACGAGAGCCGTCATCGACGCCCTTCAGTCCCAGACCAGTGCTAGCAGGCTGGCTGCCTCCCACGCCCTTCAGGCCGCCCAGAAATCCGGGCTTCGCCGCGTCGAATGCGGCCTGTCGGCGCTGGATGTCAAGCGCAAGCTGCTTCTGCCGCTCTGCACCAGCTGCCTGTTCCCGCGCGGCCTCTACCGCTGCAAGGTGTACCTGCCGCGCAGCATCCTGCGCCTCTTCCTTGGCATGCTTTTGGGCGAGCTTCTCTGTGTCTCTTGTCGCTTTCTGACGGTCTCTTTCCGCTTTCCGCTCAGCCCGGGCCTCGGCAGCTGCTTGCAGCCTCGCTTGCCGGTCTTCGTCAGATTCTCTTGTATATCCCCCGGACGGTCTGGATTCATCATGATGGCTGCAATCTACGCCAAGTTGCGCACACGCGCTTTGCGCACACGCGCGGTTAGGCGCCAGGCATCCAAGTTCAAACACGAGAACGAGAATCAGGGCCCCTGAGCAGCACGAGGACACCCCTAAATGATGAGGGGAAAAGTTACCAGAGATTTTAGAGAATAATTGCAAATTACGGATAAGGGACAGCATATCTAATACCTCCCTTGCGAAACAACAAATTATAGAGCTAAACGTATAGACAATTCAACTAGTTGCCCGCCTAAATCTCATACGACCTTAGTCTGAATGCTTACAAAATCGCGTTGAGGCCTGAGAGCGTATTAGCGGTACCATTTGCATAACGCGGGCAAATCTGCTTTCCCTCGCTCATAGTCACCTGATGGGACTCTCTGCGCCTTGCTACAACTGGAGAACACTATCTCAGTGCTCAATCCGGGAGTTTGATGAAGATCCGAACAAGCCATTTCGTGTGGCAAGCCATGCCCCAACAGCGGAAGCAGTGATACTGCCTCGGAACAGAAGTTCAATCTGAATGCTGAAGTGGGTCCATATGGCCTTTCATTTCGAGCCATGGCTTTCCTGTGAGGGAAAGAAAGGCTATATGCGGAAGTGTGCCGCTCCTGCGGAACAGTTATCCGGCAAAATGTAAGCAATCCAAAGCACAGCTGGGGCAGAAATAGAAGACCGCGTTGGTCTTTGGCCATGGGAATTAGTTAGAGACAGCTTGGGCAGACGAACCGACAATAGTCAACTACACCTTGCTCAACGCGAAGGGCGGACTTGGGAATCTACATTTTACGGGGCAATTCCGGTGCTGCCTCCAGAGAATTGAACCATGCAGAGGCGCACAGGATATATTAATTTATATTGGGGATCATGATCTATGTCGAAACGCGAATTTCAAACTGAAGTCAATCAACTACTTCAACTGATCGTTCACTCGCTCTATTCGCATCCGGAGATATTCCTCCGAGAGCTCATTTCGAACGCATCAGATGCTCTGGACAAGCTGCGTCATTTGACGCTTACAGAAGAAGCGTACAAGGCCTTACCCTTCACTCCTCGAATTGATCTAGAACTAGACGAGGAGAAGCAGACGCTGACCATTGCCGACACTGGAATTGGCATGAATGAAGAGGACTTGGTCTCGCACCTCGGCACTATTGCCCGTTCCGGGACCAAGAACTTCCTCGCGCAACTTTCTGGCGATGCCAAACGCGACTCAAATCTTATCGGTCAGTTTGGCGTTGGATTCTATAGCGTATTCATGGTTGCTGATCGCGTCGAGGTAGTTTCGCGCAAAGCAGGCGAAGAGCAGGCTTGGCGCTGGGTGAGTGATGGCTCAACAGGCTTTGAAATTGAGGCCGCTGAGCGCCATGCTGCCGGCACTACCGTGCTCATTCATTTTAATGAAGAGGGAAAGCAATACTCAAACAGCTGGCGCCTTCAGGAGATTGTTAAGAAATACTCCAATCACATTGCCTTCCCCATCCTCCTCACCTATGACAAGAGCGAATGGAATGAAGCAGAAAAGAAATCCGTAAAGACCCGCACCACAGAACAGGTGAACGCCGCGAGCGCGTTATGGCGCAGGCCCAAAAGCGAGTTGACAGAAGAGGACTATAAGGAACTCTACAAATCGAATTCTGGCGATTGGGAGGATCCTCTTTTCTGGTTCCACACCAAGGCAGAAGGAAGCCTGGAGTACACCACGCTCTTCTATGTGCCCGCGAAGGCTCCGCTAGACCTTTACCAAGCGGAATACAAGGGAGGCGTCAAACTTTATGTAAAGCGCGTCTTCATTATGGATGACTCAAGGGAACTCTTGCCGCAGTATCTGCGCTTCGTTCGTGGAATCATAGACAGTGAAGACCTTCCACTGAATGTCAGCCGTGAGCTGTTGCAGCAGAATCAAGTCCTGGCAAGCATCCGCACCGCCAGCGTAAAGAAGATTCTCTCTGAATTGAAAAATGTTGCAGCCAGTAAGCCGGAGCAATATCTGAAGTTCATCAGTGAGTTCAACCGGCCCTTGAAAGAGGGCCTCTATGGAGACTTTGCGAATCGCGAGACGCTCCTTGAACTAATCCGCTTTAAGTCAACCAAGGTGGATGGCCTTACAAGCCTTGCAGATGTGAAGTCGCGCATGATGGAAGGCCAGAAGAGCATCTACTACATCACCGGTGGATCCGAAGCGCTTCTGCGGACCTCACCGCTTTTGGAGATTTACAGGAAGAAAGATCTTGAAGTACTCATTCTCGATGACGACATCGATGAAATCGTCTTTGCTGGCATCGAAAAGTATGGGGAGACTGACATAAAGGCGATTAACAAGAGCGCGACGGGCGATGATCTGAAGGACGAAGAGAACTCTGACAACGCTGAAGCTCTACAACCTCTTCTCGATAAGCTGAAGGCGACGCTCGGTGAGCGAGTCAAGGATGTTCGCGTTTCCGTGCGGCTTGCTGACAGCCCTTCTTGCATCGTCAGCGATGAAGAAGAGCCCTCCTTGCAGATGCAGCAGATGCTGCGTGCTATGGGCCAAGCGAACATTCCTTCTCCCAAGCCAACTCTCGAGATCAATCCCGATCACGAGATCGTCAAGAAGCTGCTTCTGCGGCCTGATGACGTAGTCTCAGAGGACGCAGCATGGCTGCTTCTGGATCAGGCACTCTTAATGGAAGGAGTTCCATTGCAAGATCCGGCGGCCTTTGTTCAGCGCCTGAACCGGGTTCTGAATCTGTCGATTTAGCACTCAATACTGTGTGGCTGCACATCTGTGCAGCCACATTGAGCATCTTCCCTGGCAACAACTACTGGCATAGAGATTTGCACATTGTCCCCAAGCTCGTAATGCTGTGAATTGAATTGAGCATTTGCAGGAAAGAAATCTATGGACGTTTTGAAGCAGCTATTTGAGCAGCATTACCATTTGCCGGCCGAACAAATACTGCCACTTCAGGGTGAACTCGGCGGTTCAGGGCGGTCAATTGTGCGGCTGACTGGTGGAGGACACAGCGCCATCGGCATCATCTATTCTGTTCAGGAAGAGAACATTGCCTTCCTTGAATTCTCGAGGCACTTTCTCCAATGTGGCTTGCCGGTTCCAGAGATATATGAAGTGAACTTGAACAACGACGCGTACATCGAAGAAGACTTGGGAGACATGACACTCTTTCAGCTTCTCGGTAGAGATCGAATTGGAGATGCGATTGCCCCACAGGCAGTCGAAGCGTACAGAAGAGTAGTAGCTATGTTGCCTCGTTTCCAGATTGAAGCAGGCCGTGACTTGAACTACTCAGTGTGCTACCCGCGCGCCAGCTTCGATCGCCAGTCAATCGCCTGGGATTTAAATTACTTCAAGTACTATTTCCTGCGCCTTGCTAATATCTCCTTCAATGAGCAAGCAATGGAGGATGACTTCAACCGTTTGACGGAGTTTCTGCTCAGCGCTAACCATGAATATTTCCTTTACAGGGATTTCCAGTCCCGGAATATCATGTTACGCGACGGACAACCATTTTTCCTGGACTACCAGGGCGGACGCAAGGGCGCACTGCAATATGATATAGCGTCACTCCTGTTCGATGGGAAGGCTGACTTGCCACCGAAGTTACGGCAAGAGCTGCTCGATTGCTATCTCGACTGTCTAGAAGGCTTCATCCCGGTTGATCGCGAATTATTCATGGAACACTACTACGCGTATGTCTATGTTCGCATCCTGCAGGCACTCGGGGCATACGGCTTCAGAGGATTCTATGAGCGTAAAGCGCATTTCCTGCAGAGTGTCCCCTACGCACTTAAGAGCTTGCGATGGCTAGGAGATCACGTTAAGCTCCCCATCGCTTTGCCCACCCTGATGAATGCTCTTCATAACATGTCACAATCGGCGGCACTGCTCGGCTTGGTCTCCTCAGGTGAGGCATTGCGTGTTCGGATTTTCAGCTTCTCCTTCCACCGCCAAATGCCATCTGATGAGTCAGGGAACGGCGGTGGATATGTCTTCGATGCGCGCAGCCTTCCAAATCCAGGGCGTGAAGAGCGATTCAAACAACTAACTGGCAAGGATGTAGAAGTGGCCGACTATCTTAATCAGCAAGGGAGTGTGCATAAGTATCTAGCCAGCGTCTTGTCGCTCGTGGATGATAGTGTGGCTGGTTATCAGCGCCGCGGGTTCAAAGACCTTATGGTCTCGTTCGGCTGCACTGGTGGACAGCATCGATCGGTGTATCTTGCAGAGCAGTTAGCAAGGCATTTAAAGGATAACAGTGGGTTGGAAGTGGCTCTTAGGCATATTGAGTTGGAGAAGATGGGCAAATGAAAGCGATGATCCTTGCTGCCGGCCTGGGCACACGGCTGAGGCCCCTCACAGAAGATCGTCCAAAGGCTCTGGTAACTATTGCTGGCCAAACCCTATTGGAGTTAACACTTCTTCGTCTGCGAAGCTTCGGTGTCACCGAAGTCATTGTCAACACACATCACTACGCCGATATGATTGCCGATTATCTTCACGAAAATGGCAATTTTGGCATGCAGATTGAAATCTCGCCAGAGCTGACTCTACTAGACACCGGCGGTGGACTCAAGAATGCCACGCACTTCTTCCTCGATTCAACCGCAAATCTGAATGAGCCCTTCATCCTGCACAACGTCGATGTTCTAAGCACAATCGATCTTGCGCGAATGGTGCAATTCCACAAAGATCACGCTGCTCTCGCTACCCTCGCAGTGCAAGACCGCGTAACCTCCAGATATCTAAACTTCAACGAGCAGGGGTTGTTATGCGGCCGCTATGTCAAACGCGATTCCCAGCCCGCGGTCGTGCGAGCAGGTCTCCCCCTGCACCGGTTTGCCTTCTCCGGTATCCACATCATCTCAACTGAGCTGTTCACGAAGATGATAGAGGATGGCGCATTCTCCATCATTGAATCGTACCTTCGTATGGCAGCAACGGGAGAAAGAATCATTGCCTTCCGCGCTGACGAATATCAATGGCGCGATCTTGGCCGTCCGGAAAGCATCTTGCAAGTCACCCAGGACTTGGCCAACCGAAATAGGATAGACTCATCAGCTTGAACCTGGAATTAGATTAGGTAGTGCGGCCTCCAAGTATAGAGATCCGCCTTGTATTCGAAGCAGCAGACATGCCTAATCCAGGTTCAGAGTTCACACCTGATTTAGGCATGAAGGCCATCATACCTTGATTGTGTTCGACATCAGAATCGGGGAAGGGCAATCTAACATGTCAGCCTATCCCTTCCCTACTAGACGACTTATATACTTCGTGTACTTTGCGACCGCCTCACTTATTGGGATACTTGACTGATTGAGCCAACCTCAATCGCTCGTGTGCATGGAAGCTCATCCAGCCATACACCCAATAGGCGACCAAAAAGCTTAGCAAAGTGACAACAAACAGCAGCAGCAGGAAATGCTGCGTAAGCCAAATCCGCATAATTCTAAACTGCGTAATGTCCCCAACATGATAGGCATCGACACTAAGTTGATACGATTTTAGCTCAGAGCCAAATTGCAAAGTGGCTGATCCAGTAATGTCTTGAGATTGTGAATGTTCAAGTAGTGCATCGGCAAAAAGATCTGCTGAAGAGTTCTGCTTGAGTTCAATAATCACGATCGACCTGTCTGGCGAAGACGGAGATACGACCTCTTCGATCAGTGCGTCGGGAATTCTTTGTCCATTTGAAGGCAATTCAGGCGCAATAGGTCTCCCGAGCATCCCCGACATCCATTGGACCGCATCGCTCTTGATGGAGGATGCAGAGCTAAGGTAGCCTTGTGCCTGTTTAACATGTACTCCATTTGCCTCCAATGTTACGGGAAGTAAGGAATCGAGCGAGTTGAACGCCGGTTGATTGGCCACGGTTCCCAAAATAAGGTAGTCCCGGCCCGAATCAATGATTGCATTAGGCTCGGCGACAGACACTCGAAGCGCAGGGTAACCAGTCTGGGAGCCGAACTGGCTCATCAGATGGAGATACAAAGCGATTTCATCCGAACTCGGTGCTACTGGGAGAACAACCGTTGTCTCAGATAGATCCGCCAACCTCGTAAACGGGAATCCGGCATTGGCAAATAATTCGAGATTTGGCATGCTTGTCCACAAGGCAAGCCCATGAAGGTCGAGAGTCGAGTTACAGAGTATCTCTCCTCGAAGGGTCCGCATCGTGGGGTCTTGTGCCTTTTTGACTCTTGCGGGAATGAAGTCATAATTGAACAGAATTGTATTGCCAAACGGCCGTAGGTTAGCTACCGGAACAAGAATCGTCCGCTGTCCTTCCAACTGTCCCGGCCCTGGCGCTAATGGGATTTCGTTGATCAGCACTCCATTGATGAAGACGCGCAATGCGGACCCCTGCGCTAGCGGCAAAGCGTTATATCTGTAATGGAGATGCATCTGAACATTTTGTTCTTCGCCGTAGTATAAGTCCGGTGGAATATGAAAATAAATGGGAATGGGATTTGAGCCGTCGCTCTGAAGGTCATTCTGACTTTGACAGTTTGTCAGCTGAGCGGCACGGCTGAGCGGCAACCATCGCGGTGCGTCACCTCTCTTACGCGCTGCGGGGATCGTTAAAGATTGAAATTGCGCAGTATCTCCATTCAACAAAGGTCTTTCTGACGGAGTCAAGGACGATGTTCGTTTCGTAATCGAAAGCGCTTGCGCTACTGCGAGCTCTTCATCTTCATTCTTTCCTGCCACGACGAGAACCTGACCATATGCGTCTGAAGGATTGGCTCTGAGAGCCAAGAGCGCATTGGCGCCTGGTGGAATCTGCAAGGCGCTGAGCAACTGCGATGGGTTGTCAGAAAATACGACAACATTGCCCGGCGGAATCTGTCCGATTGAAACCGAAAAATGAACTGGTTTTGTGCTGACATTCATCCCTAGCCACGACGCAAGAATCCCTGCAGCCTGCAATGTCTTCAGGCTAGGCTGCGAGAGGAAGACAAACGGGACGGTTGTCGCGGTTTGTAGATCGGGATCGAATATCGGAAGGGGAAGCTGGCTTAGGTCGCTCTTCCATGAAAGGCGATCGCCAGTGACCTCAAGTCGAGTAACAGGACTTATACGTGCATATACACGTTCTCGCGCTTGCCCTTCACGCTGCATAACTCCGTTGCCAGTAAACTCAAATGTGAGTGTATTGCTGCGCACGAGCAGCGCGTCCGGAATTGAAATATCCGACGAGAGATATCCATTTCTAGAGTCAGGCTGCAGCGTGATTGGAACTGTAGCAATCGCAATTCCATTAAGGATTATCCCCAGCGAGGCCATACGTGGGTATAGGGTTGGGTCGAAACTGTAGAGCAACTTGAGATTCGCATGGCGGGGTACGAGCACATTGGATAGGGTGAAATGAAGCGAATAGTACGAGTGCGGGCCACGCAATTCCATGGCATGGGTCAGGCCCATATCCTTCAGATTCAATACCTGAGGTGTACCGGCAGGATTATTAGAGGCAGATTCGATCGGCGCACCATTGAGCGGGTCTAGAGGTGGTTTGGCACGCCGGGCAGGAGCATTAATTGCAGGTAAATAGGGCACTTGTCTTGCATCAGGCTTGCCTGTGTTAGGAGTGCCGGGAACTTGGCTTGCCAAATTTGACTGGCTCCAAGCGCCCAGAGTGAAAGCCGTGAATATCAGGGCTACAATTGAGGCCGATCCTGCCTTGGCAACCGTATCTCTCTCAGGAATAAGGCTCCTGAGTACCTGATAGATCCCGTAGACGGAGAGGCGGATGACGCGCCCAAGGCTGATGAGCGGTCGATCTGCCTCTTTGTTGTCCAGTGAGCCAATCCACGCGTCAGCGCGTGAGTAAAGCGCCCTGGTCAAAGTCTCCTGCGCTCTGATGGTTGGGAGTGAGAATGCCAGCCGCAGTTCCTTGCCTTTGATACCCACAACTGCAGCATCGATCTCCGCATCTCCTGCCTGTTTGGGAAAGGCCAGCTTGAAAGTGTCACCAGATGCGAATTCCGCGTCCTGGGACAACTCGATAGAGGCGCCGCCGATCGACATGTCAATCGACATGCCCTCTATCTGACGACCGTCTGCCAAGTCGATACGTATGGGAATCCTGGCCTCGATGCGCACGGATTCACGCCGCTGCTTTTGCTCATAGGCAACAGCAGCGGCCACGCCCAGGATAACCATATTGAACAATATCCAGAATAGGTTCATGAGCACAGCGCCGGTATGCTGCTGGTCTGTAACCAGCAATCTATATGGGACTGCAAGGATGCCGAGGAAATTCAGAAACAGTATCCACTTTGTTGGTGCGGCGATCTTGCTGTCGAACTGTGTCTCGCCCAAGGTATTGCCCTTGCTAGTTACGTTGAAGCTTCCCAGTTTGGGATTGATGAGCGCAAGCAGGGTTGGAGCCAGGATGTACGGCGCCAGTACCGCTTCATAGATTTCATTCCAGAAGGAATGGCGATGTTTTTCCTGAATTCTGGAATTTGTGAGACTAGCCAGAACAAGGTGGGGAAGCGCATATACAAGAATAGCGACCCAGTAACCGGGAATAATCGTGCGCCCGAGCAGAAGGTAGACCAGCGGCGCTCCGAGAAAGACCAGCCGCGGAACCGCATACAAAAAATGCGCCATAGCATTGAAATAACAGAGACGCTGGGTGAACTTCATCTTGCCGGAAAATAGTGGGTTGTCCGTTCGCAAGATCTGGATCATACCCCGCGCCCAACGGATGCGTTGTCCCACGTGGGCCGCGAGGCTTTCCGTGGCAAGACCTGCTGCCTGCGGAAGGTTGATATAGGCAGTGTTGTAGCCGCGCTTTTGCATCCGCAACGAGGTGTGCGCGTCCTCGGTCACCGTTTCAGTGGCAATTCCGCCCACTTCGTCAAGGGCTGAACGGCGCAGTACAGCACAGGAGCCGCAAAAGAAGGTTGCATTCCAAAAATCGTTGCCGTCTTGCACAATGCCGTAGAACAGTTCCGCTTCATTAGGGATTGTCTTGTATTGCAGCAGGTTACGCTCAAATGGGTCTGGAGAATAGAAATGATGTGGCGTTTGCAGCATGGCAAGAAGTGGGTCTGCAAGCATCCAGCCAAGGGTCATCTGGAGGAAACTACGAGTAGGAACATGGTCACAATCGAAGATGGCCACATACGGCGAATTCATTGTGGTCAAGGCGTGATTGATGTTCCCTGCCTTGGCATGGCTGTGCTGTTCGCGCGTAATGTATCCGACTCCAGCCATCTGAGAGAATTCCGCAAAGTCCTCGCGGGTGCCGTCATCCAGGATATATACATGGAGTTTTTCAGGTGGATAATCAATGTCGATTGCGGCAAGAGCGGTGTAGCGAACCAACGATAGCGGCTCGTTATATGTAGGAATCAGCACATCCACATGCGGCCATAGAGTGTCGTCGGCAGGCATGGGGATGGGCTTTCGCTGCAATGGCCATGCCGTCTGCATATAGCCGAGAAACATGATCATCACGGTGTATGCTTCTGCCGCGATAAGGAGCAGCATGAATGCCGAATCTATCCCTATACGATTGTTTGACTGGTCTGAGAAGTAATCGATCAACAGATGTACGCGCCACCAGCCATAGCGCAGGGTTGCGGTCATTGAGATGAGCATCAACGCCACAGTGACCACTCGTGATGTTGATAGCCGGTTTACAATCAGCCCCAGCAAGACGCTCACGGTTCCTAGAATCAATTGTTGCGGCCAACTGAGATAAATGCTGATCAACTGGAGAACCAGGAACGCAGTCAGGAAGATCACCAGCACGCGAAAGAGCTTGATAATGGCACCAGGCCTGTCAGGATTGACGTTCATACAATTCACAAACTGCGTGGTTGTTCAGAAGCCCGCCGATCGTAGTCTGGGCCCAAGAGCCAGCTCTCCACAGGGCAACGAACGTCACACACCCCTCTGCCGCTAAACAACAATATCTTGCAGCCAATAGCGACGAAACACATATAGATAGCCAACATTACTCCATTCTCTAATCAACGCGCAAAATTTTGCGCATAATTCCCGGTTTGAGGCCAACTGGCGCAGGATTGGGCAGCTTCAGGACCGGCTTACCTCCCCGGACGCTGCTCCGCTTCCAGTGTAATGTGAGCCAAGTCACGCTGCCGAATGCGTCTCTGCGGCATCCTCTACGAAGCCGGTCGATCACTTGAATGCTCGCGGCGTCCTTGGCTTCAGCAGAGGTGTACACTATCGAAAAGAATCTAATTACACAGGCATTCAGCTTGGAATCTATTCAGCAACAGAATGCATCAGCCCTGCTGAGCGGTGACGAGGCGGTAGCAATAGCCGCCTTCGATGCCGGAGTGACACTTGGTACGGGATATCCTGGTACTCCCTCAACAGAGATACTTGAGACGTTTGAGGCTCTGGGTGGAAGAGCACAGTGGTCGCCCAACGAGAAAGTGGCGCTTGAAGTCGGCATCGGCGTGGCATTTGCCGGTTCGCGCGCTCTTGTAACGATGAAGCATGTCGGGCTGAATGTGGCTGCGGACCCCTTGTTTACAGTGGCGTATATCCGGCTGGACGGCGCTCTGGTTGTGGTGTCGGCGGACGACCCAGGGATGGCTTCAAGCCAAAACGAGCAGGACAATCGCCGCTATGCGGTGGCTGCAGGCGTACCGATGCTTGAGCCCTCTGACTCGCAGGAGGCTTACGAATTCACGCTCCGCGCCATTGAGATATCGGAGCGGTGGCAGGTGCCTGTCCTGCTGCGCATGACGACGCGCGTCTGCCACTCGAAGACGATTGTGCGGCGCGGAACGATTGCGATTCCGCCGCCGCACCCGGCGCATTTCGAACACGATTTTCCCTCACGGGTCATGATTCCTGCCTATGCGCGTCCGGCACACCTGCGGTTGCGCAAGACACTTGCGGCGATTGCTGCCTGGAACGGCGAGGCGGGGCCGAACGAGATGGTTTCAGGCTCCTCCACACTGGGCATTATCACTTCAGGCGTTGCCTTCCAATACGTACGCGAAGCCGCACCCGAGGCCAGTGTATTGAAGATTGGAATGACCTATCCGCTCCCTTTGGAGAAGATGCGTGCCTTTGCTTCGAGCGTTGAGCGTTGCATCGTCATCGAAGAAGGCGATCCGTACCTGGTAGAGGCCGCGCGGACCGCGGGAATCGCGGTGGAGGCCAAGCAAGAGATTTTCCGCTTCGGCGAGTTAAACAGTTCCAGAGTACGCCGCATTCTGGCAGGCGATTTGTCGCCGGAGGCCAAGCACGCTCCAGGCAAGCCGCCCGCATTGTGTCCTGGTTGTCCGCATCGCAGCGTGTACACGGCGCTGAAGAATCTGGACTGCATTGTGGCGGGCGATATCGGTTGCTATTCCCTTGGAGTGCTGCCACCGTTCGAGGCGATGGACACACTGGTTTGCATGGGCGCAGCTATCGGCGTTGGCCTGGGCTTGCGCCACTCGCTGCCGCCGCAAGAAGCGAAGCGCGTTGTGAGCGTTCTTGGAGACAGCACTTTTATACATAGCGGCATTACCGGTTTGGTTGAGATGGTCTACAACCCGCCAGCCAGCGGCCATGTGGTGCTGATTCTGGACAACGGGACCACGGCCATGACAGGCATGCAGGAGCATCCGGGGACAGGCCGCACGCTGGCACACGCGAAGACAGGCAAGGTGGTGTTCGAGGACCTTGTGCGCTCACTGGGTGTGCGCAATGTTCATGTGGTTGATCCCACGCAGGACCCCGCGAAGTTTGAAGAGTTGATTCGAAGATGCCTGGATACACCCGAGCTTTCTGTTGTGATTACACGGAGAGAATGTTTGCTGGCGGTTCGCTCGATCCGCGAGTACGAGAGGTGCAATGAGCAGCAAGCCAACTAACGTAGTGATCGCGGGACTTGGCGGACAGGGCGTGATCAAGGCCTCTGACATCCTGGCAGATGTTGCGTTCAGCGCGGGCCTTGATGTGAAGAAGAGCGAGTTGCATGGGATGAGCCAGCGCGGCGGTTCGGTATCAAGTGATGTGCGTTTTGGCGAGCGCGTGTTCAGTCCCATGGTGCCGGAGGGAGAGGCGGATTTTCTGCTTGTTATTGCCGCGGACCAAGTTGCGGTGAATGCGGCGGCGCTGGGCAAGGGCGGCGTCCTCATTGAACCCGCTCAGATTGACGAATCCAGCTTACCTAACAAGAAGAGCGTGAACGTGGCGCTTCTGGGAGTGCTGAGCCTGCACCTGCCGTTTTCAATTGAAGCATGGACTGAGGCGCTCAAGCGCAACTTGCCCGAGAAACTGCACGAAGCGAATATGGTCTCGTTCCGGATTGGGCGAGCGGTCAGACAAGCCGCTGGGCAGGAAAGATGAATTCCATTCTGGAAGCAAGCGCCGTCGACTGTCATCCAGCGAGCGTGCCGGATTACAGCCCGGTTGCCGAACTGCGCGATCTGCAGTTGAGGCGGCTGCAAGAAGTGGTGACGCGGTCCTGGCAGCATGTAAAGCTGTTCCGCTCACGCATGGATGAACTCGCACTGACGCCAGAAGATATTCGTACGCTTGAAGACATAGCAAAGCTGCCGTTCACGGTGAAGAGTGACCTGCGAGACACTTATCCGTTTGGACTGTTTGCCAGTCCCATGAAGGATGTGGTGCGCCTCCACGCCTCAAGCGGAACCACAGGCAAGCCCATTGTAGTGGCGTATACGCAGGAAGATGTGAATGTGTGGACCTCAGTGCTGGTCCGCTGTTTGGCTGGCTGCGGATTGCATCGTGGAGACATTATCCAGGTCGCTTATGGTTATGGGCTTTTCACCGGCGGCCTGGGCGCCCACTATGGCGCCGAAGAACTTGGAGCGACGGTGGTTCCAGCATCCGGCGGGCACGCCGACCGGCAGATCATGCTGATGAGGGATTTTGGCGTGACGGCGATGTGCTGCACACCCACTTATTTTCTGCATCTGATTGAGCGCGCCACTGAACTCGGCGTGGACATGAAAGATCTGCCGCTGCGTGCTGGAATCTTCGGGGCCGAGCCATGGACGGAGTCCATGCGCAAGCACATTCAGGACAAGAGTGGCATTGAAGCATTTGATATCTACGGACTCTCGGAGATTATTGGGCCAGGCGTGGGCTGCGAATGCCGGCAGCACAATGGGTTGCACATCTTTGAAGATCATTTCTATCCGGAGATTGTCGACCCAGCGACGGGCGAGCCACTTCCTGATGGAAGTGAAGGCGAACTGGTGCTGACCACCCTGAGCAAACAGGCGATGCCGATGATTCGCTATCGCACTCGCGACATCACCATGATTCTTGCAGGCAGGTGTGAGTGCGGACGTACGCTGAGGCGGATTGGCCGCATCGGCCGACGCAGCGACGACATGCTGATCATTCGTGGCGTCAACATATTTCCATCGCAGGTGGAGTCGGCACTGCTGGAGATTGAGGGCACGCTGCCGCACTACCAGATATTGCTTACGCGCGAGCACGGACTGGACCAGATGGAAGTGCGGGTTGAGGTAACGGCCCAGATGTTCAACGACAAGATTGGAGCGTTGCAGGAGTTGCACTCCAGGCTGCAGGGCGCGCTCGATCATGTGTTGGGAATCCGGGTAAAGGTTGCGCTGGTCGAGGCGAATTCCATCGAGCGCAGCGAGGGCAAAGCAAAGCGTGTGATCGACAGGCGGACATCATGAAGATTCATCAGATATCGTTGTTTGCCGAAAACAAGCCAGGGCATATCGCCGCACCCATACGGCTTTTGGAGAAGGAAGGCATTGATATTCGCGCGTTGTATCTGGCCGACACCGAGCATTACGGCATTGTGCGGATGATTGTGTCGGACTGGCGGAAGGCTGCCGGGATTCTCGAAGCGCATGAGTTCGTCGTGAAGGTTACAGAGGTTCTGGCGGTTGAAGTAATCGATCATCCTGGCGGCCTGGCGGACGTGCTGGGCGCGCTGGATGCAACCGGCATCAACATCGAGTACATGTATGCCTTTCCGGATTTGAGGGAAGGCAAAGCAATCCTGATTTTTCGCTTCGCCGATCCGGACTTGGCGATTGCACGCTTGCAGACAGCGGGCATCAACCTGCTGGCAAGCGATGAACTGTTGAAGGATTAGCAGGCAAAAGACTATGCCGATTTCAAAGACCATCGCCAAGCAACTCGAAAACTCCTCCTGGATACGCCGCATGTTTGAAGAAGGCATCCGGTTGAAGCGGGAGCGCGGGGCCGACGCGATTTGCGACTTCTCACTAGGCAACCCCGATGCGGAGCCGCCGGCCGCAGTGCTGGAGGCGCTGCAGCGCGTAGTGGCTAACAACCGTCGAGGGTCGCATGGTTATATGCCGAACCCCGGCTACGGGGAGGTTCGCGAGACTGTGGCCGCGAAGTTGCGCCGAGAGACCGGGTTGAGTTTCACGGCCGAGGACGTCTTTATGACAGTTGGCTCGGCGGGCGCATGCAACGTGATTCTGAAATCGATTCTGGACCCGGGCGACGAAGTGATTATTCTGATGCCCTGTTTCTCCGAGTACCAGTTTTATATCGCCAATCACGGCGGATGCATGGTTCCTGTCGAGACAGATGCATCCTTCCTGCCCGACGTGGAGCGTATCCGTGCGGCTATTACAGCGCGGACGCGCGCATTGATACTTAACACGCCGAACAACCCGACGGGTCGTGTTTACCCTGAGAGCGTTCTGCGAGATTTGAACGAGATGCTGGCGCGCATTGACCAACCCATTACCGTGATCAGCGACGAGCCTTACAAGGCATTTGTCTATGACGGGAAGCGGCAGCCCGAGGTTTCGTCGTTCATCGCCAATACGGCGATCTGCAATTCGTGGTCA
>Ga0316222_1001031_pt1 | contig 36661 bp, 24 predicted proteins | sample TBH18011metaG_FD_206008 | JGI IMG/M metagenome (GOLD analysis project Ga0316222, IMG submission 206008) | Freshwater microbial communities from Trout Bog Lake, Wisconsin, USA - TBH18011 | ecosystem: Environmental > Aquatic > Freshwater > Lake > Hypolimnion/Profundal zone | place: USA: Wisconsin... | reverse complement strand
GCCATTAGCCGGTGGTTGAGCGAGCCGCGGTTGGCCGTCCCGCTGCGACCCCTGCCGGGGTCGGGGCCTGGGCCGGCCGGTTCCGGGGTGTCGTCTCGCGCCTGGGGGCGCTCGACTCAACCCCCGGCTAATGGCTGCAATCCCTCCGGGATGACGGAAGGGCACAGCCCGGTCACCGCACGCAACCCCGCCGACGCATTCTTCCAAGCCGGAGGCTTCCCAGCCATTAGCCGGTGGTTGAGCGAGCCCCGAGCGACACCACCGGTTCCCCGCCCCAAACCATTCATCCCGAAGGGATGGCAGCCCCGCACCTCACGCATTCCCGCCGACGGATGCGGTTGCGCCCCGCGCACATTCTTCCAAGCCGAAGACTTCCCAGCCATTAGCCGGTGGTTGAGCGAGCCGCGGTTGGAAAAAAGGTGTCAGGGAAAAATGGTGTCAGGCAACATTTCTGTCGGACGGCAAAAACTTGCACGTTGGGCGAACGCGTGCCACTATTCCGCCCGATTTACGCCCTCTCTTCCATGTCCGCCAATACGCGAGTTCCAGATTTCCCCGCGCAAGGGACCCTCGTAATCGGGCCGCACCAGGGCTGTTTTGACTCGTTCCTGGGCACCGTCTGACCGTTCTTCGCTCTCCTATTATCATGGCGTCCGTCATTTCCATCGAAGAGTTGTCAAAGTCCTATCGCCTGGGAGCGATCGGAGGCGGCACGCTGCGCGACGATCTGGCGCGTTGGTGGGCGCGAGTGCGAAACGCGCGCGACCCGCTGCTGCAAGTCGGCCAGGAGCAGCGCGCGCGCCGGGTCGGCCAGGAGTTCTGGGCTTTGCGGGACATCAGCCTCGAAGTCAACCAGGGCGAAGTCCTTGGCATCATCGGACGCAACGGCGCCGGAAAATCCACGCTGTTGAAGATCCTCTCCCGCGTGACCGGGCCGACAGGTGGATTTGTGAAGATCCGCGGGCGCATCGCCAGCCTCCTGGAAGTGGGCACCGGATTCCATCCGGAGTTGACCGGTCGGGAGAACGTGTTTCTCAACGGGGCGATCCTCGGCATGACCAAGTCCGAGATTCGCCGGAAATTCGACGAAATCGTCGCGTTCTCCGAAGTCGAGGAATTCATCGACACGCCGGTGAAACGCTACTCGTCAGGTATGTATGTGCGCCTGGCATTTGCGGTGGCCGCGCATCTGGAACCGGAGATTCTGATTGTCGATGAGGTCCTGGCCGTCGGCGATGCCCAGTTTCAAAAGAGATGCATCGGGAAGATGAAGGACGTTTCCTCCAAGGATGGCAAGACGGTCCTCTTCGTCAGCCACAACATGGAGGCAATCCGCTCACTATGCACGAGCGCCATTCTGCTCCGCGACGGTCTTTGCGAAATGGCGGGGGCTGCGCCCGATACGATTTGCGCTTACCTGCGGGAAGAAAGCACCGATGAGCCGACGGTCCAGTTTCAGCGCAAGCACAACTCCGCCCTTGAGTTTGAAACGCTCCAGATCCTCGACGCCGCCAACCAACCGCAGGCGGAAATCGACGCCTGCCAGCCGTTCACCATCGCCTTGACCTATGAGGTAACCGCTCCGTTGGACAACGTCGAGATTGCCATTCGCATTTACAATTCCGCCAACATCGCGGCAACCACCCTCATCTCGACCGAGGGCTTGGCTGGGCGCGATAAGTTGAATCTTGCGCCGGGCCGTTATCGCGCCGCCATCTCCGTCCCCGCGCACTTTCTGATGCCGGATCGCTATGCGCTTTCCCCGGCCGCCTTTCAGTTCGGTAGCGCCGTATTCGACCAGCGCGATCATGCGATTCACTTCCGCGTGATGGAAACCGGCACCGGCGTTGCCAAGTATGGCCATCATTCCACCATCGGCGTCGTATTGAACAATTTTCCGTGGTCGAACTCGCCGCTGCCATGAACTGCCCGATCTGCAAGAACGATGCCGCGCGGCACGCCGACGCAACGGTTCGGAACGAAATCCCAACAACGCTTTTTCGCTGCAACCGTTGCGGGTTCATGTTTATGTCCCCCGTCACCTGGCTGGCGGAAGCTTACCAGCGTCCGATCGACCCCACCGATGTCGGCTATGTCGCGCGCAATATCGACTCCGCCAATTTCCTTTCGGAATTTCTTCGACCCTTGCATCGCGAGGATTCTTTATATTGCGATTACGGCGCCGGCTGCGGCATGTTGGTTCGACTAATGCGCGATCGCGGCTTTCGATTTCACTGGCACGACCGCTACGCGGCGAATCTCTTCGCATCCTACTGCGAGGCGATTCCGGAATCCTTTGCGCCTTATCGTTTAATCACCGCAATCGAGGTTTTCGAGCACCTGCCCGATCCGTTGGAAGGACTCCGGGAGATACTGCAACTCGGTTCCACCATTCTCTTCACCACCGAACTGCAGCCTGAACCCGCTCCGATGCCAGACGATTGGTGGTACTACGGTCTCGGCCACGGTCAGCACATTAGCTTCTATACCGAAAAGGCGCTGGAGATCCTAGCCAGCACCTTTGGCTTGCGCTACCTCCGGATACGACCCAGTTGGCACTTGTTCGCAACGGAGGAGGAAATCGAGACTATAAAGGGATGGGGCGCGACGCAGCAGCAAAGACGGCGTTCTTACAAACCAGCCCAACCCGCCGCTCTCTCTTCCCTGACATCGAGCGATCACCAGGCTGCCGTCCGCCTCGTCTCGGAAGCCGCGCGCTCGTTAATCCCCGCGAACATCGATCTTCTGGAGGGATTCGGAAGGCGCGGCAATCAAACCCCAACGACCTTGGATTCATGAAGCGTCTCAGAAGACTGATCGGGCGAATCTATCGACGGCTGCTGAAACCTCAAGAGCCCGTGAGCCCACCCGCAGCAACGCCTTTCTTCGACGGCACCCTCCACGGTTTTCCAGCGGAACTGAATGAGGGCAACACATATCCGGGAATTATTGCAAGGCAGCCGCTGTTCAATGCTCCATTGGTTGAACTGGTTTATTCGCTGTCGCAACAACTGAAGCGTAAGATTAACTTCATCGATGTGGGCGCCGCCTGCGGAGACACCGTGCTCCTGCTCGAACGACGGTGCCCCGAAATGGTGAATGAGTATCTTTGCGTCGAAGGCGACACCGAATTCGGCGGTTACCTGCGAAAGAACACGGCCCGGTTTTCGAATGTCCGGATCGTTCAAACGCTGCTTGCCGGCGAGGAGATGAAGGTGCCGGAATTGGTCAAGCATCACAAGGGTTCGGCGGGATGTTTTGGAGAAAACAAAATTGAAGCGCAACCGCTCGACAATGTTGTCGCGGCGAATTCCTTCAAACCCGATCTCCTGAAAATCGATGTGGACGGCTTCGATGGCGAGGTGATCCGCGGCGCACGCAATCTACTCGTTCGCGACCGTCCGGCTGTGATATTCGAATGGCATCCCCGGCTTATTTTGGCGGCAGGGCAGGATTTCAGAACGCCGTTTGCCGTCCTTGGCGAGTGCGGTTATCGCAGTTTTCTCTGGTTCGATAACCAGGGGGAATTCAGCCATTTTTCTTCCGTTGTGGACCCCGACACTCTCTTGCTGACGCGCGACCATTTGCTTGCGGTAAACCGGCACAGGGACCAACATTTCGATGTTATTGCCTTGTGCGGCGAAGACCGCGACCAGCTCGTCTCTCTGGCCACTCTGGAATACGCCCGCCAGACAATCGAAACGCACAACCGCTGACACTCCCATGCAAGCCCTCAAGAAACTAATGCGCAGAATCGGGCACAAGCTGCTCCGGATGGCCGGTGACGAACTTCCGCCGCCGCTTGAGTCCTTCCCCGACTGCCCGGATCTCTTTCATCAATACAGAGCGCTGGCCGCAAACAAGGAACTCACGCGCAAACCCGGAGGGTGGGATTACAAAGGGCGCTTTTACCCGGATATGCTCACCGTCGGCGGCGGAGCCAGCAGCATTCGGCGGGTGGCTCTGCGACACTGCACAGGCAGCGGCATCGATATTGGAGCCGGTCTTTGGCCGCTGCCCGGCGCCCTGCCGGTGGACATCTGGCGCGGTCCCGGCGCGGTGCGATGCCTGACCGATATTCCGGAGAATTCCATGGATTATGTGTTCAGCTCGCACTGTTTGGAACATGTCGAGCAGTGGCGTGAAGAATTGCAACGGTGGATCGGCAAGCTGAAACCAGCAGGGATTCTCTTTCTCTATCTGCCGCATCCCGAGTGTGGCATCTGGAACCCCGGTTCTCCCATGGTCGGAGACGGGCATAAATGGCAACCCGAGCCGGAGATCGTCAAACAAGCATTGAGGGACCTTCGCTGCGAAATTCTGGTGGCGGACGACGGACCCGATGCCTTGATGAGCTTCTTCGTATGCGCGAGAAAGGAGACATGACCGGACGCGGCGACGCCGCCGTTGCGCCTGAAGCAATGCTGGAATGTCTTTCAAGACGGGATTCCAAACTTGCAATCCTCCGTCCCGATAATCTCGGAGATCTGATCCTGTTTTCCGGAACTCTCAAGCACCTGCGCGCGCGGTGGCCCAAAACCGGAATCGCTCTCTGTGTCCGCTCTTATGGAGCCGAGTTGTTTGCCCGCTGTCCTCACATCGACGAGATTATTTCGTATGATGAAATGTGGAAGGAATTCGACGGCGAAGGCAGGGTCCGTTGGATGCCGGCGGTGCGCGGGAGCGACCGGCTCGGCGGCTGGTTGCGGCGGCACGCCCCCCGCCTGGCTTTTCCCGGCTACCACTGCGACGTCGCCTGCCTCCCTTTGGTTTCTCCGCTGCCGGAATATCACGAGGTAGTACGGCTTATTCCATCCCGGTTTCGGCTTGGAATCAAGGGCAACACCAACAATCAATCGCCCAAGGCGGACGCGGCTGCGGAGGCTTATTACACCGCCCGAATGGACGTTTCCCAAGGTCCCGCCAATCGCCCGGAAGCGGAGTACACGCGCCAATGGCTGCGTTTTCTCGGAATCGATGCGAGTCCGGATGCGCTCTGGCCGGAGTTTTGGACGTCCCGCGAAGACGCCCGGCGCGCTGAGGAACTCCTTCCCCCTGTATCCGGAGCATTGAGGCTGGCAATCGCCCCCGGAGTGACATCCCTGGCGGGCAAGAACCTGCCCGCATCCTGGTTTGCGGAGGCCGTCGGCGGCATGGAATGGCGCAACCTTCATATCGTCATCTTCGGCGGCCCCGGCGAAACATCCACTTGTTCCGCGGTGGCGGATGCCCTCAGAAGCGTCCCGGGGGTCGCTACGATCTTGAATCTTGCGGGGAAAACGGGCGTGCGAGATCTCGTTGAGTGCATGAAGCGGTGCGACGTGTTTCTTTCGCAGGAGACCGCCTCACTCCATATCGCCACGGCCTTGCGAAAACCTGTCGTGGGAATCATGGGAGGGGGGCACTTTGGACGCTTCTACCCGTGGGGCGATCCGTCGCTGTCGCGCGTCGTGCAAAGAGAAATGAGTTGTTACGGCTGCAATTGGAAATGCATTTATGACAGCGTCCGTTGCATTCAGGAAATTCCTCCCGCCGTTGCGGCATCGGAATTGAGATCGCTCGCGGAAGCCGCATCCAGGCGGATCGCCGCCGCGTCCATCCCATGAATAAGCAGCCGAAGACAGTCGCGTTGGTGGATTGGTATTGGGCGGGACACCACCCAATGTATTTCAACCACTTCATTATGGCGCTGGAAGAACTGGGGATCGATGTCCTGGCGTTTTGCCCCGATCCGGCAGAGGCGGAACAGACGGCCAATGAAACCCGCCCGGCAACTGGCGCCGCTATTGCGAACTTCGGTCGGACCCAATTCCATAAGATCCGCGTTGCGAACAGAAGGTTCGGGTATTTGCGGCCGGCCCGCATCGGCGCTATCGACTGGACAATCCGTCACTTCGCCGGCATTGAAAATCAAGTCAGGCAATGCGCGCAAGAGTCGGGACGCATCGTGGACGCCATCTATTATGCCTGCATCTACGATTGGGATTTCGAGTGGATTCGCTTTTCGGAGCCGTTTCTGCGCTTTCCATGGGTCGGCCTTTATTTGCAGGCGATCTCATATCGCATGCCCGGGCAGCCAAATCCCCTGACGGGTAAAGTCCCCTCCCCCAAACAGATGTTCGGCGGTCGATTGTGCAAGGGCATTGATCTTCTCGACGAGGGAATTGTGAATCAGGTTGCGCAAACCATTGGGAAGCCGGTAATGGCGCTGCCCGATCTGGTCGATGCGCGACGGGCGGGCCGGGCCGAGGATCGTGTGCTGAGTGAAAATCTGAAGCGGTTCGCCGACGGACGCCCCATCGTCGGGCTTTTCGGTCATCTCAAGAAATCGAAAGGCATTCTGTCATTCCTGGAGGCTGCCCGGATGCCCGGTGCGTCGGGAATTTGTTTTGCCCTCGCTGGAGAACTCGTTTGGCCCTCGGGAGAAGGTGAGCGAAATCGCATCGAACGCGCCCTTGCGGAATGCCCCAACGTTTGGAATCATCTGGCAAGGGTCCCCGGAGAGCGTCCCTTGAATGAACTCATGGCGGCCTGCGACGTCCTGTGCGCGGCGTATTTGGACTTTCCGCACAGCAGCGCAATACAATCCAAAGCGGCGGTTTTCGAAAAGCCGCTGATTGTAAGCGAGGGGTATCTGATGGCGGAACGGACGCGGCGATTCAGGATGGGCGAAATTGTTCCGCAGGATGACGCCGTCGCGCTGCTTGAAGCAATTCTGCGAATTACAAAAGATTCCGCCGCATGGGTGGCGGAGAACTGTCCTCATTGGGCCGAATATACTCGTGAACATTCGTTTGAACGCTTCAAAACCAATGTCGCCAAGGTGCTCGCCTTGACGCCGGAAACCGCTGATTGTGAATCATGAGCGACTGTCGTTCCAACGGTTTGATTTCGGAGCACGAAGACGGTGTATCGATTATCGTTTGCTCCCACAACGGCGCCCTGCGGTTGCCCAAAACGCTGTCGCATGTGGCGGCGCAACGCATTTCCGAGGGGCTGCGATGGGAGGTCGTGGTTGTTGACAACGCCTCGACCGACAACACGGCGGAAGCCGCCCTGCTCGCCTGGCCGTCCCCTCCTCCCGCGCCGTTGCGTGTGCTCCGCGAACCGCGCCTGGGCAAAATGAACGCTTTCTATCTTGCCTGCGCCGAGGCGCGCTTTGAAACGCTGGCCTTTCTGGACGACGACAACTGGCCCGCCCCCGACTGGGCGGCGACGGCGCAGCTCGCGCTGAAGGAGTCGCCCGAGCTTGGGGCGTGCGGCGGCTTTATCGAAGCGGCTTTTGAAGTCGAGCCTCCCGAATGGTTCGATCGGCACACGGCGGCCTTTGCCGTCGGGGCGCAGCGGGATGGCGTCCTCTGGGGGGCGGGAATGGTTTTGCGTGCGGCGGCATGGCGCAGCATCGCCGAAAGAGGATTTTGCGGCGTGCTCTCCTGCCGCAAAGGCCGGCAACTGAGCGCGGGGGGAGATTCGGAGGTCTGCCTTGCCTTGCGCATGGCCGGTTGGACGGTGCGCTACGAACCCCGGTTGCGTTTGCGCCACTACATACCCACGCACCGGTTGACGGCGGATTATTTGCGGCGCTTGTGGAGAGGTTTCGGACAATGCACACCGCCCCTTTACGCTTACGAGATAATCTTGTCGCCGCAGCTCCCCTTTCAGCCGGGGCGGTTTACGCGCAAGCGCTGGCAGGCGGAGTTCCGGTCGGTGCTCAACGGGTTCTGGAGCGCCCGCGGAAAACTTTGGCGCGTGCTGACATCGCGCGGCGCCGCGAACATCGACGAGGCGGCGGAAGTCGAACTTCTGCTTGGGAAAGCGTGGGGCTGGCTGAGCTGGCGCGGAGACTTCGACGCTCTCGTTGAGAAACTGCAACAGGCGCCGTGGCGCGGCGCGAGGGAGTCAGCGTTGTTGCATACGCCAATCGACAAATACCCGATCGAAAACTCTACGAAATGAACCTCGGCCTGAACACCATCCTGAACGCCTTCGGATATGAATACTGCAAAATCCAGTATCGTCCATTCGGTCTTAACCATGCCCATGATATTGCGCGCTTTCTCGCCCGGCGATCGAGTCGCCGTCATCTTCGACATTGGCGCCAATGAGGGCCAATCGATGCGGGAATACGCGCGGCGGTTTCCCGAAGCCGCCATTTACTCGTTCGAGCCGGTTCGCGCGACTTACAAAAAGCTGCTGGAAGCATCCCGCCCGTTTCGCAATGTCCGGGCCATCCCGCTGGCGCTGGGCAGCAAGCGCGAGCAGGTGAAAATCGAACTAACCGGCTTGTCGGTCCAAAACAGTTTACGTAACCGGGCGAATGGGAATTCCGGCATTTGCGGTTCCTCTGTGGCGAACGCAAATTCGGAGCCGGATATCGAGATCGCTCCCGAAACAGTCGTCGCAGGATTCAATCTCTGGGAAAAGCTCGAATGACACGGCCCATTACAGTTCATGGTGCGGCAGCCGGATCCCATCGTCCCCGACTTCTCTACATCGGTTCGCTGCCGTGCGAGCCGTTCTATGGCGGTCCCATCCAACTGCACCGCCATTTTGTCGAAAGCGGCGATTACGATTTTCATTCCATCGTGGATCCGCAAGAGGGCGATATTCCATTCCTGATGACCGGTTGCGCTCCGATCGATGGCGCGATCGGGCGTGTTTCCAACACACGCTTTCACCCAAACCTCCTCGCGCTAAATTTCCTGGTGGGCGAACGGCGAATCGCTTCGCGGGCGCTGAATGCAGCCCGAAGCCATCGCGCCGATGCGATTGTAACCGTCGCTTTCGGTCCCGGCGCTCTTGCCGCGGGCGAAATCGCGGACCGGCTGGGACTGCCTCTAATTACCTTTTTTCACGATTGGTGGCCCGACTTGGTTCCCTGCCGCGGAATTGGCAAGCGCCTGCTCGACCGCCGGTTCCGGCATCTTTACCGCAAAAGCACGCTGGCTCTTTGCGTGAGTCCGGAGATGCGCGAGGAACTCGGAGATCACCCCAATGCGCCGGTGCTGCACCCGATCCCGGCCTTCGCACCGCCGCCGGCGGAAGCGGTCGAGCCGCAAGACACGGCAAGGCCATTCCGCTTGGTTTACCTCGGAACTCTTGAAGGCCGGTATGGAAAGATGGCCCAGGCGCTGGCCAGGCGCTGGCTGGATCAACCGAATAATTCCATTGAACTTGCTCTTTTTGGACCCGCGACGGATTGGCCGGCGGACCTGCTGCGGGCCGCCACCGAACGCGGACTTTACGGGGGCAAACGCTTCGGTCAGGAGGCGGCAAAGGTTCTCCGGGAGGCCGACGGCTTCCTGGTGCTGATGAATTTTGAAGCTGAAGACGCCCGGCGCGTGCGCACGAGTTTTCCCAGCAAAGTGCTGGAGTATTGTCCCTATGGCAAACCGCTGATCGGCTGGACTCCCTCATATTCGTCGCTCCCGCGTTTTTTCCGTTCCTCCAACGCCGGCCTCGCAATCGATAACCCGTCCGCAACCAAGGCGCTTGAAGCAATTGCGGCGCTGGCAGCCGATTCAGCCCGCCGCGGCGCTCTTGGGCTCGCCGCCAGGCGCCTTGCCGCGACAACCTTTAATCCGCATGCGATCCACGCCCAGTTGCGCGATCATATCGCGCGTGTTCTCCCCCCCAAGATGAGCCGAGGCCGCATACTCATTGTGTCGAATTTCTTTCCGCCGGTTACCTATGGCGGTTTTGAGATCGCGTGCGGCCAGGTCGCATTCGGGCTGCGCGCGCTGGGCTTCACCGTAAACGTCCTGACCTCCTCGCATCGCGCTTCGGAATGCCCGGCTGGGGAAGTCGGAATTTCGCGGGTGCTCGCCAGCAGTTTTGGATGCGATTACGCCCCGCTGGGTTGGGTGAGACGCTTTCGCGCATTGCTGGAACTCGAACGGCAAAACCAGCGGCTCTTATGCGAGGCGGTGGCGTCGTTTCGTCCCGATATCGTCTATTTCTGGAACCTCGGCTATACATCGCGGTCCCTGCTGGCTCTGGCGGCCCGGCGCGGTTGGCGGCACGGCTGTTTCACGTTCGACTACTCGCTGCTGGATGCGACCGCCGACGCCTGGGGCCTGCACGTGGAATCCCGCGAGAGCGGGGTTGTTTCCAACACGGCCAGAGCGCTGGCGGGGATTTTTGCGCGTATGCTCGGCCGCGCGGGAGGAAGCGCCGCGCCCGATTTTGTGCATTATCCCACCGATCACCTGTGCCGCCATTATCGCGACCGCGCGTTTCCGTGTGAAAAATGGGTCAAGACTGCGTGGGGTGTGGACGAACAGTTTTTTTGTCCGCCTGCGCGGCCATCGGCGGGGCGGCTGCTGTATGTGGGACAGGTGCTGGAACATAAGGGCGTGCATCTCGCGATCGCGGCATTGGGCAGGCTGCGCGAGTCGGGCAGATTTCCCGATCTCGAACTGACCGTCGCCGGCCAGTGCCTCTCCGCGGAGTATCGCGAGCGATTGGACGGAGTCGCGCGGCAGTGGAATCTGACGCAGGCGGTTTCGTATCGCGGTGTCGTTCGGCGGGAAGAGCTTCCCGCGCTGTACAGCTCGCATGGAATCCTCGTGTTCCCCAGCGTCTGGGACGAGCCGATGGGGATCGTGGTGATGGAGGCGATGGCTTGCGGTCTCGCTGTCGTTTGCTCGGGAGCGGGCGGCAGCGGCGAACTCATCCGCGATGGCGTGGACGGCCTTCTTTTCACCAGGAACGATGCCGGGGATTGCGCCCGGAAAATAGGGCAACTCCTCGATGATTCCGCAGTACTCGCCCGCATCCAGCGCGCCGCCCGTCAGAGCGCGCTCGAACGCTTTCGCTTTTCAAAAACAGTGGAAGTCATCGCCGAAGGCTTTGACCGGGCAATCGGCTATCGTATATCCTGAATTCGATGTCATTTATCGTTCCAGCCGCACTCCTGCTATTTCTGAAACTCGCGATGGTTGCGGGCATCGCGAGGTGCGTCCGCCACCTCTTTCCGGACAGCCTTGCGTGCGCATCGCTGGCGGGCTGGCTCGCCGTGCAGGCATTGCAGTTGGTTGGGATGGCCGGCCTGTCCGCGTTTCACCTGCTCGCTCCGGCTGCGTGGTGGGGCTGGACAGCGCTGGAACTGCTAATCGTTTTCGCATTGGCGCGGAAAACCAGGGCACCACTGTTCACTCAAAGCGAGGTGTATCCGTTTGCGGGATGGCGGGTGTTCGTTGCGTTGCTCCTCCTCATCACGACCTTGCTGTTTTTCCGCGCGGTTTTCTTTTTTGACGGGTGCGCCGATTCCAATTGCTACGGTCTGGTGCGGCTCGGCTACTACATCCAGCATCGCTCGATATTTGCCCAGGAATCGGGGCGGGTATTGAGAATGATCTGTTACGAGTGGAACGCAGAACTGAATGCCCTCAACTACGGACTTTTGACGGGAACCGATCGGGGATTCGCCCTTGCCGGCGTGGAAAGATGGTGGGTGGCGGTTGTCGCGGTGTTCGCTCTTGCGCGGGCGATGGGAAATGCGGTGGGCTCCGCTGCTTGGATCGGCCTGGTCATCTGTGCCAGCCCGGCCATTTTCAATCTGGCCGGGGTCACCAAGGGAGACGTGCCGGCCACGGCCGCCCTGGTATGCGCGCTGGCTCACCTTTTGCGAATGCGCGGAGTCAGATTGCGCGATCCGGACTTTGCCATGGCCTTCCTTTGGCTGGCCTTCGGCGCCGGTTGCAAAGGGAACATGGCTCCCGTGTTTGCGCTGTTCGTTTTCCTGGCTGCCATTTTCCGCTGTCGGGAGCTTCGTCCGGCTCCGCCAAACCTGGTTGCCGCCATCGCGATCGGCGCGCTCGCATCGCCCTTCGCCCTTCGCCATGCGGTCAACACCCTGGTATTTCACAATCCGCTTCAGCGAACCCCTCTTGAAAGTTGCGCGTTTTCCATCGGCAATCTTCCAGGGGCGTGGGAATCGCAGTGGAGCCATTTTCTGTCTCTCGGCGGGGACCTGGTTCCGGCTGGAGAATTCGCGTCGGCCATGGTTCGGGGATTAGGAGTAACGGGGTGGCTCGCTCTGCTAGTACTGGTGCCGGCGTGGAAGCGCAGACCGCAGCCCATCGTGCATGCCTCGCAGCTTCCATTTGTGTTCGCCGCCGGGTTGGGAGCCATCTGGCTTTACTTGTGCGGACTTTTTCCGGTGGTGGAACTGCCGGAATACCGCGAACACATGTTCCGTTTCTTCCTGCCCTTTCTCGTTCCGCTGGTGACGGCGATTTTCTGTCGCTATCTTCAGGGTCCGATCGGCGATCGGCGGGGTTTTTGGACGATTGCATGCGGCCTTGCGGTCTCGGCAAACCTATTTTTTGCATTCAAGCCCTCCGAAATCATGGCAAGCCGCGGGTTGAAACGACTGGGCACGTTCGTACTCCACCATGACCAATTCTCCAGCCGGTTGAATGAGGAATTCGAACCCGGCGCACGGGCGAGCCTCGGCAGCCTTCCTTCGATGCGCGGACGGAAACTGCGCCTGCTGATTCTTCGACAGGGGGATGAAGCCGATCTTATTTATCCGTTCTTCGGCGACTGTTTCGAATGGAATTGCGGGATGGTATGGTCGCTGGACGAGTTGCGGAGCCGCCTTGCAAAAGAGAGATTTGACCGCGTGGTCCTCACAAGAAGCGTCCGCCAACTAACGACGCAGTTCGCTCCCGAACCGATCGAAGCCGTCAGGAAGGCAAACTATACGCCCGAAGCACAGGGGCCGTGTTGGGAAATTTTTCGGCCATAACAGGAGATGCCGGAATGCGAATCGCCCTCTTCATCCGTTGCTTCAAGCCGTGTTCCGGCGGGCTTCAACGCCATCTGGCGGATCTTGCCCGGCGATTGGCCGCGCGCGGTCATCGGGTCCAGGTCGTAACGCGCGCCGTATCCGCCGTGCCGGGTTATCGCGAGACGTTTTTCTATCGCGAAACAGCGATCGACTCCGTCGTCGATGGAGTCGAAACGGTCGTGCTGCGGCATTCGCCCTGTCTCAACTGGCTTTTGTGGCTGTGCATGAAGTTCATCGGACGCCCCCAAACGGCAGCCATGGGCGTACGGATTTTCAACGCAATTTTCGTTCGCCAATGCATGAAGGCTCTCAGAGGCGTGGATGTGATCCACCATATGGGGCAGGGTTCGGAAATGCTCGGATTCGCCGCCGCCGAAACGGCCAGGCGCCTTGGCGTCCCGTTTATTTCGGAACCGACGATTCACCCGGGACAGTGGGGCGACGGCTTCCTTGACATGCGGCTTTATCGCATGGGCGACAGCCTAACCGCCGCGACCTCTTACGAAGCCGACTGGCTGCGCAACAACGGGCTCACGCAACCCATCGCCGTGACAGGCAACGGCGTCGATAGCGAGATTCCGGGCGACGGCGAACGGTTCCGCGCGCGCTTCGCCATCGATGGCCCGATGGTCCTCTTCCTTGGGCGCAAGGACACCGACAAAGGCTGCGGCCTCCTCGTGAAAGCGATGCCGGGTGTCTGGGCTGCGGCGCCGGACACTGTCTTCGTGATGATGGGGCCGAAGGGTTCCGACTCGGGGGAGATTCCGACGAACACCGCAAACCAGGACGGGCGCGTGATCGATATCGATTCGGCAACCGAAGCGGACAAGCACGACGCACTCGCCGCCTGCACTCTGCTGTGCGTGCCGTCGGAGGGGGAGTCGTTCGGGTTGGTGTTCATGGAAGCCGGACGCTACGGAAAGCCGGTGATCGGACGGCGCATCCCCGTACTCGAGGAGTTGATCGGGCAGCGGCGTGCGGGGTTGCTCGTGGGACGTGCGACCGGGGAAGGCAACCAAGTCGAGGTGGCGCCGTCCGAACTCTCGACGGCCATTCTGGATATTCTATGCCACCCTGCGCTCGGCTCTGAACTGGGAGCCAACTGTCGCGCCGCTTCGGACGAGTTCGTCTGGCCGAAAATCGTCGCCCGCTTCGAAGCCGTCTTCCACGAGGCGCAAAACGCCGGAAACAGATGACCCGCCTGAGCATCATCACCCCGCTTTTCAACAAAGCCGCCTACATCGCCGAGACAATCGAGTCTGTGCGACAGCAAACGATGTCTGACTGGGAAATGATTGTGATCGACAACCGTTCCACCGATGGCGGGCTGGAGATTGCCCGCGATCTGGCGGCCAAAGACGCGCGCATTCGCTGCATCGAATCGCCGGAAGGTCGCGGACCGGGCGCGGCGCGCAACCGCGGGATCGATCTCGCCTCGGGCGAATGGGTGCTTTTTTTGGATGCGGACGACCTGCTGGCCCCCGGCTATTTTGCCGAGCAGCTTGAGGCGGCCCGGCGCTCTCCGGATGCCGCTATTGTTGCGGGATGCTGGCAGGAGTTCACCGACAGCGCAGCCGAGCGGTTGGAACTGAAGCAACCGTCGGGGTACGGCAAGACCCGGGACTCGGTCCTGGAAACCGCAATCGCCTACGCGCCCTGGGCGGTGCATGCGGCGATCGTGCAGCGATCATTGTTCACTCCCCAGCGGCGCTGGAACGAAGCGCTCGACGGATTCCCCTCCGAAGACACGCCGTTTTGGTTTGCGCTTCTGCTGGATGCTTCCCTGGCGTGGTCTCCGTCGCGCGGGGCGCTTTATCGAATCGGTGTCTCGGGAGGTCGCAACGCTCCCGGCAACGCGGAACGGTGGGTCGATGCCGTATGCCGGATTGTGGACGAAAACACCGCTTCGCTGACGACAGTCGGCGAGATCCCCTCACCCGCGCAATGCGAGACCATCATGCGCGTGTTCGAGGATCACTACCGGCGGGCGCAGGCGGCCGGTTTCAAAGCGGCTGCGCAACGGGCGCTCGGCGAGGCGGAACGCTGGCTGAAGCGGTGCAACCGCGAGGCGCCCGCAATTCGCCTTCGCAAGCTTTTTGGTGTCGCGCTCATCTCCCGGCTGGCCTATTTTCGCTCGTCCTTACGCATTTCCAACCTGTGAACACTCCCTCTTTTGGCATTGTTGCGACGACCATTTTCGATGGCGCCTTCATTGCCGAGTATTGCGATCACCTCGAAAAGCTCGGCCAGCTCGACCGCGCGCGATTTTACGTCGTCGGAGACTTAAACACGCCCGACGCGTGCCGCCACGCCGCCGATTCCGCGCGGGACCGGGGAATGGATGTCGTCTATCTCGGTGTCGAAGAGCAACGCCGCTTCCTCAAGGATCTACCCGAACTCGACGCGCGGATTCCCTGGAAGACAGACAATCGGCGAAACGTCGGTTTTCTGATGGCGCTGCGCGACCGCTGCAAGACGCTCATCAGCATCGACGACGACAACTACCCGAAGGCGCGCTGGCCGTTTCTCGACGGGCACTCGACGGTCGGAACCGAAGCGAGCCTGCGGTGCGCGCACGGGCACGACCGTTGGTTCAACCTGTGCGCGATGATGCGCGTCGATTGCCCTTCGCTGGGCGGCGGCGGCACAGTTTTCGCGCGCGGCTTCCCCTACAAGCGGCGGGACTCGCGCTGCGGATTCGTCGCCGGCGAGATCGAAACCGGTTACGTCGCCATCAACGCCGGCCTGTGGTCGGGCGATCCCGATGTGGACGCCGCGACGCGCCTGGTCACCCGCTGCGAAGCCGAAGAGACGTTCGAGGAAAGCCTGTTGCTCGCACGCGACACGCTGATGCCGATCAACACCCAAAACACCGCCCTCATCCGCGAGGCGATACCCGCTTTCTATTACGTCAAGATGGGGCATCCGGTCGGCGGCATGAAGCTGGACCGCTTCGGCGACATCTTTAGCGGGTTCTTTATCCAGAAGTGCGCGCAAGCTGTCGGTCACCGGGTGCGCGTCGGATCGCCCACTGTCGAGCACCGCCGCTCGCCGCACAATTTATACAAGGACCTCTGGAATGAGTTGGCGGGAATGGTCGTCATCGACGACCTGCTGCCAATCCTTGAGACGCCTCTCAGCCCGGCAACGAATTATTCCGATGCAACGCTGGAACTGGCCGACCGCATCGAGTCGTGGGCCGGCGGGCAATCCGGGTTTCTCTGGGACAACTCCCTGAAGGGGTATTTTGCGGAGGTGGCCACAAACATGCGGGTCTGGGTTCAGGCCTGCGCACAGCTTGCATGACGACGCGCCATCCATCCCCGGCCCGCATCTCGCTCGTCAGCACCGTGCTGAACGATCGCGAGGGCGTGCTCGCGTTTCTCGATCGGATGGAGCAGCAGACACGCCACCCCGACGAAATCGTCATCGTGGATGCCGTTTCGACTGACGGTACGTGGGAGGTTTTGTGGCGGGAAGCCGATCGCACCGACCGGCCCTGGAAACTGCGCGCGTGGCAGGATCGTTGCAACGTGGCCCGCGGGCGCAACCTGGCAATAGCGGCAGCCAGCCACGAAATCATCGTTTCGACCGATATCGGTTGCGATTGGGACCCGGAGTGGCTGGAGGAACTGGTGGCTCCGCTGGTCTCCCGCGGCGATGTGGAGGTGGTGATCGGCAGCTGGGCCGTTCGGAAACGATCGGTGACGACGCCGTGGGGCAAGACCGAATACGCCTTCCGCCCATCGTCCAAGCTGGAAGCAACGCCGGAAAGCCAGGGCACCTCGCGCTCGATCGCTTATCGCAAGGCGGCATGGAAGAAGCTCGGCGGTTACCCGGAGGATTTGACGCTGGCCGCCGATGACACGTGCTTCGACCGGCTCATCAAGAAGCACCGGCTGGTCAGCGCCGCGGCTCCGATTATTCGGTGTTACTGGCATCGGCATTCCCATCTGCGGAGTTTCCTGAGGGAGGAATGGCGCTACTTCTACGGCGACGGCGAAGCGGCCCTGCACCGGAAGCACTTCGTTCTGGTCGGCGGACGACTGACCGTGGAAGCGCTCGGGCTGCTCGCTCTGCCTCTCTGCGCATCTGAAGCCATCAGACTTCCGGCTCTGGTCTTGGTCGCGGCGGGCGCAATTTCATTCGCCGCCCGCTTGCGCCGGCTGTGCCGCCCCGTCGCTCTGCTGCGTGCGGAGAGCGTCAACCGCCCCTGGCTGCGCCTGATTCTCTTTGAATACCTCACAAAAATCTACGGCTTGACGGGATACGTGCGCGGATACTGGCGCGGCATCCGGCATTGCAAGGACATCCGGCGCCGCTTACTGAGTTTTCCGAAATAATTTCACGCCATGCTTAAGCCGAAAAACTCACAAACCAGTGAAAACGCACGGATGCGTGTTCCGGGGAGCGCACGCGTCTCGCGTACTGGCGCCGGCGCCCCGCCCAATACCGTTCGGATAAGTTGCGGCTTCGAGAACGAGTGGCGCTTCGGTGTTCGCGCCAGCGTCTTGGAGTGCGGGCAGTCCTCTGCCGCTTTCGCACGCCGGACAAACCTACTGCTCAGGGAAATCGTCTCCGCCACCAAGGGCCTGTCACAAAATAAGTGTTACAATCTGGCTTGTTCTTTTCGGCGCTGCCGGGGTTGCTCGTCAGAAGGTGAAATCAAGAGCGGTGAGAGCCGTTCTGAACACACCATCCGTAACCACGCGTGTTCCCAAAGCGGCAGAGGACTGCCCGCACTCCAAGACGCTGGCGCGCTACTTGCAACTCCCAGCGCAACCAAGGATGATCTCCGTCCGAAATCGCTTAAGCGACCAGTACTGGGCGTTCCGCTGGCGCGAAATTCAGTAACAACATAAGCAATCGAATCTGTGACCGCCAAAAAATCGAGTTTTCCAATCGTCACGCTCTACCGGGGCAATCGCTGGTTCCTGCCGTACACTCTATACCAGGCTCGCAAGACCAATCCAGACAGCGAAATCATTCTCATCGGAGATGACGAGAACAAGCATCTGAACTGCATCTGCCGTCATTATCGCTGCGATAAATATGACAGCGCCGCGGATCGCGTGCGAAAGGTATACCGCCATAAGAGCATCTGGAGACCGGAGTTCGAGTACGTTTGCATCGAGCGCTGGTTCATCCTGCGCGAGTTCATGCTTCGCGAGGGCGTCGACCGCTGCCTCTATCTGGACTCGGACATCCTGGTGTTCAGCGACTTGAGCCGCATCTCGCGGGAACTGCCCCCCTCCCCCATGACGTGGACGGGATACAGCGCGCACGTCAACTTTATTACCGACGTTTCGGCCCTGACCGAATACTGCGATTTTGTAGTGGATGTCTTCGCGAACCACGAACGGAGCATTGCCGAACCGGATACTCTTTACGGAAGAATCATGCGGGGGGAGTTCGACTCGAACATCTCCGACATGGTGTTCTTCTTCGATTTCAACACCAAACATCCCGGGCGCCTCTTCGACGTGGCCGTGCCGCGGAACGATACCGTTTTCGATATTACCATCGAGCAGGATCAGGGCATGCTGATGGAGAACGGAATCAAGAAGATCGGCTGGAAGGATTCACGCACGCCCTTTGCAACGGATGCCGCAACACTGCGTCCCATCCAGCTGCACACGATTCACTTCTGGAAGCGGGAACTTATTCCCCCGCATTTCCGGGCGCGTGACCTGCGGTTTTTCTTTGTCCTCGCGTGGAGTTATGTGGTTCTGTATGCGCAGAAAATCGCCCGCAAGGTGAAGAAGCGATCGCCTGTGGAACAATGAAGCTCCTTTATTATTCCCCGGTCAGCCAGGGAGGACTTGCGGAATACGCCCACAGGCAGGTTTCCGCGCTCGCCGATGCCGGTGCGGAAGTGGTTTTTCTTTGTGCAAAACGCGCGCCCCCCAACCAGCAGTCCGCAACTTTCGAACCGATCCTGACCGAACCCGGAGATTACTCGGGATTACCGGGGAAGCTGAGAGTCGCCCGATCCCTTCTGGCCAACGCGCGGTTGCTGGAACTTGCAATCGCGCGGTTCGGCTGTTCGCACGTTCTCTGGGGCTCCTATTACGAATACCTAGCGCCTCTGTGGGCCTGGCGATTCCAGCGCCTTGCGCGCGGTGGAACGGTTTTTGGCGCAGTCGTTCACGACCCCGTCCGCGATTTCGTCGTCGGGCCGCTTTGGTGGCACCGGCTCTCGATCGCGGGCGCCTACTCGTTTTTGCGGGAGGCATTTGTGCATGAGGATATCCGTTTGGACACCGGTCGTCCCATGCCGCGGCTGCGCACCACGGTGATTCCGCACGGCAGCTATCCCGCGCCGAAACCGTCGGGCGCCGGCCTGCGCGCACAATTGGAGATTCCGACAGCCGCGCGCGTCTTCCTGGCGTTCGGCCATATTCGCGACGGCAAGAACCTCGACTTGGCGCTGCAAGCAATGCGCCGTCATCCCGAGGTTTTTTTGATCGTTGCCGGAGATGTGCAGACCGCGAATCAGAAACCCGTAAGTTGGTACCGCGCGGTCGCCGAAGAAGCCGGCGTAGCCAACCGGTGCCGATGGATCGCCCGCTATATCGAGCCGGCGGAAATCGGCGACCTGTTCGGCGCGTCCGATGTCGTGTTGCTTTCGTACGGGCGCGAATTCCGGTCGGCAAGCGGGGTGCTCAATCTGGCGGTTTCCTACCGGAAGCCGTGTCTCGCCTCCGGTGGCGAGGGCAACCTGAAATCGGTGGTCTCCCGCTACAACCTGGGCGTATGGGCGGAGCCTGACGACGACGCCGCCCTCGCCGCGGGAATGACCATGGCCTTGCAGACGGAATTGTTGCCGGAGTGGGACCGTTACGAAATCGAGAACTCGTGGCAGCGTAACGCCGAACTGGTGCTCGCGCGCCTGGACGAAGAGCGGGCAATATGAACGAAGCGCGGGCAATCGAGGGGAGGAATGTTTCCTCAACAACCGTCAACGGGGCTGCAAACGCGCTCCGCAATCTGGACGTTCTGCGCGGTCTGCTGGCCACTTACGTCGTTTTCGGCCACGCCCGGTGGCTGCTCTGGACCGGACACCAGGCGTTCATGCATGGGGCGCATCCGCTTTGGGCAACAGCGCTGGCGTATGCATCGAGCGCCCTGCGGTTTCCCCACGAAGCGGTCATGGTGTTTTTTGTGCTCAGCGGTTTCTTCATCCACCTGCGCGCGGCGGAACGGCTGTCCGCCGGAAAACCGTCCGCATTCAATACCCTCGACTATTTGAAACGCCGCGCGCATCGACTGGCGCCGCCTTACCTGTTCGCATTGCTGCTCACGGTCGTTTGCGATTCAATTGGCCGGCATGCTTACCCCGCCTTGTACGCCGCTTCGACGGGGAACGCCCTCCTGGACGAGAACTTTCGCCATATGGGATACTCCGCAGCCTCAGTCATCCCGGCAGTCGTCATGCTCCCGTCGAGTCTGGACTGGCATTTCGGAACCAACGGGCCGCTCTGGTCGCTCGCGTTCGAAGTCGTTTACTACCTGCTTTATCCCGTCTGGCTGCTATTACGCAGGAGAGGACCGGGCATCGCGTACGGGGCAGGGCTGGCGCTCGGATTACTGGCTCCGGCATTCCCCAAGCTCGGCTTTCTGGGCGACGTTTTGCATCTCTACCCAGTGTGGCTGGCGGGCGCCGCGACGGGCGAACTCTTTTGCGGGCGCGTGTTGAACACCCGCCGGGTGGTCGCCGGCCTGCTCGCCGCCATCGCCGCAACGGCTGCGATGCAATGCGCTCACTCCCCTTACAGTTTGCTGATTACCTACGTTACTCTCGGCGCGGCGTTTGTGGCGATCTTCACGATTCTGCCTTTGGCACAACAAACGCGCCCCTTCCGTTGGCTCGAACAGCTCGGTGTGCGCTCTTACAGCATTTACATTTGCCACTTCCCCGTTCTCGCCCTGATCGCCGCCCGTCAGTTCTCGCTCCACGGCGGGCGCCCCGCGCACGGCTGGCTGGCAATAGCCGGTGCGATTGCGGCCCTGGCCGTGTGCTGCATCGGTTTCGAACTCTGCGAAAAGCATTTCCTCCATTCCCGGTTGCGCGTCAATCCGAGGTAAACTCGTTGTAGTATCGGCGCCCCGAACTCTGTACAAATGAAGCAGGAGCGGGGAACGAGAATCGGAGGGAGTCGCTCTGAGGCTTTGCCGCAGCCGCAAGACGACCCGTCCCACTCTCAAAATGTGTCAAGTGTCATGCGTTGACCCCACTTCCTGATTGACCCCACTTCCTGAGGAAATCTGCGAAAATCTGCGTAATCTGCGGACCTTCTTCTTCTTCTTCTTCTTCTTCTTCTTCTTCTGCGGAGTTGGCGGAGGAGCCCGATCCCCTCCCCCCCTCTACCGCGCCGGGGTGATGGTTATCGTGGCGGTGTCCATCGCACCGGTTGCGCCTTGCGTGGTCGGGAAGATCTGCGCCACAAAATATCGCGACCCAGCCGCATGCGCATTGACGATCGGGACCTTCAGTTGAGCGCCGGTTTGGTTTGCGGCAAACTTAATGACTTGATCGAACCCGCTGTAATCGACTCCTGACGCGGCGGTACCGTTTCCGCTTCGGACCTGAACCGTGGCGCGGGAATGAACGTTGCCGGAACGAACCAGGACAAGGGAGAGGACCTTCGCTTTCGCCGAGACACGGTACGACGACCGGCTCAGGCGGAATACCCCGTAAGGGCTGCCGTCGCCGCGAATCTCGACCGTGGCGGGGCTGTTTGGCAGAGAACCGAAACTCACCGGGCGCCGCAAATCGCGCGGATTGGACAGCCGCAGCGAGAACATCCGGTTCTGAGCCAAGACGCGGTTCTTGACATGCACGGTGAGCTTGGCGACCGGATGTCCCGGCCTGAACGTCAGTGTTCCAGCGATTCGCGTGAAATCGACTCCCGCGCGCGCCGTGCCGTTGACGGTGCTGTAGGCCACTTTCAGGGTATCGCGCGCCGTTGAATTGGCGCCGGTGACATCGACGCGGCGGACGGAAACCGTCACTGTTCCGTCCGTTTCGTTCACCGCGTAATAAGGTTTGTCGAACTCAAAGCCCGCAACCCCGAGACGCGAGGGGCTCACCAGCGTCACCACCGCCCGGTCCTGCGCTCCGGCGTGGGCGGTCGAATCGGTGGATTCGATGCGGGCCAGGAAATCGACCGAGGGACTGTTGAACGAATTCTTGAACACCTGCACACAGAACGTCTTGGAGGTCTCGCGCGGGCCAAAGGTAAACGTCTCCTCGTTGTAACCATAGTTTTGGAACCCGGTAAAGTTTCCAACGGCGTCGAATTTCCTGCCGACGGCGCTGCCATCCTCGGTTTCGACCATGATCTTGGCCGATCCCGCGAGCTGGGCTGCTGTTCCTTTGCGAACGATTTTCAGTCTTACGGTGCCGCAATCGTCGTCGAATCGATACGCCGGGTTCTCGAACTCGAAAATGCCGCGTGTCGCATTGCGGTTGACGATGGTAACGCGCGCAGCCGTCTGGGTCAGCAGCAAGGCGTTCGACACGGGCCAGTCGAGCCGCACAATGAACTGCTTCTCGGCAACGCTCGAAGCGCTGTGCCCGATGCGGATGGGCAGATTGCAAACCGTTGCACCCGCCGGGAACGTCAACATGCCAGTCAAGGCACTTTGCAAGGTCACATTCGCCGCGTTGACCGGTGTGAAATCGGCAATGAATTGCGCCGTGCTCGACGGAATGACTTCGAAGGGAACCGAGATTGGCGTGGCGGAAGCGCCGTAGAGTCGCGCTTGCAAGACAACGGACGAATCCGAATCGTCGACGCGATATTCGGTCGAGGCGAACTCAACGCCGGGCACCGCGAGCTGCGGAGCGCTGACCAGCGTCACCGTCGCGGTGTTTTGGAATCCCAAGGTAGCAGCAGTGTTGCCCAGAAGAGACAGGAACACCTCAAACGTCGCGGACGCACCCGGGGCAAGCGCTCCGTCGATCAGCGGAATGAAGACTTTCTGGCTGCTCTGGCCGGGTTCGAAATGCACATCCAGGCCCGGCGCGACGCTCGTCGCGGGCCACCCGTAGACAACGTTCCTGCCCAGGCTGCCCGCATAGTCGGCGGTTCCCAGCAGAATATCAGCGGCATTGCTCGCTCCGTTGCGAGTCACCGTAACTTCCGCCCATCCGGCGTCCTGGTTGAACGAATAGCTTGCGGCATCGAACTCGAAGTCGCCCTGCGAATTGTTTTCGTCCACAATGTCGACAGAGGCAACAGCCTGCTCTCCCAGGATCGCGGAACCGGTAACGTTGGAAAGCACCACGGAGAAACTCCGCGTTCCAGCCGGAGCAGGGACATCGATGAGCGGAACGGAAAACGTCACGGTTTGAACTCCCGGCGCAAAGGTCAGATCCGACGACGAAGCCGTGTAATCGACGCCCGCTTTGGCCGAACCGTCGGCGGTCGCGCAGTGAACGGTAACTTGATCGTCGATATTGGAGCGCGTTACCGTGACTGTCGCGAGTCCCGCGGTTTCATCGACCCGGAACGTCGGCGCCGAAAACTCCACAACGCCCTGCGGGCGGGCGGTATCGACGAAAAGAGCCGTGGCGGAATCGGGCGCGCCGATGGCGCTTCCCGCGGATGCGTCCACCAACCGCACAGTGACGGTCTTGTTTCCAACTCCGTTGTATTCGGCAATCGAGACAGTCCCCGAAGTCTGGCCGGCGGCAAACGGAATTCCGACAACCTGCGCGCCCGCGATGCTTGCGATGCAGCTACCAGACCATCCGCCGGTGCTTTCGAGCAGTTCCACATAGGCGGTCGCCGCGCCGGCAAGAGCCGCGCTCGGACCAGCGCGCTGGATGACAATCTGCAGCCAGGAGCCTGAGTCGAAGCGATAGCTGTTCTGACCGAATGAAAACACCCCGATCGCCGCATTTGGCACGACCGTGATCGTTGTGGTGGAAACCGGCCCGAGACCGGCGCCCGCACTGGGATTGGAGAGGCTGAGAGAGAATGACCGCGCCGCGGTGACACCGGGCGCCTGGATTAGCGGGACCGAAATGATGTGCTCGGTTTCGCCCGGCAGGAAAGTCAGCGTAGCGCTGCTTATCGTGTAGTCCCGTCCGGCGATGGCGGAACCATCCGTAGTGGAATAGGCGACCGAGACTGTTCCAGAGCCGGCGGGGCGGGTGACCCGGATATTTGCCGAACCGGCGGCGGCGCTATACCGGTAGGTTGGCGAGTCAAACTGGAAATTATTGACATCCCGGAACGTGATTGAGGTCCGGTTCTGGTTTCCGACCGCGGCGCCCGCAGATGCGCCCGTCAATTCCACGTTGACCATTGAATCTCCCTGACCGGAAGCAATGCCCAGCGAGAGCGTGGCCGAGGCCTGGCCATCTGCGAAATCGACTTCCACCAGATTTCCCGAGCGGCCATTCGAAGTGGCGTAGAAACTCGACGGCGTGCCGGGATCGGAAGGCAGCAGCGTCACAAACGCGTAGGCGCTTCCATTGGTCACGCTTCGATTGACGGTGATTGATTGATACACCCCGCTGTCAAAGCGGTAGCTGGTGTTTGCGAACGACATGACGCCACCGGAAGCGTTCTTTGCGATCCAAACGACCGCCTGGCCGTTCGCGCCGACGACAGCTCCGCCGTTCGCCGAGAGCAGATTGACGCCGAACCCGCAATCGGGAGCCGTCGTGACGGGAGCCACCTTCAACGGAATCGAGATGAACTTTTGCGTCTCGCCGGGGTTGAACGTGATTGTTGTCCCGCTGGCTCCCGTAAAGTTGATCCCATCGACTGCCGCTTGGGCGCCGAATCCCGCGGTAAACGTGTTGTAGCTCACTGTAACTGTTCCCGCAGTGCCAGTCCGCGTAACCGGCACCAGTGCGTTTCCTGCGGTTTCGCTGAACCGGTAAACGAAAGAACCGTCGTTAAAGGGAAATTCGACGAGACCCGCGTTTGCCGAGCCAAGCAGATTGACCGTCGCGCTGTAGGGCGTCCCGATTGCCGTGTCGCTGGAGGAGTCCACCAGCCGCATTGTAAACGTCTTTGGGGCGCTCACCGAGGCGGAGATTTGCAGGTACTTGGCGCTGTCCCCAGGGCTGAAATCGAGCTCAACGATACGCTGCCCACTGAGCCGGTTGTTGCTGCCGTCGAGCGCGACATAGTCCTGATCCAGCGCGGCCGATCCGTCGATCAACGAGATGTAAACCGTCGCCGCCTGCGCGGTGGAACTGCGCAAAACCTGGAGGCCGGTACTCGAACCAAAGTCCTGAGCGTCGAAACTGTAGGATGCGGCGCCCAGCGTAAACACTCCGGCAGGCGGGGCTTTCAGGATCGACACGGTCGCCGTGCTGTTCGAGCCAACAATCGCACCGGCGGGGTTGAAGAGCGAAACGGTGAAACGCCGGGGCGAGTTGTTGTTGGTGCTCTTCAGTAAAACCGTAATATCCTGCGAAGCCACGCCTGCGGCGAAAGTGAGCGTTCCGCTCTTCTGAAAGTAATCGGTTCCGGACACGGCGGTGTCGTCCGCAGTGGTGAACTGAACGCTGCCCGACCCGGTGGTGACACTCCGCTTGACCGTGACAATCACTCCCCCGTTGGATTCCAACACTGAGCAGGTCTCCGGCAAGAACACAAATTGATCGGAGACGCCAACCGTCGCCGTGGCGCCGCCGGCGACCTCATAGCCGGGATCGGTGCTCGCCAGACGCAATCCGAACCCCCCGCCCGAGGCGGATGCCGACAGCGAACCGGTGATGACGGCCGTGTCGCTTCCCGCGGCAAACGTCACTGTCACCAAATCCCCCGTTGCTCCGTCGATGGCGAAGTCGTTTCCGAGAACAGCCGCGCCGTTCTCAATGCGCACCGTGACATTCGCGGCCTGGTCGGTGGCCCCGGAGCGGGTTAACACGAAACTAATTGTGCCGCCTGCGCCAAGCTGGTAACTGCCTGCGTCGAACTGCACCGCCTCCGCGGCGGGATCATGCACCAACACCACCGTGGCGTCGTTGTCCACGACTGCATCCGGGGCGAGCGACACCAGATGCACGCCAAAGCTCACGTCCGCCGTTCCGCTCGTGGCGAGGATGGGAATGTGAATCAGTTTGGACGCTTCGCCCGCCGCAAACGACAGCGTGGCCGATGTTGCCAGGTAATCGCTTCCCGACACTGCGGTTCCATCGTTGGTTGTGTACGAAACGGCTTGAGCGAAGGCCGTTCCAGTTCGAATAACCGTCACCACAGCTTCGGTTCCCGACGCAGCCGTTCGAACGGTTGCCGGCGATGCCAGGAAATGGCTGCTGAGGATTTCGACGCTCGCCGTCGTAACCGGCCCGACCGCGTAGCTGCCGAAGCCGGAAAGCAACCTCAAACCGAAATGCTTCGAACCGGTTCCACCCGCAGTGACGATACTGACAACCGTTGTACTGCTGCCGGATGCGAATGTCACCGGAATGATGCGGCCCATCAAATTGCCTTGGGAATCCAACACTCCGTAGTCGGTATCCAACACCGCTGTTTGGTCCTCGAAGATCAGGGCTGCGGTGGCGGAGTCCAACGCCGCGCCGGTGCGGGTGAAAGTGACACTCAGCGAGTGTCCCTGGTCCACGGTGTAGTTGGTGGAGTCCATTGCGATGTATTGGGCCGCCGGATCGTTGGTGATGACCAGTTGCGCGTCGTTGCCGGCAATCACGTCCGTGGAGGTGAGATGCAGCCACAGCGTGCGGTTGACCGTTGAGGTTGTGCTCAGGATCGGAACGGTGAAGGTCTTCAGCGTCTCCCCCGGGGCAAACGTGAGCGTGCCGGCGGCGGTGTTGTAGTCGGTCCCGGGAACCGCCGTATAGGGATCGGTCGAGTAACCGACACTAACCGTGCCGGCGGTGGCGGAACGCAACACGGGGATCACCGCCTGTGAACAGGACCCGCTGACGGTGAAAGTGCCGGCATAGAACGCAGCGCCGTCCAGGATATCCACGGCGGCGGTATCCAGGTTCTGTATGGTGTACCCTGGCGAGACGGTCAGGAGACCGGCGATGAAGAACTTGCGAGTCTGCTCGCTGGCAAGCGATATGGGAACGCTCGCGGTGCTGCTTCCCGCCGCGAAATTGACCAGGGCAACGCCCGAGACCGGACCACTGATATAATCGATTCCGTAAGCGGCGCTCACATCGTAAAATTGAACCAATGCCCACGCGCTCTGGTCGGTCGGTCCGGTCCGGGTCAAGGTGATGGCGCTGGTCACTCCCTGGACAAGCTGGAATGACGGCTGCTGAAAAGCGATCACCTGGGTCTGCGCGCTGTGCGCGATAACCACCGTGGCTTGCGGTACCAGCCCCAGCGCGGCGTTGGCCGATGCCAGCGACAATGACAGATTCACCGTGCGGTCCGCCGTATCGCCCGTCGGCAAGAGCGGGACAGTGACCGTCTTCAGCACATCGCCCGCCGCAAACGAGAGAAAGGTATGAACGCCGGTGTAGTGGACGCCGTCGCTCGCGCTGCCGTTGGATGTGGAAAAATAGACCGAAGCCGCGGCACCGGTGCTTCCGAACCGTTGCACGAGAACCTTGGCTGCAGTCCCCGACGCGCGAATTTCGGGAATGACAAAGCCGAAAGTGCCGCCGGGCGGATTATGTTCCTGGATCACGACAGACGACGTGTTATTTGTTCCAAGGATCGCTCCGCCGGAGGGGTTCAGCAGAGACAGATTAAAAGCGCGCGTCCCTGTCGTAACGCCGCTGTTATGAATCGGGATAATGACGGTCTTTGGCGCGGTGTCGCCGTCCGCAAATATCACCGTTTGGGTGACACCGGTGTAATCGGAACCGGTCGTGGCGCTGTCGTCCTCGGTGGAGACGACCGCGCTAACCGAGCCCGTCGTCCCGCCCGAACGCGTCACGCTCACAATCGCGAAGTTGTCGCCCGCATCGACGTCGTAACGCTGCGCCGAGAACCGCAGAATGCCGTTCGGGCTTGCGGCAGTGGTGGGAACCGAAAACACGGCAAAGGACCCGCTGGTGGAAAGGCCATCCAGATCGGTGACCGTCACGGTCACGTTGGCCGTGCCGGAAACGGCTCCCAGCAGCAACCGAATGGTCCCGTCTGGATTGATCGTGCCGATATTCGCAATGGAAGGGGTGTCGCTCTGGGCGGAAAAAGTCAGCGCCGGGATCACGCCTGCCGAGTTGACAACGACCAGGTCCGCGCGCGGAATCGTCAGCGAACCGGTGCCGGTAAACTGCGGGTTCGTCGGCAGTTCCGTGAATGCGCCGTCCAGATTGTTGTCGATTCGACCATGCACATCGCTGGTCGGCATCGCGAAAACCTGATCGGCTACGTCCATTCCGGCGCCAAGAACGGTCCCAAAAACTGTATATCCAGCGCCGTCGGAGCCTCCGAGATTCGTGGTGTTATCGCTCGTGTTGATGAACCACTGGCTCGTCGCGCTGTTGGGATCGCTGGTCCTCGCCATCGAGATCGTGCCCCGTGCATTTGGGCGGGAAGTGCTCGACTCGTTGACGATCGCCGATCCCGTACTAACGGCTGTCAGCGTGGAAGCGCTTAGATCGCTGGTGCTGTTGGCGATCTTGAAGCCACCGCCTTGAATGATGCCGAGGCCTTCCGGGCTGCCGGAGCGATGCAAAAACGAATTCACGTAAGCGCCCCCTCGCACGTAGTTCAGAAAGTTCGCAACCGTACCCGGAGTTGCGCTGTCGCTCAGGGCGATATCGATGGAGCCCGTGCCACCGGTGATGGCGTCGCTTGCAAAGACCATGCGAACCACGGTTCCGGGAGCATCCTGCGCCTGAAAAAAAGAGGAGGCATTGACAGCCAAAGCGCCGGCGTTGCTCTGGACCGCAATATTCGGCAGGGCGCCCGTCAGAAGGGGCGCCTGCTGAGCGCGGGAAGGAAGAAGTGAACAAAACCAGAAACTGCCGGTCACAACGGCCAAAATCGCCGACCGAAAACCTGAGCGGGAGGAGATGGAAACCATGATGCCAGAATCCTTGCTAATACTTCCAAAGTAAAGAAGATTATCTCAAAAGTTCCCTATGTATCGCGGTCGAATCGCGCCTTCACCCACCGGCTTTCTTCATCTGGGCCATGCCTCCACCTTCCACCTGGCGTGGCAGCGCGCCCGGGATGCCGGCGGCTCGCTCCTCCTTCGCATCGAGGACATCGACCGAGACCGCTGCAAACCGGAGTTTCGCCAGGCCGTCGTCGAAGACCTGCGCTGGTTCGGCCTGACCTGGGAGGAGGGTCCCGACTGCGGCGGCCCCTTCGGCCCATATGTCCAAAGCGAACGGCGCGATTACCACCGGTCCATCCTGCAGCGGCTTCGGGAGGGAGGTTGGATCTACCCGTGCCGATGTTCCCGCCGCGATGTTCTCAGCGCGCTCGGAGCACCCCACGCAGGGGATGAGGAACCGCTTTACCCCGGCGCCTGCCGTTCTCTGCCGGGCGAACCCTACCGCGTCCCGCCCGATGGCGAAGTTCACTGGCGATTTCGCGTTCCCCACGGCGAGCGCCTTTCGTTCGTCGATGGCGCAATGGGACCGCAATCCGCTGTCGCCGGCATCGATTTCGGCGATTTCGTCGTCTGGCGCAGGGACGGAGTTCCCGCCTACCAGCTCGCCGTGGTCGCCGACGATGCGGCCATGCGCATCACCGAAGTCGTGCGCGGGGCCGACCTGCTGCTTTCGACCTTCCGGCAACTCCTCCTCTACCGCGCCCTCGGGTGGGAAGCCCCCGCCTTCTTCCACGGCCCGCTGCTGGTCGATCCCCAAACCGGTCAGCGCTTGGCGAAACGACACGCCTCATTGAGCCTGCGCGAATTGCGATCCCGAGGAGATTCGCCTCGATTCGAACACCCTGCCCCTCCGTCTCACCCGGAAGAATTCTAGTTGCTCCTTACGGCGCTGACGGTCATAAGAGTCGCTCTGCCCTCCATTTCCTGAAACATGAAATTCCAGCATCTTAAATCCATTTTGAATATCCGCCGCTCTGTTCTCGTCGCGGTGGGAGTTCCCCTCCTCGGAACGACGGTTTGTTCCGCCGACCTGCAATTGCCGGCTGAATTCAGCGATCACATGGTGCTGCAACGCGGGGCGCCTGTTCCCGTCTGGGGTAGCGCTGACGCCGGCGCGAATGTCGCCGTCGAATTCGCGGGACAAGCCAAGTCGGCGCATGCAAACTCCTCCGGCCAATGGAGGGTCACCCTGGACCCGCTCAACGCCAGCGCGACTCCGGCGATTCTGAAGGTCCAGTCCGGGGATGCGGTGGTCCGCATCGCCGATGTCCTGGTCGGCGAGGTCTGGCTCGCGGGGGGGCAATCCAACATGGGGTTCCCGCTGAGTGCTGCCCACAACGCCGCGGAGACACTCCCCGCCGCCCAAGACCCGCAATTGCGCTTTCTCTCCGTCAACCGGGCAACCGCGGCCGAACCGCAGCGGAACGTGAAAGCGGCGTGGGCTCTCGCCACGCCGGACTCCGCAAAGAGTTTTTCAGCGGTTGCCTACTTTTTTGCGCGGGAGATTCGCAAAGATCAGAAGTGCCCTGTCGCCATCTTGCAGGCTCCCTGGGGCGGGACGCCGATCGAAACGTGGATCAGCCTTGAGGGCATCGAGCGAACCCCGCCGCTGGAGAAAACGCTCGCTCAATGGGAGAAAGCCCTGGAGCAATATCGCAAGGTTCAGGAGAATCCAAAACTGGTGTCCGATTATCAGGCCGATTTGAAAAAATGGCACACGGAGGTCGAACCGGGGTTCACCGCCACGATGAAGGAATACAACGCGGCAAAGGCCGCCGGCAAGTCCGTCGGCGAGAAGCCGAAGCCCTCGCGCCCCGAGCCGCAAAACCCGGACCCGATGGCAATCCCGAGCCCGTCCAAACGCCCGCAGACACCGTCGGTAAGTTTCAACGGCATGATCGCGCCGCTCATTCCCTATGCCATCCGCGGAGTCATCTGGTACCAAGGGGAAGCCAATGGCAGCGCCGGCCTGGAATATCGCAAGCTCTTTCCGAGATTGATCGAAGACTGGCGCGCACTATGGAAACAGTCCTCCGCGGAGACCGCGGCGGATTTCCCCTTCCTCTTTGTGCAACTGCCCGGTTGCGGTTCGGACCCCGAGCCAGTGGCGCTCCGCGGGTCGCCCTGGTTGCGTGAGGCGCAGACGATGACGTTGCGCTTGCCTGGAACCGCCATGGCAATCACGATTGATATCGGCAATCCGCAGGACCCGCATCCCATCGACAAAGTGGATGTCGGACAGCGTCTGGCGTTGCTGGCAAGAAAGCACGTATATGGGGAGTCCATTGTCGCGTCCGGACCGCTCTACCAGGGGTATTCCGTTGAGCCCGGCGGCAAGGTGCGCGTGCGTTTCACGGAAACGGGGACCGGCCTGACAGTTCACCAACCGCCGTGGTACGCGGCGGGCGTCAAGCCATACCCGGCGGATAAACCGATTGGATTTTTCATTGCGGGCGACGATAAGAAATGGGTGGAAGCCGAGGCGGCAATCGACGGGGAAAGCGTGCTGGTGTCAAGTCCGCGGGTGCCGAAGCCCGCCGCCGTCCGGTACGGTTGGGCAAACTCCCCTCGCTGCAACCTCTATAATAAAGAGGGGCTGCCCGCATCGCCCTTCCGCACGGACGACTGGCCGTAGGGGCAGGTGTTTCCGACGGCGCTCGCAGCCGCGAATGCGCGGCGTCGCCGGGCAAAAACCCGCGGACTTTGCCAGGCGAGACATCCGTCCCATTCGTCCTATCGGTCCCATTTGTCCTTTATCCTCTCCAAAGAAGGAGGTTCGTCAAAAGCCCTGAACGGCCCTTTCCATTACCCACAAATCCAAGGCCGAACATAGGGACCCAAGCGGCCGCCATTATCTGTCATCCTGAGCTTGCGAAGAGCCTGTCCTGAGTCTGTCGAAGGAATCTCACAGCACGCCAGTCAGCGTTATGCCACCAATTCACCGTTCTCGAAGCTGACAGCGCCGCACGATGGTCCGTCAGTTCCGATTCCGTTCCGACTGATAAAAACGTTTGGATCGCCTCGTGAGATCCTTCGCAGGCTCAGGATGACAGCATTCGGGGCGCCGTTTTCGCTCGTGCGTCCGGTTTGTAAACTTGGAGGGTAATGAAAAGGGACAGCCATCGCTGTTCTTCAGACCGGCCGTTTCCCCAATCTTTATGATTTTTTAACGTTTTTTTACATTCCTTTTATTAACACCGGCGCACCGTTTCGCTCGATATTACAGGCATGAACGAACGTGATTTGATTCAATTCGCCGTGTTTATCGCGGTTCTCGCCGGAGTCACCCCGATCCTGGGCAAATTCATGGCCCGCGTATTTGCGGGCGACCGGACCTTTCTGTCCCCGGTTCTTGGGCCGGTCGAGCGGTTGACTTACCGCTTCAGCGGCATCGACCCCTCACGAGAAATGAGCTGGCAGCGGTACACCGCGGCGATGCTCGCCTTCAATGTCGTGGGCTGCCTGGTGACCCTCGCGCAGATGATGACGCAGGGTTGGCTGCCGCTCAACCCGCAACATTTTCCGAACGTGCCGTTTCCGCTGGCGTTGAACACGGCGGTGTCGTTCATGACGAACACCAACTGGCAGGCCTACAGCGGCGAGGCGACGATGAGTTACCTAACCCAAATGACCGGGCTGGCAGTGCATAACTTCACGAGCGCGGCAACGGGGATCGCCATCGCGCTGGCTCTGATTCGCGGACTGGTCCGCAAGCAGGCGGATACGATCGGGAACTTCTGGGCGGACACGGTCCGCGCAACGCTCTACGTGCTCCTGCCGATTTCGCTGATTTTCGCCGTGGTGCTGGTGTCGCAGGGCGTGATTCAAAACTTCCGCCCTTACGACACGGCGACGCTAATGGCTCCCTATAAGACGCAGGTCGCCAAGACCGACGCGGCGGGCAAGCCGGTGAATGACGCAAAGGGCAATCCGGTGATGGAAGAACAAACAGTTGCCACGCAGACAATCCCGCAGGGTCCCGTCGCGTCGCAGGATGCAATCAAGTTGCTCGGGACGAATGGGGGCGGTTTCTTCGGCCAAAACAGCGCGCACCCGTTCGAAAACCCGACCCCGTTCTCAAACTTCCTCCAGATGCTCTCGATTCTCACCATCGCGTCCTCCCTGGTTTACATGTTCGGCACGATGGCCGGGGACCAGAGACAGGGATGGTCGATTTGGGCGGCGATGTTTTCGCTGTTTTTCATCGGATTCCTCGTGGTTTGGTGGGCTGAACTTCAGCCTAATCCGGTGACCGGACTGACCGCCGGCCTGGAGGGAAAGGAGGTGCGCTTCGGACAGTTCGCCTCCGCGCTGTTTGCAACGGTAACGACCAATACCTCCTGCGGCGCCGTCAACGCGATGCACGACAGCCTGTCGCCGCTCGGCGGCCTGGTGCTGCTGCTGAACATGCAACTCGGCGAAGTGATCTTCGGCGGGGTTGGCGCGGGTCTTTACGCAATGCTAATGTTTGTGCTGCTAACCGTCTTCATTGCCGGGCTCATGGTCGGGAGGACTCCCGAATACCTTGGCAAGAAGATTGAGGCGTCCGAGATTTGCTGGGCGGTGGTGGCTGTGCTTGCGCCGTGTCTGCTCATCCTCGTCGGCACCGCCATCGGTGTTTCCTTCAATGCGGGAACGAGTGTCGTCAACAACGCCGGTCCGCACGGGCTGAGCGAGATTCTCTATGCATTCACCTCATGCACCGCCAACAACGGCAGCGCGTTCGCGGGGCTGAATGCCAACACCGATTTCTATAACTATATCCTGAGCGCGATCATGTTCTTCGGACGCTTCGCCGTTATTGTTCCGGTGCTGGCTGTCGCCGGAAGCATGGCCAGGAAGAAGATCGCGCCGCCGAGCGCGGGAACCTTTCCGACGACCGGGCCGGTGTTCACCTGCCTGCTCCTTGGCGTCATCTTGATTGTCGGGGCGCTGACGTTCTTTCCGGTGCTTTCACTCAGTCCGATCGTGGAGCATCTGCTCATGCTCGAAGGCCGGTCGTTCTAAATATTTCGTAACCAAATTATCCGATTCCTAATATGAGTACTAAACCACAATCCTCGATCTTTGACCCCGCCTTGCTGCGGCCCGCGATTCTCGAGTCCTTCAAGAAGCTGGATGTTCGAGTGCAATGGCAAAACCCGGTGATGTTTGTCGTCTTCATCGGCGCAGTCATTACGACCGCCATTCTCACGGCGCATCCGAGCGGGTTCTATCTGCAACTGGCGCTATGGTTCTGGTTCACGGTCCTTTTCGCCAACTTCGCCGAAGCGATGGCGGAAGGACGAGGCAAGGCCCAGGCGGCCGCGTTGCGGAAAATGCGCACAACCACGATGGCGCGCCGTTTCGCCAACAGCCACGAAGAGCCTGTCCCTGCAAGCGAATTAAAGAAGGGGGACGTGGTTGTTTGCGAAGCGAGCGACACGATTCCCGGCGATGGCGAAGTGATTGAGGGCATCGCAAGCGTCGATGAATCCGCCATCACCGGCGAAAGCGCGCCGGTAATCCGCGAGAGCGGCGGCGACCGAAGCGCGGTGACCGGCGGCACGCGGGTCATTAGCGACCGCATCCTGATCCGCATCACCAGCGAACAGGGCAACACGTTCATCGACCGCATGATCGCAATGGTCGAAGGGGCAAAGCGGCAAAAGACGCCCAACGAAATTGCGCTCGGCATTCTTCTCGTCAGCCTGACCGCGCTCTTCCTTCTCGCCGTGTTTACACTGCCGATGTTCGCGCACTACAGCGAAAAGGCGGCGGGCCAAACGAACGCAGTGGATGTTTCGTTGCCTGTGCTGATCGCCCTGTTGGTGTGCCTCATTCCGACGACCATCGGCGGGCTGCTGAGCGCGATCGGCATCAGCGGCATCGACCGCCTGGTGCGTCGCAACGTGCTCGCCACTTCCGGGCGCGCCGTGGAGGCGGCAGGCGACATCGACGTGCTCCTGCTCGACAAGACTGGCACGATCACGATGGGCAACCGGATGGCTTCCGCGTTTCTGCCGGCGCCGGGCGTCACCGAAACGCAGCTTGCCGACACAGCACAACTCGCGTCATTAGCCGACGAAACGCCAGAGGGCCGCAGCATCGTCGTTCTGGCCAAGGAAAAATACAATCTGCGGGGCCGCGAGGTGGCCGCGCCGCACGCGACCTTCGTTCCGTTTACCGCCCAGACGCGCATGAGCGGCGTCGATTTCCCCGTGTGCGACGGTCATCCCGCGCGATGCATCCGCAAAGGAGCGGCGCAGTCGGTGAAAGCCTGGGTGGAGTCGCTTGGGGGCTGTTATCCCGAGGCCGTAACGAAGACGGTGGAGGATATTTCCATGCGCGGGGGAACTCCGCTGGTGGTCGCCGACGGGGCGCACACGATGGGTGTGATCGAACTCAAGGACATGGTCAAGGGCGGCATCAAAGAGCGCTTCGCACAGCTTCGCAAGATGGGCATCCGCACGGTGATGATCACCGGTGACAATCCCCTGACGGCCGCTGCCATCGCGGCGGAAGCGGGCGTCGATGACTTCATGGCGCAGGCCACTCCAGAAGACAAATTACGACGCATTCGCACCGAACAAGCGGAAGGCCGCCTCGTGGCGATGACAGGCGACGGCACCAACGACGCTCCAGCGCTGGCGCAAGCCGACGTGGGCGTCGCGATGAACACAGGCACACAGGCCGCGCGCGAGGCGGGCAACATGGTCGATCTCGATTCGAACCCGACGAAGCTCATCGAGATCGTCGAGATCGGCAAGCAACTCCTCATGACGCGCGGCGCGCTGACCACGTTTAGCATCGCTAATGACGTCGCGAAGTATTTTGCCATCCTGCCGGCGATGTTCGGTGCGCTGTACGCGGCCCATGGAATCGCGCACGGACCGCTCGAAACCTTGAACGTCATGGGTCTGCACTCGCCCGCCAGCGCCATCCTGAGCGCGGTCGTCTTCAACGCGCTGATCATCGTCGCGCTGATTCCGCTGGCCATCGCCGGCGTGAAATACCGGGCAGTCGGAGCCGCGCAGGTGCTCACCCGCAATGTCCTCATCTACGGTGTCGGCGGCATCATTGCGCCGTTCATCGGAATCAAAGCCATCGACCTTCTTCTGGTGGCCCTTCACCTCGCTTAATTCGAATTCCATCCAACAATTATGAAAACAATCATACAATCCATTCGTCTCGTTCTGGTGATTACCGTGTTGACCGGAGTGCTGTATCCGCTCACCGTCACGCTCATTGCCCATGTGGCGTTTCCGAAGCAAGCCGACGGCTCGCTGATCGTGGACGGCGGCAAGATCGCGGGATCCTCGCTGCTGGCGCAGAAATTCGAGGCGGACAAATACTTCTGGCCCCGCCCGTCGGGCGCCGATTACGCGACCGTCTCCAGCGGCGCGACAAACAAGGGCCCGACCAGCGTCGATCTGGTAAAGGCGGTCGCCGACCGGCGCAAGGCGCTCGGCGATTCGGCGCCGGTCGATATGCTGACGACCAGCGCCAGCGGGCTCGACCCTCATATCAGTCCCGAGGCCGCGCGTTTTCAGGTGGCGCGTGTCGCCGCGGCGCGGAAGCTCTCGAAAGAGGCTGTCGACGAGTTGGTGCGGAAGGCCGTCGAGCCGCCGCAATTCGGCCTTTTCGGCGAGCCGCGTGTAAACGTGCTTGCTCTCAACCGCGCCCTCGACCAATTACATTAAGACTATCCAAGAATATTTGAAATTTCAGATGATTTCGCGCCAAGCCCGCAAAGCACGCCAAGGAAAGATTTGGAATCGGCTATTGCCGTTCGTGAGGGAAGAGCATCCGAGAGCCGGGCGCGAAGCGCTTTGGAGTGCGGCGGCCCTCCGCCGCTTTGGGGTTACACAC
>Ga0316222_1001030_pt1 | contig 36662 bp, 32 predicted proteins | sample TBH18011metaG_FD_206008 | JGI IMG/M metagenome (GOLD analysis project Ga0316222, IMG submission 206008) | Freshwater microbial communities from Trout Bog Lake, Wisconsin, USA - TBH18011 | ecosystem: Environmental > Aquatic > Freshwater > Lake > Hypolimnion/Profundal zone | place: USA: Wisconsin... | reverse complement strand
GGCAAGCGACGCATCGCAGATGCGGTCCCGACAGGGATGGCCCGCAGGGCCACAAGGGACGGGCCGCTTTGCGGCCATTGCCATGTCAGACGGCTTGACCGTAGCGCCGCTACGCTCTGCGCCGTCTTTCGCGCACTGGCACGCAAATCGGCTCCGTCAGAGTGATCCAATTCGGTCGCAAACCGCTCTAATTGAGATGGCAAAACTCCAAACGTGACGGCGGCAATTCTTTTCCGATATCGGCCTTATCCGCCGGTGGAGAAGGGGGGAAGCCGGACTGGGGCGGCGCCAGCGGATACGGTTTGTTACCAATCTCCCGCTCCCCCGCCATACGGGTGTTACGATTGGATGGCAGGGTCTGGCCTGGCCCCTTCGGAGAGGTGGGGTGGCCGGCGACGATTGGATTGGTCGAATTCCATGATCATTGGGCAGAACGTCTGTCTTTGTCCGCTGATGCACGGCGATGCTCCGGCCATGTTCAACTGGCTCAACACGGTGGCGCTGGCTCACTGGAACGGTTCCTATCGGCCGAACGATCAAATGGGCTTCGATCTGTGGTATGCCGCCATCGGCGGCGACCGCTCCAAGGTCATGTTCACCATTCGCCGCCAGGGGGATCTCCGGCTGCTGGGATATGTCCAGATCACCAATATTCAGCCGGTCTGCCGGAGCGGCGAGCTGGGCATCCTCATCGGCGACGAGGCCGACCGTGGCCGGGGATTCGGCCAGGAGGCGCTCCAACTGGCGCTGCGGCACTGCTGGAACGATCTCAATCTCCACCGGGTCACCCTCTACGTGCATGGCGACAACCCCCGCGCCATCCGCAGCTATGTCAAGGCGGGCTTTCGCGACGAGGGCCGCATGCGCGAGGCCGGCTATGTCGATGGCCGGTTCGTGGATATCGCGGTGATGGGGGCGCTCCGGCCCACCGAAGAGGGGAGGGCGGAATGCTTTCAAGTCGACTCATCCCGCGACAGAGGCCGTTGAGGCCGAGGCCAAGCAAACCGGAGGCTTGCGCCCGGCGAGGGACATGCAAAATGGCTAGAGCCTGATGCGACCTGATCGCATCAGGCTCTAGCCGGTTTGATCCGAGTTGACGGATTTCACCCCGTCCGGGCGATTTTGCGCCGTCTGATACTGGAGGGCGGTCTTGCTGGGATATTGATACAGGGCCTGGCCGGTCGTCTGGTCGCGGAAGGACAGAACCAGGGCGCCGGTGGTCGAATCGGCGGCGATGACCGGGCTGGCATAGGGCAACAGGGTGGATGCGGCCGGGGCCTTGCCACCGTCCTCCGCGACCGCCGCCGGCGCGGCGCTGGGCGGGGATGGTGCCTTGGACGACGGAATCGGAGCCTGCGACCCTTGTCTGGTGAAATCGACTGCGTCCATGATTGCCTCCATCGCGGGTCGCGCGACCCGCTCCGTTCCGGTCATACCCCCCCATTTCGGGGAGGTCTCGGCTTCGCTATGCCGAAATATCGAGGTTGCGGCCTCGATTGGGATTGACCGGCGGGGTGTGCTGGACGGTGCCGCTGTCCTGGGACTTGGCGGCGGCCGGCTGATCCTTGCCGTGCGTCGCGGCCGGGGCCTGCTGAGCGTGTTGCGGCGGCTGAATCGAGGGCGGGGGCGGGCTGTTTGAGACCGGGCTGGTGGACATATTCTATCTCCTCACCATGGCGCGTTCTTGCGCATTCGTTAATAAAGCATGAATAACGTGAAAAAAGCAAGTGTTACCGGGGGGCTTGGGTTTTTCCATCTTTCGCCTTACCCTTGTCCGAGATAGAGGTAGCCGCTCATGCCGCGTTCGCCCACCGAGTCCCATGCGCGGACCATCCGCCAGATCAACCTGACCCTGGAAGGCCCGGTGGCGGAAGTGATGGCGCAATTGGTGCCCGAGTTGAAGAAGCTGCCTCGCCGCGGCGTGCTGGAGCATGTCCTCGACGATTCCGAACTCCTCGACCGCTGCTTCAAGGCCTTCCGCGCCGATACCGAGCGTTTCCGTGCCCTGCTGGTGGATCAGCACGATGTGCCGGTCGAACAGGCGGACGCCATCCTGGCCTGTGGCCGCAGTCTGGACGATGTGGTGGCCATGGTGGTCCGCACCCATGCCAAGCGCCATTTCCGCAAGCGGCTCGATGGCGACAGCCGTTCCCTCAAAGGAGGGGGGCGGCCGCCCAAGGCCAAGCCGGAGGGGGGCGGCGGCCTGATGGAGCGTCTGGTGCGGCTGTTCACCGTCACCCAGGCGGCGCCAGTGCCGCAACGCAGCCGGAGCGAAGTGCTGTACGATGCCATGAAGGAGCATCTGCGGCATGACTGGCAGGTGCCGCTGGTCCAGGAATACTCCACCTTGTCGCCGCAATTGGTCCGGCGGCTGGGTAAGCGCATCCTGGACTACAAGGTTCCCGAGGATATCCGGCGGTTGAAGGACAATCCGGCCGAACTCCCGGTTCCCTCGACCCGGCCCGACGCCATTCCGGTGTTCCTGCTGTCACCCAAGGCCCAGGCCGATGCCGCCAAGACGGCGGCCAAGGGCAAGCCCATCGGCCTGGCCACGGCCAGCGCCGATCCGGTCAAGCCGGTGGAGGACGTCAAGGCTGAGGGCGGCGACCAGCGGGCGCGGCTGGCCGAGATTCTGACCCCCGATCAAAAGCGGCTGCGCGCCGCCGCCTTCACCATGGTCCTGCTGGACCCCGCCGTGCGGGCGGTGCTGCCCAATTCCGAGCAGACGGTGCGCATCACCGGCCTGCTGGCGGAGATGGGGGGAATGCCGGCCAAGATCCTGGTCGGCGAGCTGGGGCTGCGGCCGGATCAGTTGGCGGTGACGGCGCTGACCCTCTACGACCGGCTGGGCGAGGTGATGTTCCGCCGCTCGTTCGGCGTGCCGGGTAATCTGGACCATGTGGGAAAATTCGTCGAACGGGCCAAGGCCGCCGGCATCACCCAGCAGACGCCGCCTGCCGAAATCGTCGCCTTCATCGGCAAAATGTTTGCCGGCACCAAAGGCCCGCCCCCCGCCGCGCCGCGAACGGTGGTGACGTAGCTCAATAAAGGTGCTGGCCGCCGGTGACGAAGACCTCGGTGCCGGTGACATAGGTGAAATCGTCGCCGCACAGCCGAAAGATGGTTCCGGCCACGTCGTCGGGGGTTCCCATGCGCTCCAGCGGAATACGCGGCACCAGCGCCTCGTATTCGGCCGAGATCATCTCGGTACGGATTTCACCGGGGGCCACCGCATTGACCCGTACCCCCAACTGGGCCATCTCGGCCGCCATCTCGCGGGTCAGTCCCGACAGCGCCGCCTTGGAGGTGGAATAGGCTGAACCGGCGAAGGGATGGACGTAATGGCCGGCGATGGAGGTGACGTTGACGATGGCCCCCTTGCCGCGATGCAGGGCGGTGGCGAAGCCGCGCGCCAGCCGCAGCGGCGCGAAGAAATTCAGTTCGAACACATCCTTCCAGCCCTGGATGGAGCCGTTCAGCACCCCCAGCCGCTCGCGATAGGGCGTCTTGGGACTGACGCCGGCATTGTTGACCAGGGCGTGCAGCGGCGCGTCGCCGAGGAAGGCGTTGGCCTCGGTGACGAAATTCTCGGCGCTGGCGGGGTCGGAGAGATCGGCGACGATGTGGCGCGCCCAATTGCGGTCGATCATGCATTCCTTGGGCACGTCGGCCCGGGCGCAGGTGACGACCCGCCAGCCTTCGGCCAGGAAACGGCGGGCGATGGCGTGGCCGATGCCCCGGCTGGCGCCGGTGATCACCACGCTGCGGACATCGCCGCTCACCGCCCGACTCCGGGCTGATCCAGCGGCGGCAGGCGCAGGGCGGTGGCGGCGGGCGGCCCGGCCAGCATCCCCAGCCGCGCCGTCAGCGGCTGCAACACCGCCGCCAGAGTGAGCAGCGAGGTCAGCTGACGCCGCTCGCTCACCGATTCGCCGGCCATGGCGTCGGCGATCACCTCCCAGATCTTGCGGGGGCGGGGGTAGTCCACCAGATCCACCGCCTGATCGGGCTTGAGGCCGGCGACCTCGCGCACCGCCGCCACGGCTTCGTGCCAGCCGCCCAGCCCATCCACCAGCCCCAGGGTCTTGGCGTCGGCGCCGGTCCAGATGCGGCCGCGCGCCAATTGATCCATCTTGTCGGCGGCGATGTGGCGGCCATCGGAGGCCTTGCCGGTGAAATCGGCGTAGATATGGTCCAGCAGGGCGTCGACCCGGGCCTGGGCCTGGGGCGAGAACGGGGTATTGGCGCTCCACATGGTGGCGTTGTCGCCGCGATGCATCTCGTCCCAGCTGATGCCCAGTTTCTTCCAGAAATCTTCCAGCACCATCTTGCCGGTGAACACGCCGATGGAGCCGGTGATGGTGCCGGGTTGGGCGATGATGCGGTCGGCCGCCATGGAGACGAAATAGCCGCCCGAGGCGGCGACATTGCCCATGGATACCACCACCGGCTTGCCGGCGGCGCGGGCGCGCCCGACCTCGTGCCAGACGGTGTCCGAGGCGGTATAGGAACCGCCGGGGCTGTCCACCCGGAACAGGATCGCCTTGACGTCCTCGTCATCGACGGCGTCGCGCAGCGCCTCGGCGATGGTCTGGGCGCCGAAATCCGCCTCGGAATTGATGCCGTGATGGGATTCGCCGCGATGGATGGCGCCGCTGCCGGTAATCAGCGCCACCTTGACGCCCTTGGGCGCCGCCAGATGGGCGGCATAGTCGGCGATGTCCATCTCCTCGGCGGCTTTGTCCTTGTCCTTGCCGTCCCCGGCGATGGCCGTCCAGGCGGCGTCGCGGTAGCCGATCTGGTCCACCAGGCCGGACTCCTTGGCTTCCGAGGCCAGGAACGGCCCCTTGCCCACCAGCCCCCGCGCCACGTCGGGCGGCAGCTTGCGGCCCTGGGCGATGCCGGCGGCGATCTGGTCGCTGAAGGAATCCATCAAGCGCCCCAGATTTTCCCGATGGGCGGCGGTGAAGCCGGTCTCGGTGAACATGTCGATGGCCGATTTGTATTCATGACGGCCGGAAAACTGCGCCTTGATCCCCAGCAGATCGAGGGTGCCCTTGATGAACGGGCTTTCCGCCATCATGCCGGTCAGGCCGATATCGCCCGAGGGCTGCAGCCAGATCTGGCCGAAGGCGGCGGCGAGGTAGTAATCGAGGGTACCGCTGCCGCCTTCCCCCATGGTCTCGGCGAACAGCAGGGCCGGCTTGCCCGCGTCCCGGAAGCGGGCGACCGCGTCGCGGACCTCCTGGACATCGCCGAGACCCAACGAGGCATGCCCCATGGTGGCGAACAGTCCCACCACCCGGGGGTCGGCGGCGGCGTGATCCATGGCGTCGATCACCTCGTGCAGGCCATAGGCCCGTTCGCCCGCCAGCGCCGCCAAGGGGTCGCCGTCGGCGACCTCGCTGAACTTGGCGTCCAGGTCCAGGGTCAGTACCGCCCGCTGGGGCAGGTCATGTTCGGTGCGGGGCGAGAAATGAGCCGCCATCCACATTCCCATGCCGACGAGAGCCAGGGACAGCAGGCCGGTACCGGCCAACAGCACCACCACGATCCGACCGAGACGACGCATTGAGGCACCCTTCCAAAGTCTTGCCTCTCCGATGTAGCCCTCCCCGACGCAAAAGAAAAGGGCGACTGTCCAAGACAGCCGCCCCGGGGGCATCAGCCGATCAAAACCAGGGAGAAATCCGGGCTAGATCTGGTTGACGGTCGGCAGTCCGGCGTCGCGCCAGGCATTGAGTCCACCCTTGAGGTGGATGGCCCAGCCCTGGCCCGACGCGATCAGCTTGCGGGCGACCGCCGCCGAGCGCACCCCCCCCAGGCAGGAGATGATCACCTTCTTGCCGGGAATGCTGGGCCAGGTCTCAACCTCGAAATCGCTCATGGGCGAAAGCAGGGAGCCATGGATGTGATCCTCGGCGAATTCCTCCTCCTCCCGCACATCCACCAGGACGGCTTCGCCGGAGTCCAGCATGGCCTTGACGGTTTCCGGTTCCAGTTCGATCAGACCGATTTCGGAAGCGCTCATGGGGCAGGTCCTCGTGCGGGTGGTGAATTCAGCGTCGTGACATGGTGATATCTCACCGCGAGGAATAATTCAACACATAAATCGCAGCGCAAGCGCATTGTTTCTATTATTTAACGCAATTTAAGTGTTAAATTAGCCCCATGCTGCACCGCATTGACGCAGCCGGCACGGCCCCCTAATCTCCCGCCACCATGCGTGTCATCGCCACCCTCATCCTGTTCCTGCTGACCTGCCTCGCCCGTCCGGCTTTCGCCCAGGAATACGGCCAGCCCATGGCCGAGGTGGCGTTGCAGCCCTTGCCCGAGACCGGGACTCCCGATATCGAGGCGGTGCTGAAGGCCCATTGGCGGGCCTATTACAATGCCGGCGGTCAATACGGTTTCTTTCGCGATCAGGTTCGCGCCGGCCGCATCGACCTCAACGAGGATGGCCGCGCCGAACTGTTCCTGCTGATCGATTCGCCGGCCTGGGCCTCGGACAAGGGGCAGCCACTGATGGTGGCCCAGTGGGACGGAACGGGGTGGGACCCGATCGGATGGGGGTTTGCCGATCCCGACGGGGTGTTCGTCACCTCGGGCCGGGTGGATGGCTGGGCCACCATCGAGACGCCGTCGCAATGGCTGCGCTGGAACGGCACCGGCTATCAGGCGCTGGATAAGCCGAAACCTTAAGTTAGGCTCAAACGCCGGGCGCTGGCGCTTGCTCGCTTCGCTCGTCCCTGCGGGACCGCATCTGCGATGCGTCGTTTGCCCTTGTGGCCTTCCGGCCATCCCTGCGGGAATGTGTCGAAGACCCACAGCGAAGCAACCGCCTTCGGCGTCGCTTGCCCTGCGGGCTGCGCCGGGCTGCACGGCTTCCGCGCCACGAGGCGCGCCGGCCTGCGGCCGCAACTCCAAGCCTTTGGCTCGTCGAAAGCGCGATGACAACAGGTTGAAACCGTCAGGCTTTACCCTTCGGTGCCTTCTTCCGCCGTCGGCTTGGGCCTCTGGGCCTGCTCGACGAAGTGCCAGGCCAGCAGGGCGGGCAGGCCCATCACCAATTCGCGGCCGCGTTTCAGGATCGACACCGCCAGCGCCACTTCGGGGGCCAGGCCGAGGACGGCGCCGATGATGACATAGGTGCCTTCCTGGAGGCCGATGGCCGCCGGCACCACGAAGGCGACCGAGCGGATGGCGTAGACGATGCTTTCCAGCGCCAGAACCTGGCCGATTCCCATGGGATGGCCCAGCAGGCGCAGCGCCACGAAGGCTTCCAGCGTTCCCATCCCCCAGGCCGCCACATGCCAGGCCACCGAGCGGGCGAGGCGGGCCTTGTTGGCATAGACCGCATGGATGGCGGCATGAACTCCGGCATCGGCATCGGGGGCGTCCCAGGCCTGGGGCATCAGCCGGGACGGCAAGGTCTCCAGGAAGCGGACCACCACCGAGCGTTGCAACGCCACGAAAGCCGCCAGACCGGGAATGCTGATCCCCAGGGCGATCAGTCCCCAGCGGGTGACCTCGGAATCCGGGTAAAGCCGTAACCACATGGCCACGCCCAGCAGGCTGAAAAAGAATTGGGCGATGGCCTCGGCGGTGACGTCCACCACCACGATGGCGCTGGCCTCGGCCATGCGGACGCCATGGCGGTTCATCATGCGGATGGCCGCCATTTCGCCCGACAGCGGCAGGAAGCCGGCCAACTCGCCGACCCCGTCCTTGATCCAGCGCCACATGACGAAATTGCCGGGCGGAACTTCGCTCTGCAGCGAACTCCAGGCCACGCCGCACAGGCTCATGGGCACCACATGGCACAGCACCATGATCAGCACCCCCGGCCAGCCGACGGTGTCCAGCGCCCCCTTGACGTCGCCGAAGCCGTCGCGCAGCCACCAGGCCATGGCAAGGATGAAGCCGATCAGGCCGAGGCGGATCAGGCCGGCCTTCATGGCCGGCCCGCCTCGGCGGCGAAGGTGGTGAGGCGGAGGCCCCGGGCGGCCACCTTGGCGCGGTTGGCGGCATCGGTCAGGGCGTGGTATTCGTCGGCCACCCGGTAGTGAGGCGGCATGGGACGATGCTCCCAATGGCGGGTGGCGGGATGGCAGTAGATCTCGGTCAGCCCGTCGGGCACGATATCGAGGAACGAACCCAGCCGCTCGGCGGTCATGGCACCGGAATCGTTGAGGCCGAAGGCCTGGTCGTTGGCCACCAGTCCGGCCCGCTGCACCATGCGGCGCATGCGCTCGGCCCGGCGCCAGTGGAAGGCGCCGTTGAACAGCCGCAGCCCCAGCCGGTCGCGCCGTGCCCGCCACGACAGCAATGGCGGCTCCCACGGAATGCGGATGCCCGGCGCGCCGTATTCCACCGCCAGATCCAGCATCAGCTCGAACACGGTGGGATGCAGATGGTAGTGGTGGTGGCTGTCCACATGGGCCAGCGGCAGGCCGGTGGCCTTGAACCGCTCGAACTGGGCCCGCATCTCCGCCACCACCTGGCGTTGGACCCGCCGGCTGAGATAGATGCGGGCGCCGAGACGGACCAGATCCAGGGTGAAGTGTCCCCGGGCATCCACCAGATCGGGAATTTCCGCCGGCGGCAGCGCCGGGATGCCGTCCACCAGGGTGATGTGCAGGCCGACGCCCAGCGACGGCAACGCCTTGGCCCGCGTCACCGCGTCGTCCAGCGCCGTTTCCGTCACCATCAGGCTGGCGGCGGTCAGGATGCCGTTGACATGGGCGTCCACCACCGCGTCGTTGACCGGCAGGGAGCGTCCGAAATCGTCGGCGGTAACGATCAGAGCCTTACTCAAGACCGGGGCCTTCCGATCAGGTGGAAGATGGCAGGCAATACCACGAAGGTGGCCGCCACCGACAGCCCCAACGACAGGAACAGCAACTGCCCCATGGAGGCGGTGCCGAGATGGGGCGACATGGCCAGGCTGCCGAATGCCGAGCCGGTGGTCAGGGCGCTGAACAGCACCGCCCGGGTGGTGGGCGATTGCAGGTGATCGGTCACTCCGTTGCGCCAGTTCACCACGAAGTAGATGTTGAAGGCGACGCCGATGCCCAGCAGCAGCGGCAGGGCGATGACATTGGCGAAGTTGAGGGCGATGCCCAGCAGTTTGGCCGCCACCACCGTGGCCATGGCGCCCACCAGCAGCGGTGCCACCACCAGCAGCGAATCGAGCACCCGCCGCAGCATCAATCCCAGCAGCAGGGCGATGGCCACCAGGGCACCGGCCCCGGCGACGGAGAAGGCGTGGACCACCACCTTGCCCGCCTGCTCCATGGAGATGGGCGCGCCGGACACCAGCGGGGTCACGGCGGTGACGGCATCGGCGAAGCGGGCGCGGGCCTCCTGGTTCTGCATGTCCTCCTTGGGAAACACCTGCACCCGGGTGCGGCCATCGGGGGCGATCCAGTCGCGGAGCAATTCGGGCGGCAGGGTCTGGAGGGTTATCGGCCCCACGTCGAGGGTGTTGCGCAGGCCCGCGATCAGGGTGGAAAATCCCGAGGTGGTGGCGGCCTGCAACTGCTCCGCCGCCAGGGGACCGGCCGCGGCGATCCGGCGCAGATGCAGGGCCAGACGTTGCGACGGCGGGTGTCCGGGGGCGACCGCCGCCAACTGTTCCGCCACAGTGGCGATGGCGGTGACCAGGTCCTGGGCGGTGGGGGGGGCCAGCACCTTGGCCGGCGCCAGACTCGGCCCCAGCACGGTGGCGATGTCGTTGATGATCAGCAGCTTGTCGTCCTGCTGATCGGGGACGAAGGTCGCGATGGTCATGGTGCGGCCGACCAGCGGCAGCGCGTCGAACCTGGCGCTCAGTTCCTCCAGCTTATCCACCGAGGGGGCCAGGGTTTCGATGGCATAGACGCCGGAATCGGGGTCCTTGGCCAGGTCGAAAAAGGCGGAGACCGCCTCGGCCTTGGGGTCTTGCAGATGCAGCGGATCGAAATCCAGGGCCAGCCGGGGCAGCATCACCGCGCCCAGCACGGTCACCAGACCGGCCCCCCAGACGATGGTCTTGGCGTGGCGTTGCAGCCAGCCATCGGCGGCGGCGAGCCGGAGGCCGACCGGCTCGCGCTCCGGCCGGGGCTTCAGCAGGGCCAGCAGCGCCGGCAGCAGGGTGAAGTCCACCACCAGGGCGATCAGCATGCCGCCCCCGGCGATCAGGCCCAATTGCGACACCCCGGTATAGGCGGTGGGCAGGAACGACAGGAAGCCGACGGCGGTGGCGATGGCCGCCAACGACAGCGGCGCCGCCATGGCGGCGGCGGCGGCCAGCATGGCGGCGGCGGGGTTGTCGGGGGCCGCGACGGCGGCGGCGAAGCGTTCGGCCCGATAGGTGGTGATGAACTGGATGCCGAAATCCACCGCGATGCCGACGAACAGCACCGCGAAGGCCACCGAGATGGGGTTGAGGCTGCCGACCGTGGCGGCGGCGAAGGCGGCGGTGGCCACCAGCCCCACGGCGAGGCTGATCATGATCGCCGCCACCACCCGGGCCGAGCGGACCCCCCAGAATAGCAGGACCAGCACCGCGATCAGCGACAGCGGCGCCGAAATCTCCACCCCTGCCGCCACGGTGGCGAAATTGGCGTCGGCCAGCGCTACCGGTCCGGTCAGGCGCACGCGGTAGCCGTGTTCGGGGGTAAGGTCCAGCCGCCGGGCGGTGTCGCGGATCAGATGGTCGGCATTGGAACCGGCCTCCAGTGCGCCGAAATCCAGATCGGCCTGGACCATCAGGAAGCGCCGGGCGCTATCGCGGGCGGAACTGCTGGCCATCATCGCCTGCCAGTCGATGGGCGGCGCCGCCTTGCCGTCGGCGATGGCGGCGGCGGCGGTGTCGATCTGGGTGATCAGCGGCTCGATATCCTCGGGCTTGGCCTGATCATGGGCGATGCCCTGCAGCATCAGCTCCACCGTGGACAACAGGCCGCGCAGGCTGGGATCGCGCGCCACCGTCCCCAGCATGGGTTGGGCCTGGATCAGCGTGTCGGACAGGTCGGTCAGCTCGGCCGGCGATAGAAACAGCAGGCCGTTCTTGCGGAAGAAAAGCTCTTCCGAGGGCCGGTCGGCCCGGCGGATCATCCCCTTGTCCACGGTCAGCGCCGCCTTCAGCCGCTCGATCGCGCCTTCCGCCAGTTCCGGGGTCGGCCCGTCCAGCATCACCACCAGACGGTCGGAGGACTGGGGAAAGGCGCCGTCGATGGCGCGTTCGGCTCGGCGGAACGGCAGATCCGACGAGATCATCTTGCCCTCGTCGGTATCCAGCGTCAGATGGCTGGCGGCATAGGCCCCCAGCAGGAGGGTGGCGAGTATGGCGGCGATCACCACCGCCCAAGCATGCCGCCAGCACCAGCCCACGATGAAAACCGCTAATCGTCGTAACATTCCTGGTCCTGAATCCGGGGAAAGGATGATCCGCCGGGACTGTGCCCCCATGGCAGCGTTAGGGCAAGATTCTTAGTGGCGATCCGGCCATGCTTTTTCTGTCCGACCCTCAGCGGGTGAGCAGCAGGACGACCAGCGCCGCCGCCACCAGGACCGGCAGCAGCAGGATGAGGTTGTCGCGGCGGCGCGGGCGGAGCGGCGGCAGGGCCACATGCTCCGGGAAGGTGTCCGTCTCGGAACACTCCGCCTCGTCCTTCGAGACGCTTCGCTCCTCGGGATGGGGCTGCGGCTCAGGACTTTCCGGTTCCGGCTCCGGGTCCGGCTTGGCCGCCGCCGCCTTCCTCTTGCGGGCGGCGCGTTTCTTCCGGGCGGGCGGCGGCGGTGCCGAAGGGGGCTGGGCGCGGTATTCGAGGATGGCGTTGATCGCCGTCACCGCTTCCCGGTAGGACACTCCCAGCGGCAGCAGATGCCGCAGCATCTGGGAATCGGCCAACAGAACGTGCAGGCGTTCGTCGGCCATCTCCAGGAGATAGTCGCGGAAGTCATCGTCCACATTGCCGACGATTTCCTCGATCCGCAGCATCACAGTTTCTCCAGGACTTCGCCGATGGCATCCCAGGCCCGGTGAAGATCGGCCTCGCCGATGCAGTATGGCGGCAGCATGTACAACACGTTGCCCAGGGGCCGCAGCAGCAGGCCGCGCTCCAGGAACGCCGCCTTCAGTCGTGATCCGATTCCGGCGGCATAGCCTTCGCCGTCGCCGATCACGTCCATGGCGACGATTGTACCACAGATCCGGGGCCGAGCCACGTTCGGGCGTGTGGCCAAACGATCGAGCCGCGACCGGTGGATGGTCTCGATGGCGGTGATGCGGTCCTGGCACTCGGGCGCCTGCAGCAGGTCGAGCGAGGCCAGTCCGGCGGCGCAACCCAGCGGATTGGCGGTGTAGGAATGGCCGTGCAGGAAGGCCCGCGTCAGGTCCTGGCCGAGGAATTCCTGGAAGATGCCTTCCCGCGCCACCGTCATGGACAGCGGCAGGAAGCCGCCGGTGAGGCCCTTGGACAGGCAGATCAGGTCGGGGGTCACATCCGCCTTGAGGCAGGCGAACGGGGCGCCGGTGCGGCCGAAGCCGGTCATGACCTCATCGAAGATCAGCAGGGAACCGGCATCGCGGATCCGCTGCTCCAGGGCCTTGAGGAATTGCGGCCGGCACATGCGCATGCCGGCGGCGCCTTGGATCAGCGGCTCGATGATCACCGCCGAGACCTGGTCGGGGTGGTTGGCGAAAACCAGGTCCAGGGCGGCCAGCGCCGCCTGTTCCTTGGCCGCCACCTGGGGGTCGTTGTCCCAGGTGGTGGGGAACGGCACGGTCTTGACCGGGAACAGCATCTCGGTCCAGGCCTCGAAATAGCCCGAGGAGTGCCCCGCCGACATGGCCCCGGCGGTGTCGCCGTGATAGCCGCCCTCGAAGGCGACATAGACGCTGCGCCGCTGGCCCCGGTTGCGCCAGTACTGATGGGCCAGCTTCAGCGCCACCTCCACGGCGGTGGAGCCGTTGTCGGAATAGAACACCCGGTCGAGATCGCCGGGCAGCAGCCGCGCCACCCGCGCCGCCAGCCGCACCGCCGGTTCGTGGGTGAAGTCGGCGAAGATCACCTGCTCCAGCCGCCGCGCCTGATCGGCGACGGCCTGGGCGATGGCGGGATGGCCGTGGCCGTGCAGGTTGACCCACCACGACGACACCAGATCCAGGTATTCGCGGCCATCGGCGGCGTGGATGGTGGCGCCCCTGGCCCCCAGCGCCAGGATGGCCGGCGGGGCGGTGCCGGCCTGGGTGAAGGGATGCCAGACATGGCGGGCGTCGAGGGCGCGAAGCTCGTCGTAGGACAGGGTCGATGGGGTCGAGCGGGGGGGAGCTTTGGTCATGGGGTCAAACCGGGACAGGGGAAAGCGGGGGGCGGCAGGCTGGCGAGCATGGAGGCGGTCACCGCCGGCAGCGGTTGGATCTCGGCCAGCACCGGGGTGCCGCCGAAATGCTCGATGGCCTGGCGATTGCCGGGATTGCGTTGGCCGTTCATCACCACCCCCAGCACCGGGACATGGCGGCGGCGCAGCATCTCCAGGGTCATCAGGGTGTGGTTGATGGTTCCCAGGCCGGAGCGCGCCACCACCACCACCGGCAGCCGCAGGCGGACCATCAGGTCGATCATCAGGGCCAGTTCGTTGATGGGAACCATCACCCCGCCGGCTCCCTCCACCACCAGCGGATGGGAGGTGGCGGGCGGCTCCAGGGCGGAGAGGTCGATGCGGCGGCGTTCGCGTTTGGCGGCCTCAAAGGGCGACAGCGGCGCCTGCAGCACCACCGACGGCGGATGGATGATCACGCCGGGGGCCAGACTCTCCACCGTGGCGGAATCAGTGCCCTCCGCCGCTCCGGTCTGGATCGGCTTCCAGTAATCGGCGCCCCAGCCGTGCGCCAGCCAGGCCGAAATCAGGGTCTTGCCCACACCGGTATCGGTGCCGGTGACGAACACGCCTGTCATGACGATTCCTTGGTGAGGCTCAGGATCAGGATCTCCCAGGTGGCGGCGCAGGGCGCCCCCAGGCGGGCCATGATGCGCCGCAGGGTGCCGGCTGGCAATGGCCGGTGGCCGGGCCTGGGGGTGGTGGCGCCCAGACGGGCCAGCACCGTGAGGAAGGCCCGGGCATCGGCGTAGCGCAGGGTGAAGGGCAGGGACTCCACCCTGGCCCCCGCCACCATGGCGGCCAGGGCGGCGGCGTCGGGATAATCGTCGCCGCCGGGGGGCAGCCCCAGGGCGGTATGGGCGGCGCGCCACTCGGCGAAGGTGGCGTGGCCCAGGGTGGCCAGCAGCAATTGTCCGCCCGGCCGCAACAGGCCGGCCAGCCGGTTCAGAGCGGCGGGCAGGTCGCCGAACCACTGCGCCGCCAGCGACGAGATGACGAGATCCTGCGAGGCCGCCGCCACGGCGGGGGCCTCGGCATCCATCACGGCGAAACGCAGGCGAGGATCGTCAAGCGCATTCCGATTCCGCTCGATCATGGCGGGGCTGAGATCGGTGGCCAGCAGCGCGGCATCGCCGCCGAGCCGGTCCAGCACCAGCCGGGTCAGCCCGCCGGTGCCGCAGCCCAGTTCCAGCACGCGCGCCCCGGCGGGCAGCGGCGCCAGCCGTTCCATCAGCAGCCCGGCGGCGCGATTCTGGGCCTCGGCATTGGCGTCGTAAGTGGCGGCGGCGGCGGAGAAGGCGGCGGCGATGCGGTGTTTCCGCCCGGTCATGGCAGTCTCGCCAGCAGGCGGCGCAGATTGGCCGCCACCCAATCGGGATGGGTGAGCGGCAGCAGATGGCCGCCGCCTTCGGCCAGGATCAGCTCGTCGGCGGGAAAGCTGGCGGTGCTCATGGCGGGCGGCACGATGGGATCATTGAGCCCGGCCAGGGCCAGCCGGGGGCAGGCCAGCATCCGCAGGCTGCTGCGCTCGTCGCACTTGCCCAGCCAAGCCAGGGTCCGGCCCAGCGGCTCGGTCGCCATGGCGGAGAGGTCGGGGCGCTCGACGCCGCAGCGGCCGAGGAATTCGGCGGTGACCGCCGCCGGATCGGTCTGGAAGCGGCTGTGCATGCGTTCGATCATGCGCGGCGGCACGCCTTCGATGAAGTGTTGGGCGCGGGTGAAGCGGGCAAAGGCGTTGATGGCCAGGACGCCGGCCCAGGGGCGGGGGATATGGGCCAGCGCCCAGGCCAGTCCCATGGAATGGGCGACCACCAGCGGACGGCCGACCACCGGCAGCCGGGGGGCGCCGTAGAAGCCCAGGTCGATGCGCTCGGCTGTCAGATCGGGCAGGCGCTCCAACAGATCGTCCCAGAAGGCGGCGCCGAAGCCCCAGCCATGGACGCAGAGCAGGGTGGTCATGGCACCGCCTCCACCGCATCCCGCACCGCCGCCACCAGATGATCCAGATCGGCGGCGGAATGGGCCGCCGACAGGGCGAAGCGGATGCGGCTGGTGCCTTTGGGCACGGTGGGCGGGCGGATGGCGATGCCCAGCACGCCGCGATCTTCCAGGGCGCGGGCCACCGCCAGGGTGCGATGTTCGTCGCCCAGGATCACCGGCACGATCTGGGTGGAGGAGCGGCCGGTGTCGAGGCCGGCACCGCGCAGCCGGTCGCGCAGGCCGGCGGCCATCATCTGCAGCCGGGTTCGTTCCGCCGCCATGCCGGGCACCAGATCCAGCGCCGCGTCCATGGCGCCCAGCACCGCCGGTGGCAGGGCGGTGGCATAGATCAGGCCGGAGGCACGGTTGATCAAGGTATCGCGCAGGAGCGCGGAACAGGCCACATAGGCGCCGAATCCGCCCATTCCCTTGGAAAAGGTGCCCATGGCCAGATCGACGCCATGGCCGGGGGTGAGGCCGAAGCCGGTCGCGCCCAGCACACCGGTGGCATGGGCTTCGTCCAGGTAGAGGAAGGCGTTCCAGCGGTCGGCGATCGCCTTCAGCGCCCCAACGTCGCAGGCGTCGCCGTCCATGCTGAACACCGTCTCGCTGACGATGAAGCGGGGTCCCGGCCGGTCGGCATTGGACCGCAGCAGCTCTTCCAGATGGCCGAGATCGTCGTGGCGATAGCGCAGGCAGCGGCCGTGCCCTTGGCTGAGGCCCACATGCAGGCTGGCATGGATCAGGCGGTCGGCCAGCACCAGCGGCGTTTCGCCCCATAACGCCTTGTCCAGCAGCGCCGGCAGCACCGAGGCGTTGCACTGCCAGCCGCTGGCCAGCACCAGCGCCGCCTCGCTCTGCTTGGCCCGGGCGATCTTGGCCTCGATGGCGGCCAGGGCGGCGAGGTGGCCGGTGACCAGTTGCGACGCCCCGGCCCCGGCGCCGAATTCCCGCGCCCAGCGGCAGGCGCGCTCGACCACCACCGGATGGCGGGTCAGGCCGAGATAATCATTGGACGAGAAGTTGATCAGCTCGCGGCCGCCGACCCGCACCCGTCCGCCCGGCATGGGTTCCACCGGCCGCAAGGCACGCCGGCGCCCGGCCTGATCCAGGCCGGCGAGATAACGTCCCAGGCTGTCGTTCAATCCTTCCATGGCAGCGCCGTCATAGAGGGTTTTCGCTCCTGTTGCAAAGGGAGGAGCTTGAAGCCGGACAGAAGTGGGCCCGGTCGCTACTCCGCGTCATCCGCGTCCCGGGGCGCGTGTCCCGCCGCCGCCGTCGTCTTGCGCCCATGGGGGCGCCAGGCCCAGGGCCGGTCGCCCTGCCAGCCGGCCACCGTCTCGATCCGCACCCCGCCATCGGGGAGGAACCACAGGACATGCGGTCCCCGCCGCCACAGGTCGAGGCGATCAATCACCACCTCGGCCCCCCGGCACCCGCCGCGCCGCGGCACACTGCCGATCACCACCCGGGCACCGGCGCAGCGGAGTCCGGCATGGGCCGCGTCCTTCAGCAGCGCCACCACCCCGCTCGCGCCGCGCCAGACGCAGTTCGCCTCGTCGCAGACCAGGCGGCCGTCGCCCGACACCCCGGGCGAGGGCCAGTCTTCCGCCGCCGCCGGTCCGGCGCGGCGGGTCCAGGTGTCCATCAGGATATGGCCGCCCCGGCCGTTGAGCAGCAGGCTGCCATCGCCGCTTCGCACCGCCATGGCGTCGCCGCGCCCGTCCACCAGCAGGTCGGGCGGCCGGGCGAAGCCCAGGGCGCCCAGCGCCACCGCCATGGGAACCAGCCCCCATAACCGCCAGCGCTTGCGCCAGATGCACAGCCAGGCGAAGCCCAGGGTGAAGGCCACCAAGGCCCACAGCGGCAGCAGCGGCAGGCTGACGGCGGAACTGGGCCACGACGCCACCCACACCGCCACCCGGTTGACGCCCTCCACTCCCCAGCCCATGGGCACCAGGGCGATGGCTTCCAGCCCCAGAGGCAGCAGCAGGAACATCAGCAAGGCCCAGGGCATCACCCAGAAGCCGGTCAGCGGCACCGCGATCATGTTGGCCGCCACCGACCACACGGCGAAGCGGTTGAAATGATAGATGCCGTAGACGGCGGTGGCGGTGCCGGCGATCAGGGTGCTCATCACCACCCCGAACACATAGAGGGCGGCCTCGGCCACGAATCCGGGGTGGGCCGCCTTCCAGGCCCCCTGGCGCGGCGTCAACTCCTCATAGACGGCGATCAGGGCGACCACGGCCGCGAAGCTCATCTGGAAGCTGGGGCCGATCATCTCTTCCGGCGACCACAGCAGGACCGCCACCCCGGCCCAGGCCACCAGCCGCATGGACAGGGCCATGCGGTCCAGCAGCACCGCCACCAGGATCAGCCCGGTCATATAGAACGAGCGCAGGGCCGGCACCGGCGAGCCGGCCAGCAAGGTGTAGAACCAGGCGAAGGCGATGGCCAACCCCGCCGCCCACTTCTTGATGGGATGGCGTAGCGCCAGCGGCGGGATCAGGGCCATCAGGGTGCGCAGCCCGACGAAGACCAGCCCCGCCGCCATGGTGATGTGCAGCCCCGAGATGGACAGGATATGGGCCAGCCCGGAATCGCGGTAGGCCTGCATCATGGGCAGCGAAATCGGCATCTGATCGCCGGTGGTCAGCGCCGCCGTCACCGCGCCGCGATCGCCGGGCAGCACCGCCAGGATGCGGGCGGTGATGGCATGGCGCAACGCGTTGACCGCGCCGGTGAAGCCGGCCCGCCAGCCGCCCTCCTCACCCCCCTCTTCATTGTTGCCATGCACGATCTCGGGCGGCCCCATGGCGGAGCCGACCGCGCCGAACTGCCTGAACCAGGAAAACCGGGCGAAGTCGAAGGCGCCCGGCATGGCCGGCTGGGGCGGCGGCATCAGCATGGCGCGCACCCGGATGCGCTGGCCGGCGGTGAGATCGGGGCCGCCGGGCTTGACGGTGATGCGGGCCTTGGCCGGCACCACCACGTCGTCATGGTCCAGCGCCAATTGTTCCAGGGTCACCCGCATGCCGCCGGTGGGCAGCATCTCCACCTCGGAGACCACCCCGTCCACCATCAAGACGCCGGTGTGGCGCTCGACCACCGGCGCCGCCAGCACGGCGGAGCGGATCTGGGCGGCGGAGAACCCCGCCGCGCCGCACAGCATGATCGCCAGGGCCATGAACGGCAGCAGACGCCGCCGGACCAGCGCCGCCGCCAGGACCAGGAGCGCCGCCGCCGCCGGCCCCAGCCATAACGGCGGCTCCACCGGCAGCGCGAAATAGACCCCGATGCCGAGTCCCAGGAACGGGGGCAGCCATAAGGGCCAGCGCTCCCGCTCCGCCACCAGCCGTTGGCCGAGGGCGGACAAGAGGCCGCATCCAAGCCCGGCCCCTCCCATTTCGAGGGCCAGGAAACTTCCTATCCTATCGGGCGGGTTTTTTGCCATCCACCCCCAACACCGGGCTGTCACGGCCCAAAGAATATGCTACACAAGGCGGCCTGTCCCCCACGGTATAAAAAGCCGCCATGACCGTCGTGACCCGCTTCGCTCCCTCGCCTACCGGATTCCTCCATATCGGCGGGGGTCGCACGGCGTTGTTCAATTGGCTGTTCGCCCGCCACCACGGCGGAACCTTCCTGCTGCGCATCGAGGACACCGACCGCGCCCGTTCGACCCCCGAGGCGGTGGAGGCCATTTTCGACGGCATCAAATGGCTGGGGCTGGATTGGGACGGCGAGGCGGTGATGCAGTTCGCCCGCGCCGGCCGCCATGCCGAGGTGGCGCGGCAATTGCTGGCCGAGGGCAAGGCCTATCGCTGCTACTGTACCACCGACGAGCTTGCCGCCATCCGCGAGGAACAGCGGGCTTCGGGCCAGCCCATGCGCTATCCCGCCGTGTGGCGCGACCGCCCCGCGGCAGAGGCCCCCGCCGGACAGCCCTTCGTGGTCCGCCTCAAGGCCCCCACCGAGGGCGAGACCGTCATCGCCGATCTGGTCCAGGGCGAGGTCCGCGTCGCCAACGATCAATTGGACGACATGGTCCTGCTGCGCGCCGACGGCACCCCCACCTATATGTTGTCGGTGGTGGTCGATGATCACGACATGGGCATCACCCATGTGATCCGCGGCGACGACCACCTGACCAACGCCTTCCGCCAGTATCAGCTTTACGGCGCCTGCGGCTGGACCGTGCCGGTCTTCGCCCATATTCCGCTGATCCATGGCCCCGACGGCGCCAAGCTGTCCAAGCGCCACGGCGCCCTGGGGGTCGATGCCTATCGCGACATGGGCCTCCTGCCCGAGGCCATGCGCAACTACCTGTTGCGGCTGGGCTGGGGCCACGGCGACGACGAGATCATCAGCACCGAGCAGGCGATCGAATGGTTCAACCTCGAATCGGTGGGCCGCTCGGCGTCGCGCTTCGACATGGTCAAGCTGACCCAGCTCAACGGCCATTATCTGCGTCTGGCCGATACCCCGCGGCTGAGCGGGCTGGTCCGCCCCCTGCTGGAGGCCAGGATCGGCCGGTCGCTGACCGGACCCGAGACCGCCCGGATCGAGGCGGGCATGACCGGCCTCAAGGACCGCGCCAAGACCGTGGTGGAACTGGCCGATTCGGCCCTGTTCTACGTGCGGGAGCGGCCGCTGGCCCTGGACGACAAGGCCGCCAAGACCATGGCCGACGCAGCCGCCCGGGCCGATCTGGTCGAGTTCGCCGCCCGGGTCGCCGCCCAGCCGGTCTGGAGCCGCGAGACATTGGAGGAAACCGCCCGCCTCTTTACCGAAGCGCGCGGTCAAAAGCTTGGCAAGATCGCTCAGCCCCTGCGGGCGGCGCTTGCCGGATCTTCGGTTTCGCCCCCCATCTTCGAGGTCATGGAGGTGTTGGGGCGGGACGAAACCCTGGGCCGGATCGCGGATGTCACCGCGGAAGTCCAGCCCATCTAATATGTCACCGCCATCCGATGGCGGCACGGCCAACCCGAAACAACGTGGAACACGGGGATTTCAGACATGACGAAAGAAAATACCAAGGAATCCGTCACGCTGACCAACAACAGCACCGGCAAGACCCTTGATCTGCCGCTGCTGTCGGGTTCGGTCGGCCCCAAGGTGATGGATATCCGTGCCCTCTACAGCGACATGGACATCTTCACCTACGATCCCGGCTACACCTCGACCGGGTCCTGCCGCTCCGCCATCACCTATATCGACGGCGATGCCGGCGTGCTGCTGCATCGCGGCTATCCCATCAGCCAGTTGGCCGAGCAGGGCGACTATCTGGAGGTGGCCTACGCCATCCTCAAGGGCGAGCTGCCGAATGCGGCCGAGAAGGCCAAGTTCGTCAGCGACGTCACCCACCATTCCATGGTGCACGAACAGATCAACTTCTTCTTCCGCGGCTTCCGCCGCGACTCGCACCCCATGGCGGTGCTGTGCGGCGTGGTCGGGGCCATGGCGGCGTTCTATCACGACTCCATCGACATCAACGATCCGCACCACCGCATGATCGCCAGCTACCGGCTGATCGCCAAGATGCCGACCGTGGTGGCCTGGACCTATAAATATGCCATGGGGCAGCCCTTCATCTATCCGCGCAACAATATGGGCTATGCCGAGAACTTCCTGCACATGATGTTCGCGACCCCGTGCGAGGAGTACAAGGTCAGCCCGATCCTGGCCCGCGCCATGGACCGCATCCTGATCCTGCACGCCGACCACGAGCAGAACGCCTCGACCTCGACCGTCCGTCTGGCCGGCTCGTCGGGTGCCAATCCGTTCGCCTGCATCGCCGCCGGCATCGCCTCGCTGTGGGGCCCCGCCCATGGCGGCGCCAACGAGGCGGTTCTGGCCATGCTGCACGAAATCGGCAGCAAGGACCGCATCCCCGAGTTCATCGCCCGCGCCAAGGACAAGAACGATCCGTTCCGTCTGATGGGCTTCGGCCACCGGGTCTACAAGAACTACGATCCGCGCGCCACGATCATGCAGAAGACCTGCCACGACGTGCTGAATGAGTTGGGTGTCCATAACGAGCCGCTGCTCGAACTGGCCATCGAACTGGAGCGTATCGCCCTGTCCGACCCCTACTTCGTCGAGCGCAAGCTGTTCCCCAATGTGGACTTCTATTCGGGCATCATCTTCCGCGCCATGGGCATCCCGACCTCCATGTTCACCAGCCTGTTCGCGCTGGCCCGCACGGTCGGCTGGATCGCCCAGTGGAACGAGATGCTGACCGATCCCGAGCAGAAGATCGGCCGGCCGCGCCAGCTCTATGTGGGCCAGCCGCAGCGCGAATACGTCCCGATCGACAAGCGTGGCTAGGGCCTGTTGACATTTACCGCATGAAACGCGCTGCTGGAGGAAATGGTGATATGGCAGGAGAAAAGCGATGAGCGTAGCGGCGCTACGGTCGAGATTTTCGACGCCCCAGATCGCCATTTCCTTCGCAGCCCGGAGGGACGCGGCGATTTTCGCGCCCAGGTTCGTTGACCGTCGCTCGTGGACATCCAGTCCACGTCGCTCCTCGCGCCTGCCTGGACGCGAAAATCCCTCGCGTCGCGCTCATGTGCTGAATGTCCACAGGCCCTGAACCCGGCGAAGGTCGCCGCACACCGAAGGGACGGCGCCAGATGGCGCCGTCCCGACGGCTTGCGCCACCCGCCAACGACAATCTCCATCCGTCCGCCGGCCGCCATCGCCTGGCCATCCTGGCGGTCGCCGTCCTGGCCGTTCTGGCCCTGCTGGTCGTCTATAGCCAGACTCCCTAGAACGGCCACGCCGGAATCGGGGAATCGCCCGTTTGTGCCGGCCCCATAATACCGACGAGCCACTGCCGTGACTCGTCTTGTCGCCCTCAATCGCCGGGTGCTGGCGCTTGGCTTTGTCCGCTATGCGTTCCCTGCGGTTCGCGCCACGAGGCGCGGCGGGCTTTGCCCTTGCCGCCTCCCCATGGAACTGAAAGGGTCAGTTCCATGGGGAGGCGGGATAACCTCTCGTTGCTTCCCCGGCGCAGGCATGGCAAAACATGCCGCAACCGGCGCGATGGCGCGTACCATCGGCCCGCAGAGACAAAGCCCGAAGGAGTCCCCGATGTCGCGTCGCGTGCGCAAGGCTGTATTTCCCGTGGGTGGCATGGGCACCCGGTTCCTGCCCGCCACCAAGGCGATGCCCAAGGAAATGCTGCCGGTGGTCGACAAGCCGCTGATCCAATACGCGGTCGAGGAAGCCGCCGCCGCCGGCATCGAGCACTTCATCTTCGTCACCGGCCGCGGTAAGAACGCCCTGGAGGACCATTTCGACCACAATCCCGAGCTGGAGCGCATCTTGAAGGAGCGCGGCAAGTTCGATCTGGTCGAGGCGGTCACCAGTTGGATGCCCAAATCGGGACAGATCTCCTATACCCGCCAGAGCGAGCCGCTGGGTCTGGGCCACGCCGTCTGGTGCGCCCGCGACCTGGTGGCCGACGAGCCTTTCGCCGTGCTGCTGCCCGACGACCTGATCCTGGCCAAGACCGCCTGTCTGAAGCAGATGGCCGCCGTCCACACCGAAGTGGGCGGCCATGTGGTCGCCGTCACCGACGTGCCGCGCGAGCACACCAAGCGCTACGGCATTCTCGATGTGGAGCACGATAACGGCCGCCTCGCCAAGGCCCGGGGATTGGTGGAAAAGCCCGATCCGGAAGTGGCGCCCTCGACGCTCTCCATCATCGGCCGCTATATCCTGCATCCGGCGGTGTTCGAGGTGCTGGACCGCAAGGAAAAAGGGGCCGGCGGCGAGATCCAGCTGACCGACGCCATCAGCCAGACCATCGGCATGGTTCCGTTCCATGGCCTGCGCTATGACGGCCAGCGCTTCGACTGCGGCGACAAGATCGGCTGGATGGAGGCCAATCTGGCCTTCGCCCTGGCCCGTGAGGATACCGCCGAGGCAGCGCGCGACCTGATCCGGCGGTTCCAGGCACTGTGATCGGCCAACCCTAGTGGTCCGATCCTGACGCTTGGTTCCCAGACGTCAGGTGAATCGGCCCACCAACGAATTGAATTCGTGGAAACAAATCTGAAATTTGCGAGGGAAGCAAATGTCAGATTTTTTCCACTAGCGAACGACCCAACGACCAAGGACGAAAGTGCCATGCGTATCGCCATGATTGGCACCGGCTATGTGGGGCTGGTGTCGGGAACCTGCTTCTCGGAATTCGGCATCCCGGTCACCTGTGTCGACAAGGATGCCCGCAAGATCCAGCTGCTGGGCGAGAACGTCATGCCCATCTTCGAGCCCGGCCTCGACGAGATGGTGGCCACCAATGTGGAATCGGGGCGGCTGTCCTTCACCACCGAACTGGCCCCCGCCGTCAAGGCCGCCGATGCGGTGTTCATCGCGGTGGGCACGCCGTCGCGCCGCGGCGACGGCCATGCCGATCTGTCCTATGTCTACGCCGCCGCCGAGGAAATCGCCGACGCCATGGACGGCTATACGGTGGTGGTGACCAAGTCGACCGTGCCGGTGGGCACCGGCGACGAGGTCGAGCGCATCATCCGGGCCCGCCGGCCCGACGCCGAGTTCGACGTGGTCTCCAATCCCGAATTCCTGCGGGAAGGCTCGGCCATCAACGACTTCATGCGGCCCGACCGGGTGGTGATCGGCACCGAATCCGAACGCGCCCGCAAGGTGATGAAGCAGCTTTACCGGGTGCTGTTCCTGATCGAGACCCCCATCGTCTTCACCTCGCGGCGGACCTCGGAACTGATCAAATACGCCGGCAACACCTTCCTCGCCACCAAGATCACCTTCATCAACGAAATCGCCGATCTGTGCGAGAAGGTCGGCGCCGACGTCCATGACGTGGCCAAGGGCATCGGGCTGGACGGCCGCATCGGCAAGAAGTTCCTGCATCCCGGTCCCGGCTATGGCGGCTCGTGCTTTCCCAAGGATACCCTGGCGCTGGTCCGCACCGCGCGGGACTACCACGCGCCGCTGCGCATCGTCGAGACGGTGGTGGCGGTCAATAGCGAGCGCAAGAAGCAGATGGCCGAGCGCGTCGTCGCCGCTTGCGGCGGCTCGGTTCAGGGCAAGACCGTGGCGGTGCTGGGACTGACCTTCAAGCCCAACACCGACGACATGCGCGATTCGCCCGCCATCGACATCGTCACCGCCCTGGCCGAGGCCGGCGCCGTCATCAAGGCCTTCGATCCCGAGGGCATGGCCGAGGCCAAGACGCTGCTGCCGTCCGGCGTGCAGTATTGCGACAACGCCTATGCCACCATGCCCGGCGCCCATTGCCTGGTGATCGTCACCGAGTGGAACGAATTCCGCGCCCTCGACCTGGACAAGGTCAAGTCGCTGCTCCAATTCCCCACCCTGGTCGATCTGCGCAATATCTACGCCCCCGACGAAATGGCCGATCTGGGCTTTGCCTATACCAGCATCGGCCGCCCCTAGATGTAGAGCGGGATGTGATCAGGTTGAATCACTCTGACGGAGGCGAGTCACGAGCCAATGCGGGGGGAGACGGCGCGGAGCGTAGCGGCGCTACGGTCAAGGCGCCTCCCCCCGCAGGGGCCGTGAGTCGGCCCGTCCCTTCGGGTCGCCCATGAGGCGGGCATCCGCCGTGTTAGGACTCTTGCCCGATGCGCCGCCCAACACGGCGAACTGGGGCGCGGCGAGCCCTGCCTTGCGGCCTGCCGCACCTCATGGCGCAACAGAATGGTTCAACCTGATCACATCACGCTCTAAGGCTGGGCCTGGGCGATCGCCGCCAGGAAGTCGGCCAGGAGCAGCCGTCCCTCCTCGCCGAAGGTTGCGGCCACGAACTCCCGCATGGGGGCTTGGGTGGCGGCGCGGAAGGCGGCCAATTCGTCCTCGGTGGGGTGATGGATCCGTACCGAGGGGAACAGCATGGCGAGCCGGCTGTCGGAATACGCGCCGGTTCGGGCGCGGCTGGCCCGCACTCCCTCGGCCACCGCATCGGCGACGATCTGCCGCTGCGCTTCGCTCAGCCCGGCCATGAAGTCGCGGTTGGCGGTCCACAGGAACGGCGCATACAGGTGGTTGGTCAGCGTCATGTAGTTCTGCGCCGTGTGCAGCCGGCCATAGTGGGTGGTTTCGATCGGATTCATCTGGCCGTCGACCACCCGGGCGACGGGACTGAGGAGGTTCTGCACCTCCTCGACGATATCGCCGGTGACGCGGTCCATGTCGCGGGTCGCCTGACTCAACGCCAGATCGGCATTGGTGCGGTAGGCATAGCCGACCAGCGCCCCGATCAGCGGAATCACCAGCAGGATAAAGGCCGTGGCGACCCCGGGCTGGAGCCGGATCTGCCTGACCCCGCCCATGAAACGCCTCGCTCCCACAGCTCCCCCCCCCCCGGCCAAGCCCCACCGCCCGCCCGAACCGGACGGCGCCGTCACGTTACCATGTTCTGGCGGCGAGGCAATTTATTGACGGATCAGCCGCGCAAGGCGTTGATCTCGGTGACGGTGGCGCGCAGCCGTTCCGCCAGATTGCGCGCGACGCTTTCCACCAGCCTGATGGCAAGGCCGGGATGGCGTTGGGCCAGGATCATGAACTGCTCGTGCGGCAGCACGTAGAGTTCGGCATCGGAGAGCGCCACCGCGTCCGCCGCATGGGCGCCGCAATCGAGAAAACCGATGCCGCCGACGATCTCGCCCGGTCCGCAGGTGGCCAGGTGGTAATGCTCCTTCTTGTGGACGGGCAGCATGATCTTGACGCTGCCGCGCCGGATCAGGAACAGCTCGTTGCCATCGGTTCCCGCCTTGAATACCTTCTTGTCTGCCTTGAAAGGGCGGATGGTCATGGCTGCCTTGAGATCGGCGATGGCTTCGGCGGGCTGGTCGGCGAAGATGGGCATATGGTCCAGCTCAAGGCCGGCGGTCTCGGCGTCCCCCTGGGAGGGATCGCCCCGCAATTTCCGCTCCTCCACCCATTCCAGCGCCTCCTCCAACTGGCGGAAGGCGAACGCCTTGTTGCTCGGCCGCACCACCCCGACCTCCTTGAGGAAGCGCTTCATCTTCAACCCGCTCGGCAGGCCCTTGGGGATGTCGCAGAACACCAGGGAGGCCCCATTTTCCTCCAGCCGGTCCTTGATCTGTTCGAGGACCTGGGTGGCGGAGAGGTCGAGCGACTGGACCCGGCGCATGCTAAGGATGACGTATTTCCGGGTCAGGGTTTCGGGGTGCAGGGCGGTATACAATTGACGGGCGGTGCCGAAGAACAGGCTGCCCTGGAGTTCGAACACGACGGTGTCGCCATCCTCGAGCTCCAGCTTTTCGAGCTCGGCCGGTGACAGCTTGCGTTTCGAATGAATCTGATGGCCTTCGATCCGGCTGCGGATGACCGAGCTGCGGGTATGCTCCCGGATGAACAGCATGATGGCGAAAGCGATCCCGACGACGGAGGCCGCGATCAGATCGGCCAGCAGCGCCACCAGAACCACCGACACGATGACCAGGAAGTCCAGCCGGGTCGCCGGGGTGAAGAAGAAGAAGACGCTGTGGCGGTCGATCATGCGATAGCCGAGCACGATCAGGATGGCGGCCAGCGCCGGCACCGGAACCCAGGCGATCACCGGCGACAGGACCAGGAAGGCGGCGAAGCACAATGCGCCGGCGATCAGCCCCGAGCCCCGGGTTCGGCCGCCGCTGGAGGCGTTGATCAGCGACGCCCCCATGGTTCCGGCGCCGGGAATGCCCCCGACCAGGGCGGAGGCCAGATTGGCGACGCCCTGGCCGACCAGCACGCGGTCGGGGTCGTGGTCGGAATTGCCGGTCACGTCCAGCACGACGCAGGTCTTCAGGGTATCGACCGACAGCAGCACCGCCAAGGTCGCCGCCGGAATCACCGCCTTGAGCGCCAGGGACCAGCTGGTTCCCGTCAGGGTCCGCCAGTGCGAGCCGATCACATCGGTGACCCTGTCGCCGCCGGTGCCGATCGGTCCGACCAGAAGCGGGTTGTGCTCCACCGCCAGCAGCGCCGGATCGAACCGGGCCAGGGCGAAATAAGCGAGCATGCCCGCCGCCAGGGCGGCAATGGAGGCGGGCACCGCACGGGTGAGGTGCGGGGTCGCGATCATCACCGCCATGACCACGCCGCCCACCGCCATGCCTTGCGGCGACCAGGCCGAAGGCATGGTCAAGGCCTCCATCCAGCCGATGCCGGCCGGAACCCCGAGCAGCTTGGGAATCTGGCCGCCGATGATGATCAGGCCGACGCCGGTGAGATAGCCGCTGACCACCGGATAGGGAGTGAACTTGTTCAGCTGGCCGACCCGCGACAGGCCGAGACCGATCTGGAACAGGCCGCCCAGCACCCCGATCAGGCCGACCAGCAGCAGCACCGTCGCCGCCGGCAGGCCTTGCTGGGTGAAGGTGATGGCCGAAGCCGTCAGCATGGCCGCCGCCGGGGCGCAGGGCGCGGTGATCAGGCGTGGGCTGCTGCCGCAGAGCGGCGCGATCAGGCCGAGGACGGAGGCGCCGAGAACCCCGGCCAAGGCCCCCTGGGCCGCGAGCGAACCGCCCAACGGCGAGAAAATGCTGACCCCGAAGGCGATGGCCGAAGGCAGTGCCACCAGCATGGCGGCGAGACCGCCCCAGGTGTCGCCCATGAACGTCCGGCGGTCATAGGTAGATTTTCCCGGCATCGACGACCCTCCGCCTTATCATCTGGGGTCGAGCATCGGTGGCTGCAACAATTCTGTCAACAAACCGCAATGATCCTCCCGGAGGGCGGACTCGATGGCGGCAGGGGCGTGGAGGGATGAGGCGGTTTCCGGCAGCGGAACGGAGATGCGTCCCCGAGTTTGTGTTGACCGGACGCCGGTCCGCTCTGTAAAACCAAACTGTTCAGTTCAGTTTTAGCCGGGCCAGGATGATGTCGAGCAAGCCGAGCGGATTCTCTCTTCCCCTGCCTCTGCTCCTGGTTGGAGCGCTGGTCCTGCTTGGCCTGGCCGCCGGAGTGGTCTCGCTCATGGGACCGTCCTCCACCGCGGTGCCCGGCGGCGGCGGCGGGGGTCCGGCGGTGACGGTGGCCGCTCCGGTGACCCGTGCCGTCACCGACTGGGGCGATTATACCGGCCAGTTCACCGCGGTGGATTACGTGGAGGTGCGGGCGCGGGTCAGCGGCTATCTCACCGAGATCCACTTCACCGACGGCCAGCAGGTGGAAAAGGGCGATCTGCTGTTCGTCATCGATCCCCGCCCCTACGAGATCGCCTTGGCCTCGGCCCGCGCCAAACTCGATCAGGCGACCGGCACCAAGGAATTCACCCGGCGCCAGCTGACCCGCGCCGACGAACTGCGGCGCAAGGATTTCGTGCCCGAAAGCACCCTCGACCAGCGCACCGAGGAATCGCGGGGAGCCGGCGGCGCCGTCGAGATCGCCCGCGCCGCGGTGCGCGACGCCGAGCTCAATCTCCAATTCACCCACGTCACCGCCCCGGTCTCCGGGCGGATCGGCGCCCGGCAGGTCAGTATCGGCAATCTGGTGAGCGGCGGCGCCAATATCGCCTCTCCCACCCTGCTCACCACCATCGTCTCCCAGGATCCCATCTATTTCTCCTTCGACATGAGCGAGTCCGAGTATCTGATCCAGTCGCACCGCAACCAGGGCGCGCCGGAAGCCGGCATGCTGGGCGCCACCGCCCAGATCCGGCTGATGGACGAGGCCGAGTGGTCGCACCAGGGCAAGATCGACTTCATCGACAACCAGATCGACCGGGGCACCGGCACCATCCATGCCCGCGCCGTCCTCGCCAATCCCGACCATTCGGTCACCCCCGGCGCCTTCGGCCGGGTGCGGGTGGCGGCCTCCGCTCCCTACGACGCGCAACTGGTTCCCGATGCCGCCGTGATCACCGATCAGTCGCGCAAGCTGGTGATGACCGTCAAGGACGGCATCGTCACTCCCAAGATGGTCACCCTCGGCCCCATCCAGGACGGCCTGCGGGTGGTGCGGAGCGGTATCGGACCGGAGGATCAGATCATCATCAACGGCTTGATGCTGGCCCGTCCCGGCGCCAAGGTGACACCGCAGCCCGGCAAGATCGAGTAGGGACGTCCCGCCATGCGCCTGTCCCACTTCTTCATCGATCGGCCGATCTTCGCCACCGTGGTCTCGATCCTGATCACCATCATCGGCGGCATCGCCTATTTCACCTTGCCGGTGGCCCAGTATCCCGAAATCGCGCCGCCCACCATCGTGGTCAGCGCCTCCTATCCCGGCGCCTCGGCCCAGGTGGTGGCCGATACCGTGGCCACGCCGCTGGAACAGCAAATCAACGGCGTCGAGAACATGCTCTATCTCAGCAGTCAGGCCACCGGTGACGGCAACCTGAAGCTGACGGTGACCTTCGCCCTGGGCACCAATCTCGACATCGCCCAGGTGCTGGTGCAGAACCGGGTGGCCATCGCCGCCGCGCGGCTGCCCGACGATGTCCAGCGCATCGGCGTCACCGTGGCCAAGAATTCGCCCGACATCCTGATGGTGGTGCACCTGAACTCGCCCGATGGATCGCGCGATCAGCTCTACCTGTCCAACTTCGCCACCCTGCAGATGATCGACGTGCTGGCCCGCCTCGACGGCGTCGGTGATGTCCATCTGTTCGGTGCCCGCGACTACGCCATGCGCGTCTGGATCGACCCCGATAAGGCGGCGGCCCGCAACCTGACCGCCGGCGAGGTGGTCAAGGCGCTGCAGGCCCAGAACGTCCAGGTGGCGGCCGGGGTGCTGGATCAGCCGCCGGTGCCCAAGCAGGGCGCCTTCCAGTTCTCGGTCCAGACCCAGGGGCGTCTCAGTGATCCGGCCCAGTTCGGAGAGGTCATCGTCAAGGCCGATTCGTCTGGCCGGGTGGTCCGCCTCAAGGATGTGGCCCGAGTCGAGCTGGGCGCCCAGGACTACAGTGTCAACGGCTTCCTCGACGGCGACAACGCGGTGCCGATCGCCCTGTTCCAGCGGCCCGGCTCCAACGCCCTGGCCACCGCCAACCTCATCACCGCCAAGGTGGCGGAGATGTCCAAGACCTTCCCCCCCGGCGTCAGCTACGCCATCGCCTATAATCCCACCCGGTTCATCGCCCAGTCGGTCCACGAGGTCATCAAGACCATTTTCGAGGCGGTGGTGCTGGTGGTGGTGGTGGTGATCCTGTTCCTCCAGACCTGGCGGGCCTCGCTGATTCCGGTGGTCGCCATTCCGGTGTCTCTGGTCGGCACCTTCGCGGTGCTGGGCGCCCTCGGCTACTCGCTCAACAACCTGTCGTTGTTCGGTCTGGTCCTGGCGGTGGGCATCGTGGTGGATGACGCCATCGTGGTGGTGGAAAATGTCGAGCGCAACATGCGCGAAGGGATGAACTCCCGCAACGCCGCCCACCAGACCATGGACGAAGTCGGCAGCGCCCTGATCTCCATCGCCCTGGTGCTGTGCGCCGTGTTCATTCCGGCCGCCTTCATTCCCGGCATCTCCGGCCAATTCTTCCGCCAGTTCGCCGTGACCATCGCCGCTTCGACCGTGTTTTCGCTGATCGTGTCGCTGACCCTGTCGCCGGCCCTGTGCGCCCTGCTGTTCCGGGGACACGGCCCCAACGATCCCCACGACGATACCGGCTGGACCCGCCCCGTCACCCTGTTTTTCCGCGCCTTCAACCGGGGCTTCGACCGGCTGGCCGGCGGCTATGGCAACCTGACCCGGGGGGTGGTGCGTAAATCCGCCATCATGCTGGTGATCTACGGGGCCCTGATCGGCGCCACCGGCGTCGAGTTCGTCAATACCCCCAAGGGCTTCATTCCCGACATGGATCAGGGCTACCTGATCACCATCATTCAATTGCCGCCGGGCGCGGCGCTGGCGCGCACCGACGCGGTGGTCAAGCGGGTCGCCAAAATCATGGCCGAGACCCCCGGGGTCGGACATACCGTGGCCTTCGCCGGCCTGGACGGCGCCACCTTCACCAATGCCTCCAACGGCGCCGCCATCTTCTCGCCCCTGGCGCCGTTCGAGGAGCGGGTGGCCCAGGGCCTGTCGGCCGGCGTCATCACCGCCGATCTGCGCCGGCGGCTCTCGGTGGTCCAAGAGGCCTTCATCATCACCATCGCCCCGCCGCCGGTGCGCGGCATCGGCACCGCCGGCGGCTTCAAGATGATGCTGCAGGACAAGAGCGGCCGAGGCCCCAAGGCGCTGGAAGACGCCGCCAACGATCTGGCCGCCGCCGCCGCCAAGGTTCCCGGCCTCGCCGGCATCTTCACCCTGTTCAATACCAAGACCCCCAACGTCTATGCCGATATCGACCGGGTCCGCGCCCAGATGCTGGGGGTTCCCGCCGATCAGGTCACCACCGCGCTCCAGGTCTATCTGGGGTCCAGCTTCGTCAACGAGTTCAACTATCTGGGCCGCACTTTCCGCGTCACCGCCCAGGCCGACGCGCCGTTCCGCCACGATGTCGGCGATATCGCCCGGATCAGGGTGCGCAACGAAAGCGGCCAGATGGTGCCGTTGAGCGCGGTGACCTCGTTCCGCTTCGATACCGGTCCCTACCGGGTGCCGCGCTACAACCTGTTCCCGGCGGCGGAAATCCAAGGCGCGGCGGCGCCGGGCTATGCCAGCGGCTATGCTTTGGAGCAGATGAAGATTCTGGCCAATGAGCGCCTGCCCGAGGGCTTCGGCTTCGAATGGACCGAACTGGCCCTGCAGGAACTGCTGGCCGGCAATCACGGCCTGCTGGTGTTCGCCGCCTCGGTGCTGTTCGTATTCCTGCTGCTGGCGGCCCAATACGAAAGCTGGTCGCTGCCGGCCGCCGTGGTGCTGATCGTGCCCATGTGCCTGCTGGCGGCGGTGTCGGGCCTGATCATCCGCGGCATGTCCATCAACATCCTGGCCCAGATCGGCTTCATCGTCCTGATCGGCTTGGCGGCCAAGAACGCCATCCTGATCGTCGAATTCGCCCGCCAGGGCGAGGCCGAGGGCATGGACCGCGTTGAAGCCGCCACCCATGCCGGCCGCACCCGCCTGCGCCCGATCCTGATGACCTCGCTGTCCTTCATTCTCGGCGTGCTGCCGCTGGTGATCGCCGGCGGGGCCGGCGCCGAGATGCGCCAAAGCCTGGGCACCGCCGTGTTCTTCGGCATGCTGGGGGTCACCGGCTTCGGCCTGATCTTCACCCCGATCTTCTATGTGGTGATCCGCAAACTGGTCGCCGGCCACCATGCCCGCGCCGCCGAACGCCACGCGGCGGAAGCGGCAAGGGGGCGCTGAGCCTCCGCCGCATAAGGGGGTGGGAAATACCCACCCCGCATGGGCGGGTTTTCAGAATTGCATGAGAGTGTGGAACCATTCCGGGCTATTTATGCTGCATCGCAACATTGCCCATCGGAGGGTGCCATGTATCTCCTGATCGAACTGTTCTCGTCGCTGATCTCCTACCTGGAGCGCGAATCCACCCCGGCCGCCGTCGCCACCACCGCCGGCTACCACGTCTCTCCCGACGCCACCTTGTCCTGACATCCCCCTATTTCTGCCAGGGTTTCCTATTTCTGATCAAAGCGGATCTCAATCCGCCGGTTCTTGGCATAGGCGGCTTCGGTTTCACCGGGGTCTAGCGGCTGGAACTCGCCGAAGCCGGCCGCCGCCAGGCGGTCCTTGGGAACGCCGTTGGCGGCCAGGGTGCGCAGCACGGTGATGGCCCGGGCGGTGGACAGCTCCCAGTTGGACGGATAGCGGCCCGAAAGGATGGGACGCTTGTCGGTATGGCCGTCGATGCGCAGCACCCAGTTGATGCCCTTGGGCATGGTCTTGACGATGTCCTTGAGGGTGGCGGCCAGATTGCGCACCTGCTGGATGCCCTCGACCCCCAGTTCGGCCGAGCCGGTATCGAACAGCAGCTCCGACTGGAACACGAAGCGGTCGCCCTCGATGCGAATGCCGGGGCGGTCGCCCAGCACCTGGCGCAGCCGCCCGAAGAATTCCGAGCGATATTTCTGCAACTCCTCGACCTTGCCGGCCAGGGCGACGTTGAGGCGCTTGCCCAGATCGGAAATCTGCGCCTTCTGCTCCTTGTCGCGGGCTTCCGAAGCCTCCAGGGCGGCGGCGACGCGGGCCAGTTCCTGCTTCATGGCCTCCATCTGGCGGTTGAGCAGGGCGAGCTGGGCGCGGGCCTCCTCCGAGACCTGGTGTTCGGCGGTCAGGGCACCTTCCTTCTCGCCCAGGGTCTTGTCCATCTGGGCGATCTTGGCTTCCAGCTCGTCCTTCAGCGCCATCAGGGATTTGACGTCCTGATCCAGGCCGGCGGCCCAGGCATCGACCCGCTCGCGCTCGGCCTTGCTCGCCACCAGTTCGCTCTGCAGCGCCGCATTGGCCGCCTTTTCCATATTGAGGGATTCGGCCAGGACCGCCATCTGGCGGCCCAATTCGTCCAGCGCCTTCTGTCGGCCCGACAGCGCCTGACTGAGGAAATACTGGGCCAGCACGAACACCATCAGCACGAAGACGATGACCATCACCAGCGTCGCCAGGGCGTCGACGAAGCCGGGCCAGATATCGATATGGCGGCGGGCGCGGCGGGGCAGCGGCATTCTATCGATCCAGCGGCTCTTCGGCGATGGCGGCGATGGTGCGGGCCAGCAGGCGGATTTCCGAGCGCAGTTCGGTCACCAGTTCCTCGCGGCTGGTCACGGTCTCGTCCACCAGCCGCTTCAGCGACCCGTCCATCCCCCGGATATGGCCACGGGTGGCATCGTCGATGCCGCCGCCGCCATCGGTCAGCCGTGCCATCAGGGCACGGGTTTCAAGCTGGCCTTCGCCCAGCTTCAGCAGCAGCGATTGCTCCATCCGCATATGGTCCGACAGGGTCGAGAGCTTTTCCGTCAACTGGGTCAGCGCGGCATTGACGCTGCCGCGATTATCCTCGCCGCGGCTGATGACCCGTTGCAGATTGTCGAGACTGTCGGCGGTCTGTTCCAGCAGCGCCTGGATATAGGCCGGGACCGATTGCTGCTGGTCGTCGCTCATGGCCACCGAGCCGCCGGTGCCGCCGATGCGGGTCTGGCCGGCCAGCCACTCTTCCAGCTCGTTATAGAAGGCATTCTGGGCCTGGCCCGACTGGAGATCGAGGAAGCCCAGGGCCAGCGACCCCGCCAGACCGAACAGCGAGGTCGAGAAGGCGGTGCCCATGCCGTTCAGCGGCTTGGCAAGGCCGGCCTTCAATCCCTCGAAAGCGGCGGAGGGGTCATTGCTGCTGACCGCCAGCGAGGCGATCACCTCGCCCACCGACCCCACCGTCTGCGACAGGCCCCAGAAGGTGCCGAGCAGGCCGAGAAAGATCATCAACCCGACCACATAGCGCGACAGGTCGCGTTGCTCCTCCAGCCGGGCGGCGATGGAATCCAGCACCGAGCGCAGCGCCATGGCCGATAGATTCATCCGGCCCTGGCGATCCCCCAGCATGCTGGCCATGGGGGCCAGCAGCCGCAGCCGTCCCGACAGGGCCGGCTGGCCGCGCCGCCAGCTCTCCAGCCATTCCACCTCGGGACGCAGCAGCAGGACCTGACGGAAATTCAGCACGATGCCGGCCAGGAAGACGCCGAACAGCAGCCCGTTGAGGGCCGGATTATGGGCGAAGGCCAGCATCAGTCCGTCATGGAGCAGAACCGCCACCGTAGCGACGGCGGCCAGGAACACGGCCATGCGGAACAGGAAACGGTTGGGTCGGGTCATGGCTGGTGGGCTCGAATGGTCAGGGGGAGGAAGTTATCTCTAGAAGCCGCAGAAATCAACGAATTAGCCGTTTTTTAGGGTAAGGCTGTGTGTAAGAGCTGTGTGTAATGGGCGTTGATCTGGCAGAAGTTGGGCTATATCCTGCCGCGAGTTTTATTATTGCGCAGGGTGAAATGTACCTAATTTTACGACACAACACCTGGGTAGCATACCACGAAATATCCCCCCAATATCGGGGGATGCTGGGCCGGGCGCGGTTTGTTCGAACAACAGGCGAAAGCGATCATGCCCGCGCGAAGATAAAAGCTGCTGAATTTGAGGTAGAGTGGCGGAATAAGATTGAAGAAATAAAGGGGAAGGGTGCGGTTTCAATTAAAAACATCAGCAGTATTTGTATGTTTTCGGACAATTTCGGAAAAGATCTTTCCGCGCATTTGCACAGGGCGATGGGCGGAATGGATTGTTATATTGATGAATGGGTTGAATTGCTGGAGAAGGGAGATCACACGAAAAAAACTATTCATATGAAAAAGACGACCGTGGCAAAGTTCTGCTCTCACTTCAAGTCTGTTGAATCCGTAAAGAAAGTGAGCGTTCAAGAGTGGATTAATGAGTTTATATTGAATGATGTTGCAACTGCTACCATCCGTCGCTTGTTGTCCGAAATCAGAGACCATGTACGGCCCACGCTGGAATCCAGCACTCTTTGCGCGATCTCCTATAATGGCCCAGTCGATATCATTGATCCAAACCTCCCGAGCCTTGGCCCGCTGGTCGTCAGGCTTTGCCGGGCGTCCGCCGCGATTTCGCACCATGGCCGAAGGCTCCTTTCTTCCTTCCGGGCCACCGGCCCGGCTTTCCCCCCGCCAGGATGGCGAGGCGTGTGTTTCCCCTTTTTTACTTTCTTCGGTTTCGCAGCCAGGGGATGGAGCAAAGTGAAATCACGGCGTGAGGACAAGGCGACGAAGGTGCGAGCGAAGCGAGTACTTGATGTCGGTTTCCCCCCTTGGGGAAACATGGCTTGCTGTTAACCATGCCACACTCAAAATGAAATTGTGTGATATTTTAGAATGTCAAGCTCACGATCTATCCTAGCCTTAGGTTCTGCTTAGCTATGGCTAAGGCTAACCTAATGCTAGGCTAAGGATGACACATGGGGATGATAGCAGGGGCGTTCGAGCTGGAGGTCAGTGATTCAGCCGGGCAAGAGTGCCCAAACGATCGCAAAAGCCTCTCCCTCGGAGATTCCGGGCTCAATTTCCTGAATGGCTCTTACTGCCATTTGGGCTGATTTGGCGCCATCAAGCTTCTCCTCCCTTGAGCGGCGGAGGGAGTGCATTGCGATATCCCGAAGGTGTTGTTTTTCAACCATCCCGGATACTATAAAATTATGCGCCCAGTTCATATTGAAAGTTTGTATCTGCAGCAAAAAATCCGAGCCGGAGGCCGGGAAGCTGTGTGTAAGAGCTGTGTGTAAACGGAAAAATATTTTGTAAGTGGGGCAAAACCCCGGGCGGCATCGTCCCCTTGACTCACATTTGATTGAATCGGCCCCGATTTCATGATTCGGTGAGGCATGGTCAAGC
>Ga0316222_1001026_pt1 | contig 36716 bp, 32 predicted proteins | sample TBH18011metaG_FD_206008 | JGI IMG/M metagenome (GOLD analysis project Ga0316222, IMG submission 206008) | Freshwater microbial communities from Trout Bog Lake, Wisconsin, USA - TBH18011 | ecosystem: Environmental > Aquatic > Freshwater > Lake > Hypolimnion/Profundal zone | place: USA: Wisconsin... | reverse complement strand
CATGGGCGGGGCGATCTTCCAGATGCTCAGCCATGGCGTGGTCTCGGGCGCGCTCTTCCTCTGCGTCGGCGTTGTCTATGACCGCATCCACACCCGTGAGATCGCCCGTTACGGTGGCCTTGCCAACCGGATGCCGGCCTATGCGCTCGCTTTCATGCTGTTCACGATGGCCAGCGTCGGCTTGCCGGGGACGGCTGGGTTCGCCGGTGAAATCCTGGTGCTGATCGGCTCGTTCAAGGTGAGCATTTGGCTGGCGATCTTCGGCGGCATGGGGATGATCCTGGGCGCCTGCTACATGCTGTATCTGTATCGTCGCGTGATGTTTGGTAAGCTGACACGCGCCGATCTGATGAGCATTCTCGACCTGTCTCCCCGCGAGATTATGACCTTCGCGCCGTTGGTGGTGTTGACGATCTGGATGGGTGTCTATCCGTCCAGCTTTACCTCCTTCTTCGACGCCACGGTGAATTCGCTGGTTGAACACCATCAGGCAGCACTTGCTGCCACCACCAAGCTTGCCGGGGTTGCGCACTGATGAACTGGACATTGGCTCTTCCGGAGATCGTGCTGGCCATTCTTGGTATGGCGATCCTGGTATTCGGCGTTCTGCGCAAGCAGGATAGCTTCCATCTCTGCTCGATGCTCTCCATCGGCGCATTGATCGCAACAGCGGCCTTGCTCCTGAGCGGCGGCAGCGGGACGGGCTTTCATGGCCAGTTCAGCGCCGATCCGTTCGCGCTGTTCGTCAAATTGCTGGTGCTGGCGGCCTCGGTGTTGGGGATTATCGTCTCGCTGGATTACAACGAGCACGAAAACCTGCGCCGCTTCGAGTTCCCGGTGCTGATCCTGTATGCCACCGTTGGCATGATGGTGATGGTGTCGGCCACCAATCTGATGACGCTGTATCTGGGTGTTGAGCTGAACTCGCTGGCGATTTACGTGCTGGCGGCGTTTGCGCGTGACAATCTGCGCAGCTCGGAAGCCGGTTTGAAGTATTTCGTCCTCGGCGCGTTGGCTTCGGGCATTCTGCTCTATGGCATCTCGCTGGTGTATGGCTTCAGCGGCACGATGGATTTTGCCGATATCGCCAAGGTTTTGGCCAACCCGGCCAATGTCTCGGCAGGCGTTGTGGTGGGCGTGGTGTTCATCGCCTCCGCTCTTGCCTTCAAGGTCTCGGCGGTGCCGTTCCATATGTGGACGCCGGATGTCTATGAAGGTGCCCCCAGCCCGGTGACGGCCTTCATGGCATCGGCCCCGAAAGTGGCGGCGATGGCGCTGTTTGCCCGCGTGATGTATGCGCCGTTCGGTCATCTGCTCGGGCAGTGGCAGAATGTGCTGATCCTGATCTCCATCGGCTCGATGGTGTTGGGTGCATTCGCGGCGATGGGGCAGGGCAACATCAAGCGCCTGATGGCCTATTCGTCGATCGGCCATATGGGCTATTTGCTGGTGGGTTTGGCGGCGGGGTCGCAGATTGGTCTGCGCGGCATCCTGATCTATCTGGTCAGCTACGTGTTCACCAATGCCGGCATGTTCGCCTGCATCGTCGGCATGCGCCGCAACGGCCAGTCTGTTGAGCGGATTGCCGATCTGGGTGGTCTGGGTAAGACCAGCCCGGGGATGGCGGCTGCGATGACGATCTTCCTGTTCTCGATGGCGGGCATTCCGCCCTTCGCAGGCTTCATCGGCAAGTATTTCGTCTTCATCGCGGCGGTGAATTCCGGCCTGTGGACGTTGGCTTTGATCGGCATGGCGGCCTCGGCGGTGAGCGCGTTCTATTACATCCGCATCATCAAGGTGATGTATTTCGACGCTCCGGCGCCGAGCCTGGATGCGCGCCCTGGTTCGCTGTCTGTGGTGGCGGGTTTTGGTGCGATCTTCACCACGGTGTTCTTTATCTTCCCGGCTCCGGTGGTTGCTGCCGCTGATGCCGCAGCGAAGGCGATTTTCGGGTGACAGACCCTGCCGCCATCTGGCGGCTAGAGGTGCATGAGACGCTGGGTTCAACCTCCGATCTTTGCCGTGAGCACGCGCTCGCGGGAGAGGCCGGAGGTTTGGCCGTTTTAGCCCTCCAGCAAACCGCCGGTCGTGGCAGCAGGGGGCGCGCCTGGGTGTCGCCGCCGGGCAATCTCTATCTCTCGCTGCTGTTGCGCCCGACCACGAAGCCGCGTGAGGCGGGGATGTGGGCGTTGTTGGCGGGGGTTGCGGTGGCCGAGGCGTTGGCGGAATTCGGTGTGGTGCTGAAATGGCCGAACGATATTCTGCATGACGGTGCCAAGCTGGGCGGCATTCTGATTGAATCGAGCATGGCTGCCTCCGGTGCGCTGGATTTCTTGGTGATCGGCATCGGCCTTAATCTGGCGCACGCCCCGATTCTGCCGGAACGCCGCACCGCCACCTTGGCGGGGGCGGCTGATCCGCAGGTGACGGCGCAGCGCATTCTCGACCGGATCAGCCATTGGCAATCGGCAGGCTGGCAGGCCGTGCGTGGCGCGTGGCTGCGTCATGCGCTGCCGGTTGGGACGGAAATGACACTGCGACAAGGCGATACGCACTGCCTGGGGCGGTTTGCCGGGCTATCGGATGATGGAAGTCTGTTGCTTGCGGAAGGGGAAAGCGTCAGGCTTGTCTCGTCCGGCGAGATTTGGCTTGCGTCGGAGACTGGGGAGAGCGCGCCATGTTAATGGTGGTGGATGCCGGCAATACCAACATCGTCTTCGCCGTGCATGACGGTGATAGCTGGATCGGCACGTGGCGCATCGCCACGGATGATCAACGCACCAGCGACGAATATGCTGTCTGGCTGCTGACGCTGTTCTCCATTGCCGGGATCAAGCGAGAGGCGATTGCTCGTGCGGTGATCGGCACCGTGGTGCCCGCCGCTTTGTATCATCTGCGCCGATTGTGCCGCGATTACTTCGACGTGGAGCCATTGGTGGCGCGCGCGCGGCTGGATTGGGGTTTTGAGATCAAAATCGACAATCCTGATGAAGTCGGTGCTGACCGTCTGCTGAATGCGCTGGCCGCGCACAAAGCCTATGGCGGCCCGTTGGTGGTGATTGATTTCGGCACGGCGACGACATTTGACGTCATTGATTCAGACGGTGCCTATTTGGGCGGCATTATTGCGCCCGGGATCAATCTTTCCATCGAGGCGCTGCACAAGGCTGCCGCTCGGCTGCCGCGCATCGGCATTGGTCGGCCGCAGGCGGTGATTGGCAGATCCACTGTGCCTGCAATGCAATCCGGCATCTATTGGGGCTATGTGGGGATGATCGAGGGGCTGGTTGCGCGCATCCGGGCCGAATATTCCGGGCATCTGAAGGTGATCGCCACTGGCGGATTGGCGCCATTGCTGGCAGAAGGCACGATTGTGATTGAGAAGATCGACCCTGATTTAACTCTCGATGGCTTGCGCCTGTTGGCGATGCGCAACCCCGCACCCACATTGCACAAGGAACGTGGCCGAATCGCTGACAGCGATTGATCAACGGCCACAGCACACCGCGTTTCGAAAGCACGAGATGAATTACGTCGCAGATGATCTTGCCTTCCTGCCGCTTGGCGGCACGGGGGAGATCGGAATGAACCTCAACCTGTATCGCAGCAACGGCCAATACCTCGCCATCGATTGTGGCATCGGCTTCGGTGGGGCCGCCCATCCCGAGGTTGAGGTGATGATGCCTGACCCGGCCTATATCGCCGAGCGCCGCGAGCGGCTGGCCGGGCTGGTGATTACGCATGCCCATGAAGACCATATCGGCGCGGTGGCGTGGCTGTGGCGTCAGTTGCGCTGCCCGGTCTATGCCACCCCGTTCGCCGCCTCCGTTCTGCGCCGCAAGCTCGGCGAAGTGGGCTTGGTCAATGAGGTGAAGATCCACATTGTCGAGCCCGGTGGCGCGTTCCGCGTCGGCCAGTTCGATCTGCAATTCATCCGCATGGCGCATTCGGTGCCGGAAAGCCAAGCGCTGGTGATCCGCACCAAGGCGGGCATCGTGTTGCATACCGGCGATTGGAAGCTCGACCCCGAGCCGCTGGTCGGCGCGCGCACCGATGAAGCCGCCCTGAAGGCGTTGGGTGATGAGGGCGTGTTGGCGATGGTGTGTGACAGCACCAATGCGATGGTCGATGGCGAATCGGGCTCGGAAGGCGATGTGCGTCGCAGCCTTGCTGATCTGATCCGTGGCCTGCGTGGCCGTGTGGCGGTGACGTGTTTTGCCTCCAACGTCGCTCGTTTTGAATCCATCGCTTTGGCCGCCCGTGCGGCGGGCCGTTCGGTGGCGTTGGTTGGCCGTTCGCTGCGCAATATCGATGCCTCGGCGCGGGAATGCGGCTATCTGAAGGGGGTTCCGCCATTCCTGACTGAAGATGACGCGCAGGATATTGATGATGATCATCTGCTGATGATCATCACCGGCAGCCAGGGTGAACAGCGTTCGGCGCTGGCGCGCATCGCGATGGACCAGCACCCGCGCATCGCGTTGGGTGAAGGCGATACGGTGATTTTCTCCAGCCGGATGATCCCCGGCAATGAGCGCGCCATCGGCACTGTGCAGGATAATCTGGTCAAGCGCGGCGTGCGTCTGATCACCGATGAAGATCATCTGACGCATGTCTCCGGCCATCCGGCGCGCGATGAGTTAAAGCGGCTTTATGCGCTGGTGCGGCCGAAATATTCGGTGCCGGTGCATGGCGAATGGCGGCATTTATCAGCGCATGCAGCGCTTGCGCAGGAATTGCAGATCAAGGCGATCATGCTGGAAGACGGCGATGTGCTCAGCCTGTCGCCGGGCATTCCCGAGGTGATCGATTCAGCGCCTGTCGGCAAGCTGGTGCTGGACGGCACTCGTCTGGTGCCGTTGCAGGGCGGGGTGATGGCGGCCCGCCGTCGGATTTTGTTCAACGGTGTGGCGGTGGCATCGCTGGCTGTCGATGAGCAGGGGCGGCTGAAGGGCAAGCCGCGCGTGACGGCACCGGGGCTGTATGAGGCCGATGATCAGGAACTGAGCCGCGTTGCGCACGAATTCGCGCAATCGGTGGAGGATTTGTCGGTGATCATCCGTCGTGACGACGAGATGCTGACTGAGGCGGCCAAGACGGCGTTGCGTCGGGCATTGGGCAAGCGACTGGTTAAGCGACCGATGGTCGATGTGCACCTGCTGAGGGTCTGAGCATGTTCGCCGATATCAACTGGTTCACCGCCTTTGTGATGTATGTGATGATCTGGTGGACCACGCTGTTCGCGGTGCTGCCGTTTGGCACCAAGCCGGTGGCCGAGCCCGATTCTGCCACGGGCTGGCGTGGTGCGCCCGAATCGCCGCGCATGGGCCGCAAAGTGATGTGGACAACGCTGGTCGCCACCCTGATTTGGGCGGTGATCATTGTGATTCAGGCAGAGGGCTGGCTGAGTTTTCGGACCGGTTGGCTGGCAATGCCCGATCGGTAGGCAATTGCACGGCAGGCATAATATTCTGCCTGCCGTTTACGCAATCTTAACTTCGTTGCGGTATTTTTGTGCCGAGATTGTTTGTTTTCTCGTGGACGGCACGATTAAGAAACGGGCAATCTTACATACAGGAGATGGCTGTGGCCTCTCCTGCCGTGTGACTGGCGTTTCCTCCCTAAACTTGGCCCGCTGTGCCTAGAGGCACGCGGGCCTTTTTTTGTTACAATGTCCAGCATCTCCTGTCACGCGATTTAATGCGAAATTCTGAATTTTTTAGTCCATTTGTTTCGCATCGCTATGCCGCAGCGCACAATAATTTTCCATCGCTTGATCCGACAATTGCGGGTGCAAGGGATTTCAGACGAAGACTGGCTAAGGGGCGGCTGGGGCTTTATGGTCCGGGCACCGAATTTTTGCCGTAACTGGACCCAAACGCGATGCGTCTCTCCCGCAGTCTGATCCCCACGCTGAAAGAAACCCCTGCCGAAGCGCAGATTGCCTCGCATCGGCTGATGTTGCGCGCGGGCCTCGTGCGTCAAACCTCGTCGGGCATTTATGCCTGGCTGCCGGCGGGCTGGAAGGTGTTGCAGAACATCTCCCGCATCGTTGCCGAGGAGCAGGCCAATATCGGCGCGCAGGAAATGCTGATGCCGACGGTGCAGTCGTCCGAATTGTGGAAGCAATCTGGCCGCTATGACGCCTATGGCCCGGAAATGCTGCGCATCACCGACCGCCATGGCCGTGAGCTGCTCTATGGGCCGACGAATGAGGAAATGCTGACCGATCTGGTGCGCCAGTCGATCAAATCCTATCGCGACCTGCCGCAATGCCTGTTCCACATTCAGTGGAAATTCCGCGACGAGGTGCGTCCGCGTTTCGGCGTGATGCGTGGCCGTGAATTTCTGATGAAGGACGCTTATTCCTTCGATCGGGATTACGAGGGCGCGGTGATCAGCTATCGCAAGCAGATGCTGGCCTATATGCGCACCTTCCAGCGCCTGGGCCTGAAGGCAATCCCGATGGTGGCCGATACCGGCCCGATTGGCGGCAATCTGAGCCACGAATTCATCGTGCTTGCCCCCACCGGCGAGAGCGGCGTGTTCTATGACGCGGCGTTCGAGGATATCGACTGGGAGAAGGCGAGCTTCAACGCGCATGACCCGGCGGATTTGGAGAATTTCTTCCAAACCGCCACCGGATCCTATGCTGCCACCGATGAGAAGCACGACGAGGCGGCCTGGGCCGAGGTGCCGGAGGCCCGTCGCCGTGAGGGGCGTGGCATTGAGGTTGGCCACATCTTCTATTTCGGCACGAAATATTCTGAGCCGATGGGCTTGAAGGTGGCAGGCCAAGATGGCGGCCAATTGGTGCCGCATATGGGCAGTTATGGCGTGGGCGTGTCGCGTCTGGTGGGGGCGATCATCGAGGCGTTCCACGACGATGCCGGCATCATCTGGCCGGACAGCGTGGCGCCGTTCCCGGCGGTGATCATCAACCTCAAGCCGGGCGATGCAGCGTGTGATGCGATGGCCGAGCAGGCTTATGCGGCGTTTGGCGGGCAGGCGCTGCTCGATGATCGCGATGAGCGGGCCGGGGCGAAATTCGCCGATGCCGATCTGATGGGCCATCCGTGGCAGATCGTGGTGGGGCCGCGTGGGGCGAAGACCGGCGTGGTGGAACTGAAGCGGCGTTCGACCGGTGAGAAGGCTGAGGTTACGCTGGAGGATGCTTTGGCGAAAGTGCAGGGCTAATCTACCGCGCCGAGGCGGGTCAGCCCGCTAGGCCAGCGGCATAGAGGAATGCGAAGGCGAGCGCGTGCAGGGCTGCGCGTTTGCTCATTGGCACCAGCGGGGTAAAGCCGTCTGCACGCAACACGCGCACGGTGATCACTGCGGCCAATGGGGCGAGCAGCAGCGGTGTGAGAATTATCACTGGACGTGCGCCGGAGACGAACAGGCCGACCGGAGTGGCGTAGGCGGCAAGTGTCAGCAGCAGGAACTCGGCGCGCGAAACCTGGCACCCGAAGCGCACTGCAGGTGTGCGCCAGCCTTTGGCGCGGTCAAAGCCGACATCGCGCAGATCGTCGATCACCAGAATGGCAGTGACCAACGCGCCGACTGGCAGACCGTCGAGCAGACAATGCAGGGGAATCAGTTGGGCCAGCGGTGCGGTTGGCCCAACATGATCGGCGGCCTGGATGAAATAGCAGCCCGCCACCGCCACCGATCCAAACATCAGCAGAAACACCAAATCGGCGAACCCCGAACGGGCGAGCACCGCATTTGCCCCGGCATAGGAATACGACGCCGCCGCGCCGATCAGCCCAAAGCCTGCAACCGGCCAACCGCCGATTTCCCAGAACCAGGGCAGCAGCAGCAGCGGGGCAACGAAGCAAGCGATGACGGTATAGCGCAGGTGTTGCATGCTGATGCGGCCTGCTGCGACCTTCTCGTTCAGTTCGGGATGCTCGGACAGATCAGGGTGGCGCTGCAGCAGGTAGAGAGTGTCGAGCATCACTCCGCCAACATGGATTGACCACGAGGCCAGAAAGGCCCCCAGCAGCGGCAGGGCAGCGAACACACCGTCATGCATCGCCAACGCCCCGCCGATCAGCACCGGTGCGGCGGCGGTGGTCACGGTGTGCGCTGGAAAGATCATGCCGTGCAACGAAGCCCGGCGCTGCGACCTCTCGTTTCGCTCAACGGATGCATCCGGCAACGGCTCGGATGGCTTGGCGGGCAAAAGGCGAGATGACGACATCGGAGCGCGGTCTCGGTTGAGGGCAAGCGTCGTCGGCATGATGCCATGATCGGCCGCCAGAACGGCAGTGAATAATCCGGTAAAGCAAGCCGGAGGGTGTGACCCCGAAAGAATCCCGCCCTTCGAAACCTTATCCTACCGCCCCCTTCGCCTCCGCGCCCTTTCCCCCTATAACCCCTGCATGTTCGGACCCTTCGAGCGCCAGATTGCTGGCCGATACCTTCGCTCCCGCAAGGGCGAGCGGTTTGTTTCCATCATTGCGGTGTTCTCCCTGCTCGGCATCATGCTGGGTGTGGCGACGCTGATCATTGTGATGTCGGTGATGAACGGCTTCCGGCAGGAATTGCTCGGTAAGATCCTCGGCCTGAATGGCGATCTTGGCGTGTATTCCACCACATCCGGCATGACCGGCTATGACGATCTCGCCGCCCGCATTCGCCAAGTGAAGGGCGTGGTCTCGGCCACCCCGGTGGTGGATCGCCCGGCTGGGCTGAAGCCGGAGCAGGGTGGTAATTACAGTGCCGGGCTGGTGCGCGGCTTGTCGCAGGCGGATCTGCGCGGGCTGAAGCTGGTTTCCGGTAATATTCTCGACGGCACGCTCGATAATTTCAAAGGCGATGATGCGGTTGTCATCGGTGTGGGGCTGGCCAATCGCACCGGGTTGCGGGTGGGCTCGCGGTTGCAGGTTTATGCGCCGGATATGACGGCAACCCCGTTCGGGGCCATTCCGCGCGGGCGGTCCTATACGGTGGTGGCGGTGTTCCAGGTGGGGTTCAACGAGGCCGATACCAGCTTCGTGTTCATGCCGCGAGAGGCAGCACAGGTGCTGTTCCGAATGGCCAATCAGGTCACGCAAATCGAAGTCAAAACCACTGACCCTGACCGTGCCACCGAATTTGGCAGCGATATCCGCAAAGCCCTCGGCGATCAGTCGATCCGGGTGGTGGATTGGACGCAGAACAACAACGCCTTCTTTGCAGCCGTTGAGGTGGAGCGGAATGTGATGTTCCTGATTCTGACGCTGATCATCATCGTCGCGGCCTTCAACATCATCTCGTCCTTGATCATGCTGGTGAAGGACAAGACGCGCGATATTGCGGTGCTGCGCACGTTGGGCGCGTCGTCGGGTTCGATCCTGCGCATCTTCCTGATGTGTGGGGCGTTTGTGGGGGTGTTCGGCACGCTGGCGGGAACGCTGCTTGGCGTGGTGTTCTGCCGCAACATCGAGACGATCCGGCATTGGATTGAGAGCCTGTCGGGCACCAATCTGTTCAACCCGGAGGTTTACTTCCTCTCGCGCCTGCCCGCCGTGCTGCAATGGGGCGAGGTGGTGCAGGTGGTGAGCCTGGCTATCGGCATCTCGCTGTTGGCGACTATTTATCCAAGCTGGAAAGCGGCCAAGACCGATCCGGTGGAGGCGTTGCGCAATGAGTGAGCCGCTCGAACTCAAGCGCGTCTTGCGCACCTATCGCTCCGAGGCAGGCGATTTGCCGGTGCTGCGCGGGGTGGATTTGGTGTTGAAGCCCGGTGAGATCACCGCCCTCGTCGCCCCCTCGGGCAGCGGGAAATCGACGTTGCTGCATCTGGCCGGTTTGTTGGAAAAGCCCGATGGCGGTGAGGTGCTGATTGACGGGCGCGACGCCAGCCAATTGCCGGATGCCGCGCGCACGGCCATTCGGCGGGACCGGATTGGCTTTGTCTATCAGTTCCATCATCTGCTCGCCGAATTCACCGCCCTTGAGAACGTGGCGATGCCGCTGATCATCGCGGGCAAGAGCCGGGCTGAGGCGAATGCGCGGGCTTTGTCTCTGCTGAGCGGCTTCGGCTTGGCGGCACGGGCAGCGCATTATCCGGGCAAGCTGTCAGGTGGCGAGCAGCAGCGTGTGGCGATTGCCCGCGCCTTGGCCAATAAGCCGGGCGTGTTGCTGGCCGATGAGCCGACAGGCAACCTTGATGTGGCCACCGCCGATCGGGTGTTTGGCGAGTTGTTGCAGATCGTGCGGGAGCAAGGTGTGGCGGCGTTGATCGCCACCCACAACCCGGAGCTCGCCGCGCGGATGGATCGGCGGTTGACGCTCCGGGATGGGGTGTTGGTGGGGATGTGAGGGTGTCGGATTACGACCCCGCCAAATCCGCCACTTCCGGGAAGAACATGTCCTGCCAGGTTTTGGGGGCGATTTTCACGCTGCCGGCGTCGTGCATGAAATTGGCGTAGTTCATCGTGCCCTCCGGCGTCATTGTCCAGCTCACCTGCGGGCCGGAGACGATGCCGGTGACGAGATCGAGCGGCAGTTTGGAGTGGGTGTCTTCCAGCCACAATGCCGCCGCCGCGCGCTTGTCGGCGTTGACGATGTCGGTGGCTTCTTTCAACGCCAGCATCAGCGCCTTGTAGAGCACCGGGTTGTCGTTGCGGAATTTCGCCTTGCCCCAGGCCAGGGTGAAGGAATGCGGGCCTGCGACGTCAAACGAATTGAGCAGCGTGTGCACATCGGCCTTCTGCAATTGCTGGCTCTGAAACGGCGGCACGGAGAAGGCGCAATCGATCTCGCTGGAGGCACCCAACAGGGCGATGGTGGCGTCCGGTGGGGACATCGCAATCGTGAGATCGTCGTATTTGGTGTAATTGGCCTTTCCGAACAGCTTGGCGGTGGCCATTTGCAGCGTCACGGCCTGGATTGAGACTTTGATCGAGGGCACCGCAATACGGTCAGAGGCGCTGAGATCGGCGATGGTTTTCAGCTTGGCGTTGCGGGTGTTGAGCAGGCAGGGCTGCGAGGAGAGGGCGGAGATGCCGCGCACTTCCTGTGACGTGCCCGCCGTGCGCGCCCAGAATGTCACCAAGCCAGGAATGCCGCCGGAGACCACATCCACCGAGTCCGACAACAGCGCGGTGTTCATCGCATCGGGGCCGTTGAACGTGACCCAGCTGACCTTCACTTCGGGCAGACCGAGGGCGGCCGCGTGTTTTTCCACCAGTTTTTGATGTTCCATCACGTTGAACTGCAAATAGCCCATCGAGAATTGCCGCGCGAAGCGGATCTCCGGTACAGCCGCGCGCGCGGTGCCGCTGGCAGCGGCCAGCACGAAGGGTGTGGCAAGCAGAGTACGACGGCGCATGGTGGTTTCTCCCCCGTTTTTATCATTCGCTATCACGGACAGATATACCCACTTGGCCCTTTGAAACAGCCCACTGATTCGGGGAACAGCATTTTCGGCAGATACAGGATCAGGTCCGGGAAGAAGATGCACACGGCGATGGTGACAAAGAAGATTGCATAGATCGGCACCGAGGCCCGCAAGGCCAGGGCAAAGCGCACATTGACGAATTTCGACGCCATCAGCAGTGCCAGCCCATAAGGCGGGGTGATCAGGCCGAATGCCAGGGTGACGATCAGCACCACGCCCATATGCACCGGCTTGATGTCGGCGGCGTCGGTTAACTGATTGACCACCGGCATGAAGATGATGATCGCCGGAATCGGCTCGATGAAGTCGCCCACCACCGTGAACACCACCACCAGGGCGAACATGATCGCCACCGGATCGGTGCCTGCCACATGCTCAATCCAGCCCGCCACCACCAGCGGCCCACGCAGATAGGCGAGCAGCCAGCCGAAATCGGAGGCTGCCGCGATGGTGATCAGCGGCAGGGAGAACACCAGCCCAGCGGTGACGAAATCGCGCCACATGAATTTGAAATGCCCAGGCCGCAGCGCCGGGATGACAATGCCGATGATGTAGACAATGGCAATCACGCCCGCTTCCGTCGGCGTGAACCAGCCCGACAGAATGCCACCGAGCAGGATCACCGGGATCATCAGCGGCAGGGCGGCTTTTGAGAATGCGGTGCCCAACTGGCCAAAACTGGAGCGCGGGCGTTTGTAGCCGACCGGGCCGAAGAAATAGCAATAGATCATCAGGCCGAAGCCGATCATCAGCCCCGGCACGATGCCGCCCAGGAACAGCCCGGCGATGGAGACATTGCCGATCGCGCCATAGACCACCGCCATGATCGAGGGCGGCACCAAGGCTGCAATCGTGGAGGCGGCGGCGATCAGGCTGGCGGTGAATTCGGGCGAATAGCCTTCATCGGCCATCGGCTTGGCCATGGTACGTGACAACACCGCCACGTCTGCCGAGGAGGAGCCGGACATGCCGGAGAAGAACATCGAAAACACCGTCGTCACCTGCGCCAAGCCGCCGCGCACGTGGCCGACCAGGGCTTGGCTCAATTCGGCGATACGGATGACGACATTGGCCGATGTCATCAACTCGCCCACCAGCAGGAAGAACGGAATGGCCATCAGGGCTTCGGAATCGATGCCGTTGAACAACTGGCCCATCATGGATTGGAAGGTGATCGGCACCATCGCCGTGCCCACCAGCACGCCCGCCATCAGGCTGAACGCCACCGGCACGCCGAGATAGCCGAGCAGCAGGAACAGCACCGTCATGATCGACAGGATCAGGGCGTTTTCAGCCACCATGGTCATGGCCCCCGGAGCGTGTGGCTTCGTAGCCGTGTTTCAGGCCGTTGATGATCTGTTCCAGGCTGAACAGCACCACGAACGCACCGCAGACCGGGATCGGCCAATAGAGATAGGCAATCGGCGTCATTGACGGCATCCGGAAGGATTGGAAGCCGTGCAGGAAGTTCTGCCAACCGAACACCACCATCGCCAGACCAACCAGCAGGATCACCACGCGGTTCATCGTCTCGAACCCAGTGCGCCATTTGCCCTGCATCAACTCGGTCAAGGCTGACAGTTGCAGATGGTCTTGCCTGCGTGTGGCCACGGCGGTGCCGATGAAGATTCCGTAAGTGAAGAAAGCAGAGGTGATTTCCTGCAACCAGAGCCAGGGATGGCCGAGTTGGCGGGTGAGCACGTCCAGAAAGACGGAGGTGGTGAAGCAGGCCAGACAGATCCCTCCCAGGATCATCAATGCGCGCTCCACCCCATCCAGGGCGGGCCATTTCAGGTGGCGGTCGCGGCGGAGCACGAGATCAGTCATTCAATGGTCGCCTCAATCTTCGGTAAAATTCGTCATGGCGAGGAGGAACGACGAAGCAGTCCAGGAGCCACTCATTCGGCCTGCGATTCCTGGGTTGCTTCGTCGCTTTGCTCCTCGCAATGACGACAGAAAGAGAGAGAGAGAGTTATTCGCTGGCGCGCACGACGGCGAGAATCTTCACCGCGTTCGGGCCAAGCTCGCCTGCAAGCTTGTCCTGCAACGGCTTGGCCACGGCGATGAATTCGTCCTTCTTCACGTCGGAGATCACCTGTACGCCGATCTTTTTCAGCTTGGCGGCGCTGTCATGCTCCAGGTCGATCGCCTTCGCCGGCTCCACGCGGGCAACCTCTTCGGCGGCTGCCTGCACCCAGCCCTGTTGCTCCGGCGTCAGGCTGTTCCACAATTTGTCCGACACCCAGACGACGGAGCAATTCGCCTCATGCTCGGTCATGCTGAGCACGGGGGCGACTTCATAGTGCTTGTTGGCGAGGTAGACGTTCACGCCATTCTCCGCGACATCAACCACGCCGGTTTGCAGTGAGGTGTAGACGCTGCCGAACGGCATATGTACCGTCTGCGCGCCATAGACCGGGAAGGTTGCATCTTCGGTGGCGGTGGCCTGCACACGCACCTTCAGCCCCTTGATGTCGGCCAGCGTGCGGATCGGCTTTTTGGCGTACATGTCGCGCAGGCCAAGGGTTGCCATGGTGATCACATGCGCGCCGTGTACCTTCTCCGCGAACATCGCCCCCACCGCCTTGGTCAGTGCGGGATTGGCGAGCGCCTTGATCATGTGGGCTTCGGATTTGAAGATGTAATGCAGCGACAGCACGCCGGATTCTGGGGCGACGGTGGCCGCATTGGCGGTGGAGCTGATGATGAAATCGATATCACCGGTTTGAATCTTCTGCAGCATCTGCGGCTCTTGGCCGAGCTGTGCGCCGGGGAATTGGTCGATCTGCATGGTGCCGTGGCTGAGTTCCATCAGCTTGGCGTTGAAGACATCACCCACCACGCCATACCCGGTGGTGTGCGGTTGATCATAGCCGAAGGAGTAGTGCTTGCTCTCCGCTTGCGCAGAAACTGACATTGCTGTCGATGCTAGAAGAGCCGTTGCGAAAGCGATGGACCGCGCGCGCATGCTGATACGATCAGCCATGGTGTTTCCCCTCAATTTTTTCGCCCCGCTCTATCGGCGAGGTAACGGATGGTAACGTAACCCGGAACCGGGCTTGCCGCGCAATCATGCAAATGGAGAATTTGTCGCAATTCGGAAAAGTTTTTGAGATTGGGCAGAAGGCGAGCGTATCAATCGATAAAATATCCTCTTGCAAGCTGATGTCAGACGGGCCACGTCTGGGAAAATCGCGTGGGGGGGCAACTGCGTGGCAGAAGACGTGGCAGGGCAGGGCATTGGGGCTTCCGTGCGCCGGGTGGAAGATCAGCGGCTGTTGCGCGGCGCTGGACGTTACGTGTCGGATATCCGTCTCGCCCATGCAGCGCATATGGTGGTTGTGCGCTCTCCCTATGCTGCCGCACGCATTGACGGCATTGACCGGACCGCAGCCCTAGCCGCCCCCGGTGTGTTGGCGGTGTTGACCGGCGATGAGCAGGACGCCGCCGGGATTGGCAGCTTGCAGACCATCGTGCAGCGTCATTTGCCCGATGGCAGCCCAATGCCGCGCCCGCCTTATCGTCCGCTGTGCATCGGCGCTGCCCGCTTCGTGGGGGATGCGGTGGCGGTGGTGGTGGCAGAGACGCTGGCACAGGCGCAGGACGCGGCCGAGTTGCTCGACATTGCTTATGACACGCTGCCTGCCGTGGCCTCGGCCAGTGCGGCTTTGCAGCCCGGTGCGCCCGCTGTGTGGCCGGAGCATGCGCCGGATAATCTGTGTTTCCTGTTCAACCTGGGCAATCGCGCCGCCACCGATGCCGCGTTCGCTGCGGCGGATCACGTTGCGCGACTGGAATTCCGCATCTCCCGCGTGCATGCCGCCCCGATGGAGACGCGCTCGGCGATTGGCGAATATGAACCGGTGGAGGGGCTTTATACGCTGATCGCTGGCGTGCAGGCACCGCACAAGATTCGCACGGAACTGGCTGAACACGCGCTGCGCGTGGGGGCGTCCAAGCTGCGGCTGATCTCGCCCGATGTCGGCGGTGGCTTCGGCATGAAGGGCAGCCCGATGCCGGAGCACGCGCTGGTGCTGTGGGCCGCACGGGAGACGGGGCGGCAAGTGCGCTGGGTGTCCACCCGGTCGGAGGCGTTCCTGTCGGACTACCACGCGCGCGACAATGACAGCGTGGTGGAGTTGGCGCTGTCCAAGGACGGCATTTTCCTGGGGCTGCGCATCCGCACGGTGGCCAATCTGGGGGCGTATCTGGGGTTCAACACGCCGCATTCCTCGACGAATAATCTGGGCGGATTGGCTGGGATGTATCGCACCCCGGCCATTCATGCCGAAATCCGGGGTGCGTTCACCAACACGCAACCAATGGCGCCGTATCGCGGTGCCGGGCGGCCGGAAGCGACGTTTGCCATTGAGCGGGTGATCGATATTGCAGCGGGTGAGATGGGGCTGGACCGGGTGGCTATCCGCCGCCGCAATCTGATCGCGCCCGCGGCGATGCCGTTCAAGACCGGGCTGGTGTTCACCTATGATTGCGGCGCGTTCGAGCGCGGCATGGACATGGTGCTGGATGCCGCCGATTGGGCGGGCTTCGCCACCCGTCGTGCCGAGAGTGCGGCACGCGGCAAGTTGCGCGGGATTACCATCGTCAACGCGATTGAAGTCGCAGCAGGTCCTGCGAAGGCACCGAATGAGGAGGGGGCGGAAATCCGCTTTGATCCCTCAGGCGATGCGACGATTTTGGTGGGCTCGCATAATCACGGCCAAGGGCACGAGACGGCGTTTCGGCAGATTGCGCATTCGATGCTCGGCCTTGATCCGGCGCGGGTGCGGATTGTGCAGGGTGATACCGACAAGGTGGCGCATGGGCGCGGCACGTTCGGCTCGCGCTCGGCGATTGCGGTGGGGGCGGCGATGGATCGCACCTCGCAGAAGATCATCGCCCAGGGCCGGATGATCGCCGCCCATCTGCTGGAAGCAGCCGAAGCGGATATGGAGTTCGAGGCGGGCATTTTCCGGGTTGCGGGGACCGATCGGGCGATCCGCATCGAGGAGGTGGCCAAGGCGAGCTACATCCCGGCCAAATTACCGCGCGGAGCCGATCTTGGCCTGACTGCGCAAGCGGTTGTGACCACTGAGGACGCCACCTTCCCCAATGGTTCGCATATCTGCGAGGTGGAAGTTGATCCTGAAACTGGCGTGACGCAGATCGTCAGCTACGTCGTCTCCGACGATGTGGGCACGGTGATCAACCCGTTGCTGGTCAAGGGGCAGATGCATGGTGGCATCGCGCAAGGGGCCGGGCAGGCATTGGGCGAGCAGGTTTTGTATGACGAGAGCGGGCAGATCATCACCGGCTCGTTCATGGACTACCAGATGCCGCGTGCGGATGATTTCCCGCTGTTCCCGGTGCTGTCCAACCCGGTGCCGACCAAGATGAACCCGCTCGGCGCCAAAGGCGCGGGCGAGGCCGGGGCGGTGGGGGCGTTGGCTGCGGTGATCGGCGCGGTTTCTGATGCGTTGGACGTGCCGCATATCGATATGCCCGTGACACCGGAGCGTGTGTGGCAGACACTTCAAGCCAAAAAGAATGGGAGGATTTGATGCAACGTCGTAGCCTACTCACCGCTCTCGGTGCCTCGCTCGCCTTGCCGCATATTGCCCGTGCGCAGACGGCTCCGCTGAAGCTCCGCTTCGGCTGGGCGATCACGCCCGCGCAATTGCTGCCGGTGATTTTCGACAATACCGGCATTCTGAAACATTTCGGCAAATCCTATGTGGCCGAGCCGTTCTATTTCAAAGGCAGCACGCCGCAGATCACCGGGCTTGCGGCAGGGGAATTGGAAATTTCCGCCCTGGCGTTTTCCTCTTTCGGTCTGGCAATTCAGAATGCCCATATGGCCGATTTGCGGGTGATCGGTGATCTCTATCAGGATGGCGTGCCGGGCTATTATTCCAGCACCTATGTGGTGCGGGCGGATAGCGACATCAAAACGGTGGCAGATCTGCGCGGCAAAACCATCGCCTCCAACGGCCTGGGCGGTGCCATCGACATGGCGATGCGCAAGATGCTGCGCGATCACGGGCTGGAAGATAAGCGCGACTACAAGGTGATCGAGGTTGAATTCCCCAATATGGGGCCGATGCTGGCCGAGCAGAAAGTGGACATGGCGGGCATGGTCGCCCCGTTCTCGCTGACGGAAGCCAAGGCCGGGCGGGTGCGCACCTTGTTCACCATCAAGGATGCGATGGGGGTGGCGCAGACCACTTTGCTGGCCGCCCGTGCCCCGTTCATTGCGAAGAACCGTGCGGCTTTGGTGGATTTCTTCGAGGACGTGCAGATCGGCACGCGCTGGCTGCTCAACCCGGCCAACCGCAAGGACGCGCTGGCGTTGGTGGCGCGTGTGACCAAGCGGCCGGAATCGAATTTCGCTGATTGGCTGTTCACGCATGACGATTATTTCCACGACCCGGATGCCCGCCCGAACCTGACGGCACTGCAATCGAATCTGAATGTGCAAAAGGATCTTGGGTTCCTGAAGATGGAGATCGATGTGAACAAATTCGCCGATCTGTCGTTGGTCAATGATGCGGCGAAGCGGCATGGCTAGGGTGATCCCCTTCCTTATCCGCTGGAGCCCGCTGTTTCTGCTCGCCGCTCTCTGGGAGGCAGTGCCTCGGCTTGGGGGGGTGAACCCGGACTCGCTGCCGCCGCTCTCGCAGGTGCTGGTGGCGTTGTGGGGGTTGGCGAAGTCTGGGGATTTGCTGGCCAACGCCACCCCGTCTTTGCTGCGATTGGTGGCGGGGTTGGGCTTGGCGGTGCTGGTGGGGGTGCCGCTGGGCGCTGCGATGGCGACGTTCCGGCCGGTGCAGGTGATCGTCGCCCCGATTGCCCGAGCGCTGTATCCGATGCCGAAATCGGCGTTGATCCCGGTGTTGCTGCTTTGGCTCGGCCTGGGCGATGCGTCGAAGATCACGCTGATTTTTCTCGGCTGTCTGCTGCCGGTGCTGCTATCGGCCTATAACGGCGTGCGCGGTGTGCCGGTGCGGCTGGTGTGGTCGGCGCGGGGCTTTGGCTGTTCGCGGCTGACGATCATGCGCGAAATTGCCATCCCGGCGGCGATGCCCGATCTGCTGGCGGGCATCCGCTCGGCGCTTTCCTTGTCGTTCGTGCTGTTGGTCAGCTCGGAATTTCTGATGTCACGCGATGGCCTCGGCTATCTGATCTCCTTCCTCGGCGATGGCGGGGCGTATGCGCCGATGTTTGCCACTGTCATCGTCGTCTCGCTGCTCGGCTTCCTCGCCGACCGCCTTTATCTTGGCTGGATGCGCAGGAGGTTGGCATGGCGCGGGTGACGTTGGTGGTGGAGGCGTGCGGCTCGCTGGTGGCGGTGCTGATTCTGTGGGCGAGCCTGACGCATGGCGGCGCATTTTCCGAATTCCTGCTGCCCGCGCCGGATGCCGTGCTGGCGCGCATCGTGGCGGATTGGCAGAGCGGCGATCTGCCCACCAGCCTGTCCACCACGTTGGAGAACGCGCTGATCGGCTTCGGCATGGCGGGCGCGGTGGGCACGCTGATTGGCATTCTGATGGCGCGCGTGAAGCTGGTGCATTGGTTTTTTGACCCGTTGGTCTCGCTCGGCTTTCCGATGCCGAAGATTGCCTTTTTGCCGGTGTTTCTGCTCTGGCTCGGCCCGACTGATACCGCCCGCATCACCATCGTGGCCGTCTCGGCGATTTTTCCGGTGATTGTGGCCGCTCAAGCCGGGGCGGACGGGGTGGAGAAGACGCTGATCTGGTCGGCGATCAGCCTGGGCTCGTCGCGTCGTGCGGTGCTGTGGGAGATTGTGCTGCCCGCCATTGTGCCCACGCTGTTCACCGGCCTGCAGATCGCGTTGCCGGTGGCGTTGGTGACGACGATTGTTGCCGAGATGCTGACCGGTGCGGACGGGATTGGTGGGGCGATGCTGGGGGCGATGCGCTTTGCCGATAGTCCGGGCGTGTTCGCCGGAATCGTGGTGATCGCGCTGACCGGTCTGGTGGTGATCCGCGCGATGGAAGGGTTGCGCAGGTATCTGCTGCGCTGGCACCCCGAAGGCCAAAGCAGTTGAACATTTGAAAGTCTGCCCGCCGCCGGACTTGAACCGGCACGCCCGAAGGCAACGGATTTTAAGTCCGGTGCGTCTACCATTTCGCCAGGCGGGCAAAGGGCGAGTGTTCTAGCCTGAAGTGATGGTTTGGGCGATATCCAAAGCCATGCGAATCAGATTTTCATTCGCTTCCGGTGTGCGAAACGCCGAATGCGCCGAGAGCGTGACGTTCTCCAGCGTGGTGAGTTCATGTGGCACCGGCAGCGGCTCGACGGTGAATACGTCCAGCGCCGCGTGGCCGACATGGCCGGATTTCAGGGCGGCGATGAGTGCTGCCTCATCAATCACCGCGCCGCGTGCGGTGTTGACCAGCAGCACGCCGGGCTTCATCTGCGCGATGCGGGAGGCCGAGAGGAAGCCACGGGTTTCGTCGTTGAGCAGCAGATGCAGGCTGACCACATCGCTCTCAGCGAGCAGACGGTCGAGCGGGACGAATTCCACGCCGGGGGCGGTTTTGGGCGTGCGGTTCCAGGCCAGCACGCGCATGCCGCTGCCCAGTGCAATGCGCGCCACTTCGGCAGCGATGCCGCCAAAGCCGATCAGGCCGATGGTTTTGCCGGTGAGTTGCATGCCGTCACTGCGCAGCCAATTGCCCGCCCGCATGCCGCGATCCATCCGCGCCACGCCGCGTGATGCCGCCCACATCAGGGCGATTGCGTGCTCGGCCACCGCCGTGTCGCCATAGCCTTTGATGATGTGAACCTGAATGCCAAGCGCAGCCAGTTCCTCTGGGTTCATGTAGCTGCGCGCACCAGTGCCGAGAAAAATGACGTGTTTGAGCTGTTTGCATTGCGCAAGCGTGGCCGTCGGCAGGGTGGTGTGATCGTCGAGCAGGAAATCATAGCCTTGCACGAGATCGGCCAGCTTGGACTGATCGATATCCTCCTGCAAATTGACCGTAACTTTTGGGTCTTCCGGACGGACGACACGGTGAAAGACATCGGCGAGCGTCTGATTGGCGTCGAGGAACAGGCCCAGCATTTTCGTCTCCTGCATGCTGGCAGAGTCTGCGTCAGCGACGGGAGGCTGACAATGGCCTGGATGAATTGACGGGTCATCCTGCGTTGCCGCATGGTCCGGCCATGCAGAGTTTCGTCTAGGCAATGTACCGCGCGCCCCAAATTCCTCCGGACCAGCGCCGAGGCTACGTGCCTGCGCCACCGCCCGCCTATGCGCATCCGGACGCCTACGCGGCAGATGACGAGTATGACGATGACGAGCAAGAGGAAGCGCCGCCACCGCCGCCCGGCTATACCGCCCGGCCGCGCCGCAAACGCTCCTGGACGTGGTGGCTGTTCCGTTGGGGCATTATCCTGGCCATTTGGGGTGTGGTCGCGCTTGGCGTGATGCTGACCTATTTCGCCTCTGACCTGCCGCGCCCGGAAGCCGCCCTGGATGCTGCCCGCAGGCCCAGCCTGTCACTCACCGATGCGCAAGGCCGCACCATCGCCACCTATGGCGACGTGGTGGGGGAGCCGATGCGGCTGTCTGATCTGCCGGAATGGCTGCCGAAAGCGGCGGTCTCGGTGGAGGATCGACGGTTCTGGACGCATCCGGGCATCGACCCGCAGGGCATTGCGCGGGCGATTTATGTCAATCTGGTGCGCGGCCGCGTGTCGCAGGGTGGCTCGACGATCACCCAGCAAGTGGCGAAGAACCTGTTTCTGACCAATGCGCGCACCTTCAAGCGCAAGATTCAGGAGGTGATGCTGACCTTCTGGCTGGAGAGCCATTTCACCAAGCAGGAAATTCTCGAAATCTGGCTCAATCGCATCTATCTCGGCGCGGGTGCCTGGGGGGTGGATGCGGCGGCGCATACCTATTTCGGCATCTCGGCGCGTGATCTGAATGTGTGGCAATGTGCGGTGATCGCCGGCCTGCCGCGTGCGCCCTCTCGCTTCTCGCCGCGGTTTGACCCACAGGCAGCCGCCGCCCGCGCGCGGCAGGTATTGGCGGCGATGGTGGAGAACGGCGCGCTGTCCGAGCAGGACGCCAATGTGGCCTCGGCCTCTATCGTCTTCCCGCCGCGTCAGGCGAGTGGCGCGGGGTATTTCGCCGATTGGGCGGCTGATCGCGCACAGGCCGCTGTGCCGGTGGGTGAAGATGCGACGGTGAAAACCACGCTTGACGGGCGCATGCAGGCGATTGCTGAGGCGAAATTGGCGGCGATTCTGGATGGTCCGGGGGCGGCTGCGAATGTGACGCAGGGGGCGGTGGTGATCATCGACCCGGCCTCGGGCGCGGTGCGCGCGATGGTGGGCGGGCGGGATTACAAGGCCAGCCCCTATAACCGCGCGGTGGTGGCGCGCCGTCAGCCCGGTTCATCGTTCAAACTGTTCGTGTGGCTGAACGCGCTGGAACACGGCATGAAGCCGGATGACATGGTGGCCGATGGTCCGATCCGCGTGGGCAATTGGTCGCCGCATAATTTCGAGCCGGGCTTTCACGGTCAGGTGACGCTGCAAGACGGGCTAGCGGAGAGCATGAACACCGTCTCGGTTCGGCTGTTGCTGATGGCGGGCGGGCCGAAATCGGTGATCGCGGTGGCGAACCGCCTTGGCATTGCAGACCCGATCCCGGAGAACGCCACGATTGCCCTTGGCACGTCTGATGTGGGGTTGTTGGAGATGGCGACGTGCTACGCCGAAGTGTTCAACGGCGGCATGCGGGTGGTGCCGAGGGCGTTGGAGGGTGTGGTGGCGGATGGCAAGAAGGTCGCTTTACCGACACCGGAATTGTGGCGCGTGGTTGATCCGCTGGAATCGGGCGAGATGATCCAAATGTTGGGCGCGGTGGTGTCGCACGGCACCGCAAAGGCTGCGAATATTCCCGGCCATGTGGTGGCGGGCAAAACCGGCACGACGAGCGATTATCGCGATGCGTGGTTCATCGGCGCGATTGATCCTGGCCAGCCCGGCAGTCTGGAGATTGCCGTGTGGATGGGCAATGATGACGGCAAGCTGATGAAAGACGTCACCGGTGGCTCGCTGCCGGCGAAGCTGTTTCATGAGATCGCGATGGAGTTGCGGTAGGGCGGTGTGGGGTGTGCGATTTCTCTTGAGTTATGCCATCTAACGTGATTGTTAGCGTGGATGGAATTCTCTGTATCCCCATCCCCCACTCTGAGCCTGTCGGTGGTGCTGCACGCATTGCGCGGCGCGGTGGGCGGCTGGGGTTTGCGCGGGCATTTTGGCCACGCGCTGGCGATGCTGCTGTATCGGCGTTTGGGCGAGATTTGCGGAAAAATTGAGCGCTTGGCGGCGCGGTTTCAGGCCGGTCGGCTGGTGCGGCGCGTGCCCCGGGCGACGGCGAGCCTGCGCCATGTGGCCAAGACGGGGGCACGGATTTGGCCGGGTCGGTTTGGCTGGTTGGTGCGGCGGGCATCGTATCAGGCGGCGGGCTATGGTGCGCAGCTGCGGCAGATTCTGGGTCAGCCGGAGATGGTGGAATTGCTCAAGGCGGCGCCGCAAGCTGCGCGGATTTTGCGGCCAGTGTGCCGCATGTTGGCCATTGAGACCGCGCTGCTGCGGCCGGGCGTGGTGGTGCCTGAGCCGGTGCCGCGAGAGGTGAAGCCTCGGCTGCGGAAGCCGCGCGTTCCGATTGATTGGGGACGGATTCCGCTGCCGCGCGGGGTGCTGACGGCAGCACGGCGGCGGCGATTTTGTGTGAGTGAATGAGGGTTGCCGCAGAAAGACGGCCTTATTGTTCCGGATTGTTATCAAAAACCGCTTGCAATGATGCGGTGGCGCGTTCGCCTTACACAAACGTGAAATCAAACCGGGCCTTCTGGGCAAACGCCGGATTGAACACGCGATCCGCCATCACTTGGCAGCGCTTGATCAGCCGGGGTTCATCGGGGCGGTAATCGGGAATGGCGTTGTGCAGCGTGCACAGATCATCCCAGATCAGCAGGTCGTTCTCGGTCCAGCGATGGGTGTAGCGATATTCAGCCTTCAACTGGTGCGCGAACAGATAGTCGAGCATCGCGTCACTCTCCGCGCGGTCCCAGCCATCGATCCACATGGTGTAGCCCGGATTGGCGTAGAGGATTTTGCGGCCCGTGACCGGATGGCGCAGCACCACCGGATGCGACACGGGCGGCTTTTTGCGGCGTTGGTCTTCGGTGAGCTTCTGGCGGGTGGAGCCGGGGCGGCTGCGCATCACCTCCCAGAATTTGTTGAAATCATGCGTCGCCGTCACCCCGGCCAGCCGATCCTTCACCTCGTCGGACAGATCGTCATAGGCGGCATACATGTCGGCGAATTCGGTGTTGCCGAGCACCACGCCATCGCGGCGCGGGATCACCATGCCGTAGAGCACATTGGCGAAGGCGACCTCCGCCGAATAGGACATGTCGGTGTGCCAATCCTGCCCAGCATCGGACAGGCCGATCGGTTTGCCGTCTACGATGATGTTCGACAGTGTCATCACCTCGGGCATGCCGGGTTCCTGGAAGGCACCGGCGACGTTGATTTCCAGCGTGCCGAAACGGCAGGCGAAGGCTTTGATGTGGGCGGGGTGCAGATTTTGATCTGGAAACCGCAGCACCCCAAAGGCGCTCAACGCCCCCAGGATCAACGCCACGTCGCTCTCGCTCAAAGGCTGCGAGAGATCAACGCCCAGCGCATCGGCACCCAGCGAGGAGTCATGCTGTTTGAAGCGCACACCACTCATTGCCCCACCGCCTGTTTTGCCAACGCCACCACGTCGGCAGGTTGGCTGTAGATATCAGCCAGTCGCTTTTCCACTTCTGCCGCCGCAACCGGGGCCACATCAAGCCCGAGTTTATCGGCTTCGGCGCGGAATTCGGGGCTGTTGATGGTGTCCATGAACGCGCGCCGCAGCAACGCCATGCGTGCCGGATCAACGCCCGGAGGTGCGGCATAGGGCCGCGCCATCGCTTGGGTGGCGAGGATGAGGGAGAGGGCAGCACGTTTTTTCGGGTCGGTGAGTTTGTCGAGCATCTGCGGGGCCACGATTTGATCGTCGCCGCCCGCCGAGGCTTTCACCAGAATGTTGATCTTGTGCCCATCGATCCAATCGCGATGTCGGCTGAGCAAGCTCGACCAGGACAGGCCGCAAAACCCGTCCAGCTCGCCGCGTTCGAGGGCGAGCGCCATTTCGTTGTTGCCGGGATAGCCGGTGACGAGACGCAGATTGGAGCCGAACAGGGTTTTGAGGATGTTGGCATACACATCCGGGTCTGATCCGTTGGCCTGACCGCCCATGCGGGCCTGTTTGGTCATCAGATCGTCCCAGGTCTTAATCGGGGAATCGGCCCAGGAGACACACAGGCTGCTATCAGCGGTGATCGAGCCCAGCCAGGAATATTTGCGCGGATCGAATTTCGCCCCGCTGAACAACGGCTCCAGCACCACCGAGCGGCCAAAGGTGCCGAACGTGGCGCCGTCTTTGGGGGCGATGGCGGCGAGGTAGAGGGCGGCTTTCAGACTGCCGGCCCCGGTCATGTTCTGGGGCACCACGGTGGGCTTGCCCGGCATGTGGTCGCCCATGAAGCGCGAGAGCAGGCGGGCATAGAGGTCGTAGCCTCCGCCGACGCTGTAGCCGATGATCACGTTGACGGTGCGATCTTTGTAGAATTCGTCCGGCGTTTGCGCCCGCGCCATGGGGGGGGCGATCAAAGCCAGGAAGCCCAGCAATGTTGCCCGTAGGTGTTTCATGTTCATTGTTCTCTCCCCAGCCCGCATTACAGCCTACACCAAACCAGTTGCCGCCCGCAGCCACGGCCACACATCGCCCAGGAATGAATCCGGCCAGGGCGTGGAAAATATCCGGTCGAAGACGAGCCAGAAGAACAGGCTCATGCCGAGGGTAAGCAGCCCCGCCCGCTTGGCAGGCTCGCCGAATTCGCGCCAGGCGATGACGAAAATCGCCATGGCCAGACCCGGCAGCACGCCGATCAGCGTGGCGGCGATCAGGGCACCGGCCAGCCAGAGGAAGAAGCGCCATGCGCGGGCACGTTCTTGCTTGGTATGCGCCTTCGCCGGACCTTCGCCGGGGGCGGCTTGTGGTTCATGCCCCACCGCCAGCCCGATCTTTTTCGCCAAGGCCATCGGGTTGCGACGTTGGCCGAATGCTTCGGTGATCAGCACGCCGAAGCCGAACAGCAAGGCGGCAAACCCCGCTGCCTGCGGCACGATCTGCGCGTGATCGGGCCAGTCGGTGGAGATCACCAGCGCATGCACCACGATGGCGAGCAGCAAGGCGGCGAACCCGGCATTCCAGTTCCAACGCGGTGCAATCCAGCCCATCGCCAAGGCTTGTCGGTTGTTGAAGATCCGCCGCGTGGACAGCACCACCGGGCGCAACACCACATAAGCCGCCCCCAACAGCACCACGGCCACCACCGGGCGGCTCAACGCGGACCAGCCGAAGAGTTGCTGGGTGATGAACAGATAGCGCTCGAACATGCTGCCGAGCACGAGGCCCAAGATCAGCGGCGGACGTGGCCAGTTCAGCTGTTTCATCGCCCAGCCGAGCCCACCGAATATCGCCACCGAATACAGATCGCCCCAACTCTGACTGCCATTGAACGCACCGAGCAGAATGATCGCCAGCACCGACGGCACCAGCAGCCCCACCCGGATCAGCGCCAGCTTGGCGAACAGCCCGGAGGCGGCGAGGCAAATCAGGGCTCCCATGATGTGCGACAGCGTGAGCGTCCAGACGATAGAATAGGTGACATCCAGATGCTTGGTCAGCATGTCCGGCCCCGGCTGGAAGCCGTGCAGCAGGAAGGCCGAGAGCAGCAATGCCATCGAGGCTCCGGCCGGCACACCAAAGGCAATCGTCGGCACCAGATGGCCGCCTTCCTTGGCGTTGTTGGAACTTTCCGCCGCGATCACCCCGCGCACGTCACCATGGCCGAAGCCTTCGGTGTTCTTCTCGGTTTGCAGCGCGTGGCCATAAGCGATCCAGTCGATCACGGCCGACCCAATCCCCGGAATTGCGCCAAGCAGTGCCCCCAAGCCGGAGCAACGCAGGATGAGCTTCCAGGATTTCAACGCATCGCGCACGCCATCCCATTGCGTGGCTTGCGACATCAACGCCTTGGCATCCCCTTTGAGGAAATTCCGCCGCACTGCCATTTCCGCCAATTCCGGCACGGCGAACAGGCCGAGTGTGGCCGGCACCAGTGGCAGATGGTCCCAGAGATAGAGGGTATCGAAGGTCCAACGCTGGGTGCCGGTCTCGGGATCGGAGCCGACCATCGACAGCATCAGCCCCAGGGCTGCGGCGGTCAGCCCGCGCATCGGTGCCTTGCCGGACAGCACGGCCACCATCGACAGGCCGAAAATACAGAAGGCCAGCAATTCCGCCGAGCCGAGATACAGCACCAGCGGGCGCAGAATCGGGATGGCGAGGCCGAGCACGAGGGCACCGAAAATCCCGCCCGCAAGCGATGCCGCATAGCCCGCGCCGAACGCCCGCGCCGCTTTGCCCTGCTGCGCCATCGGATAGCCGTCAAGCACGGTGGCCGCAGCGCCCACAGTGCCGGGCACGCCGAACAGCACGGCAGGAATAAAGTCAGACACGGTGGTAACGGAGGCCATGCCGAGCAGCAGGGCAAAGGCCGAAGGGGCGTCCATGTGATAGGTGAACGGGATCAGCAAAGCGAGGCCGACAATGCCGCCCAGGCCGGGGATGACGCCGAGGGCCAAGCCCAGCAGCACGCCGCCGAACATAATCGCCAGCCGCATCGGCTCCAGGATGAGCAGAAGGGCATGATAGGCGGCGTCTAGCACGTGGATTTGCCCATGCGGGTCATGATGATGTTTCTTCCCTGGATCGCCACGCTTGGTTCGTGATGACGGCGTCTTAAAGTCTCATGGCCCGCTTCGCCTTACGCACGAGATAGTCGAAATTCACCTGATACTGATCCGGCCGCGTCAGCTTCTGCCGCAGCGCTGCCACATCCTCGGGCGGAAACGCGAACCCGTCGAGCCCGATCGCACTGGCCTGCAATTGAATCCGCGCGGCCTCTTCCAGCATCACGCACAGCACCACCGCCTCCGCCAGCGACCCACCGCCGACAGCCACACCATGACTGCGCATCAGCACCGCATGATCGGCCCCCAGACACGCCGCCACCGCCGCACCCTGTGCCTTGTTGCGGATCAAATCCATCGTCTCGACGAAGACCGGCAAATGGCCGGAGAACATCGCCCCGCCCTGGTTCAATGGCCGCAGCGCCTGCCCGGTGGCGGAGAAGGCGATGGTGTGCAGCGGGTGGGCGTGGATGATCGCCTGGATATCCGGACGCACGCGGAAAATTTCGGAATGGATGTAACGCTCACTATGCGGCCGGGAGGTGCCGCCGACGACTTCGCCTTCAATGTCGATGGTGAGGATGTTCTCCTCGGTGATTTCATCAAAGCCGATGGAATGCGGCTTCATGAAGAAATGCGCCGGATTGCCCGGCACCCGCACTGAGACATGGCCGCGCGTCATGTCGCCAAAGCCCTGATGCTCCAGCACGATGCCGGCGTGGATCAATTCCTGGCGGGCGTGGGCGATTGCAGTCATCTGGCGTCGTTTCCTGTGATGGCGACCGAAGGGTTGTGGCGGGTCTGCATGTCGTGCACCGCGAAAGTGACCGCTGTGTGCAAATCTTCCAACTGCCCGCGTGACAGGGCCAAGCGCATCCAGCCCAGACCGGGATGAAAGAAACACAGTTCCAGCATCGGCGCGTCGGCAGAGGGGCGGACATGCCAGAGCAGATTGTCCAGCGTGTGCAGGTGCGCCGGGTCACTCGGCGGCAGGGCAGGGTGCGGTGCCGGATCAGCCGCGCGGGCGACGGCAAGGCTGCGGATCTGGGCGTCGAGATCGGCGGCGTTCATGCGGCGTCCTCCAGGGCGTATTGATGGACGAGGCGGACAGGAGCACCGATTTCCGCCGATTGCATGACAGCCAAGCAGACTTCCAGATTGGCCAATCCCCAGCGCCCGTCATGCAGCATCGCCCGCCGCCCGGCGAGGCTGTCGATGAACTCGTCGAGCAGCATCGCGTGCGGAATTTGCCCAGATGGCAGCGCGATCTCCTCGCGGCCTTCCGGGGAATAGACGATCAAGCCCTGCGGCGATTGCCTTATATCGCCGCGCTCGCAACTGACGACGGTCAGGCCGAAATGCGGTTGGAAGGGTGCCTGTGATTTGTCCGATGCCTTGGCCCGACTGCGTTTGGCGGCGGCGACGTCGGTGGGGGGAATGCGCAGGCTCAGCACGGTTTGCGGTTCCGCAAAGCCCCATTCGCCAATGCCTAGCGTCAGTTCGGCCATGCCGAGGCCACCATAGCCGTTATAGAGTGCGGTGGCGGTGGTGCCCGAGGCAAACCGCAGAAACGCCTGATGAGCGCCGATGCCGGGGCGGTTGGGGTCCCAGTCGAAAGTCTGCGCCGTCACCTCCACCAGATCGCCACCGCCGAGCAGGCGGATGATGTCGAATTGATGCGCTCCTTGCCGCATCACCACCCCGCCGCCTTGGTGTGCAATGAGTTCATCGGCGCGGCGTGGGCGATACATCCAGTCGGTATAGGCGGCGGTCTGGATCATCCGCACCTTTCCCAGACGACCCGATGCGATGATGGCGCGCATGCGTTGCACCGGCAGGTCGAAGGAATGCGAGTGGCCGATCAGCAGCGCGCGGCGGGCGGCGCGGGCGGTGCGCTGGATCATCTCGGCTTCGGCGAGATTGGCGGCCATCGGCTTTTCGAGAATGACATGCATGCCCGCCGCCAAGGCTGCGGTGGCGTGCGCGCAATGCAACGGCGTGGGGGTGGCGATGATCACCGCATCCAAACCGTCATGCTTCAGCATTTCTTTAAGTGACGGATAGGCCGCAATGTCCGGCGAGATTGCGGCGTTTGGATCGGGGTCGGCGACCGCCACCAGCCGCGCATCTGGCCGCGCGAGCAGCGGCGGGATGAAGGCAAGGCCAGCGGTGCCGAGACCGGCGATGCCGAAGCGGAGGGTCATCGCGCCAATTCCAGGGGGTGGACGATCAAGCTAACCCGCCAACCGGATCGGCCCCGGCTTCGGCGTCTCGAAGATGTCGATCAGATCCTGCGCAATCGGCGAAAACCGCCCATGCGTGCGCAGCAGGAATTTGCCGAAGCCGTCGGAGAAATGGTGCTTGTTGCGCTCATTCGGCAGATCGATCACCTCGTTGCGTGCCGGATCGCGCAGCGTGCCCATCGGGTCTTCACCATTGGCCACTTTCTGCATCTCACGCCGCAGCATCCGGCGATACAGCGCGATGCCCTGGTCGGTGGAGCCGAGATTTTCCAGCGTGCGATCCGCAATCGCCCCCTGCGTCACCCAGGCCATCATGTCCTGATTATCGACCGTCTCGACGAGGAACTCGCCGTCTCTATCGTATAGCGGCACATCATACAGATGCACTGTGCCCTTCAGATGTTCGGGGATCTTGGATGGGTCCTGCGGTTGATAGGAGGTGTACCACATATGCATCGTGTGGGTGTCGTCCACCGGCACGCGGATTTGGAAGGCGTAGGAGCGCAGATGCGCATCGCCATTGCCCACCGCCAGCATCGTCGGGAACACGATGGGATGCCCCACTTTCCAATCATCGCTCTCTTCGGAGTGGCCGACGAGCAGGCGATGTTTGGTCATGCCCCATTCAAATTCCTTGAAGGCTATCTTGGCGTGATGCGCGGAAATCGCGACTTTCTCGCCGGCTTGCTCCTTGAGGAATTCATAGTGATGGCCGTGCAGCCATTCGGTGTGAATCGGGTCGGCGGAGTTCTCCATAATTTGCAGCCAGTTCACCGGGATCAGGCAGCGGCCCAGCATGCGCACGGTGCCCTCGGCGACAAAGCCGTCGAAACGCGGCAGCAGCGGCTGGGTCTCGGGCGGGCCCATATAGGTGAACAGCATGCCGCCGAGTTCTTCCACCGGATAGGCGGCCATGCGCATCTTCTCGCGGAAGCTGGCTTTGCCGCCCTCAGTTTCGTTGGGCATGTCGGTGCAGTGGCCCTGACCGTTGAACTCCCAGCCGTGATACGGGCAGCGCAAACCTTCCTGCGTGGGAATGCCGTGCACCATCGAGGCGCGGCGATGCGGGCAGAGTTCGCCGATCAGGCCGCGCTTGCCCTGACGGTTGCGATACAGCACCAGATCCTCGCCGAGCAGGCGGATCTTCTTGGTCCATTTGGTATCGAGTTCATTGGCCGAAGCGATCGGGTGCCAGTAGCGGCGCATCATCTCGCCCATTGGCGTGCCGGGGCCGATTCGGGTGAGCAATTCATTTTGTTCAGCGGTGAGCATGTCTCTGCCCTCTGGTGCATTTCCTGCGAATTGTGTTGCAGTCCTGCGCCATGCGGTAAAATGATTTTATCTGATCTTTTCATGCTGTGGAGACATGGATATGGCCGACCGCATTCCCGACACTGCGCAACTCCGCGCCGCCCTGATGGTGTGGCATCTGGGTGGGGTGACGCGGGCGGCGGAGGAAATCGGCCTCACTCAACCCGCCGTCAGCCGTTTGGTGGCGGCGTTGGAGAGTGAGTTGGGGTTTCAACTCTTCACCCGTGACAATCGGCGACTGCTGGTGACGGAGCCCGGCGTGGCGTTTCTGCAGCAGGCGGAGGCAGCGCTTGGCGGTCTGGGCCGATTGAGCGAATGGGCGGCAGCGTTGCGGCGTGGGCGCTCAGGCATTTTGCGCATCGCCGCCGTCTCCGCCCTGGCGCATGGCCTCGCCCCGCGCGCATTGGCGGCGTTCAAGCGGGATTATCCAGATTTGGCGGTGGAGGTGATCGAGGCTGACCGCAAGGCGCAGGTGGAAGCGCTGGCCACTCGCCGCATCGATGTCGGTCTGGTCGCACTGCCCGCCTCGGCACCGGGCTTGCGGGTGGAGATGATCGTCGAGGGGGAGGCGGTGTGCCTGTTGCCGGAGAACCATCCGCTCGCTGCCGCCGACATACTCGATCCGCCTGCCTTGGCCGGGCAGAATTTCATCCGCCTCAACGAGCCACGCTTGCTGCAATCAATGGTCGATGCCGCCTTTGACCGCATCGGCCTCGCGCGTCACGTCTCGGTGGCGGTGAACGCCACGCCGCTGATGATCTCATGCGTCGCCGAAGGGCTGGGGCTGGCGATCACCCATCGGATGAGCACCTTCGTGTTGCCGCGCGGCGTGGTGGCGCGCCCGTTCCGGCCGACGATCAGCTTCGCCTATGCGGCGTTGCGTCGGATGGATGATCCACCAAATGCCTTCATCGACGCCTATGTCGCGCAGGCGCGGGAAGTGGGGCGGGCGTGGGCGAGCAATTCATAGGGTGGGATGCCTTGCGCATCCCACCCTTGTCTTCAAGCCGCCGCCGCCGGACGCCAATCGCGGAAGAACGGGGTGCCGATTTCGGCTGCCAGCAGGATCAGATCGCGCTGCACGCCGTCGAGGAAGATGTGCAGACCGTCATTGACGATCTTGTCCACCGAACGACCGAGCAGACCAGCGCGCAGTTCTTCCACCCGCTCCAGCCCCGCCACCGTGCCGCGCAGGCCGTAGCGGCTGCGCAGGCGGCTGAGGTGCAATTCGATGCCCTCCAGACACACCGCCACAGAGCGTGGGAATGCCGTGTCACGCAGCAGGAACGCCACCACATCCACCGGGGTGAACGTCGCCCCCGCCACGCGGCGGAAAGCGTGATAGCCGGCAAGGGCGCGCAGAACGCCGCCCCATTGCGTCGCCTCAGCCTGCTTACGCTCCTCTTTCCCGCCGGGTACCAGCAAATGATAGCGGATATCGAGCAGGCGCGTGGTTTGGTCGGCGCGTTCGATCAGGCGGCCAAGCTGGTAGAATTCCCAGCCCTGATCGCGAAAGAACGTGCCCTCGGTGATGCCGGTATGCGCCTGCACGCCTTCCTTGATCTTGCCGCACAGCCGCGACAATTGATCGCCCGTCACATCTGCCTCGGTCAGCGAGAGCATGTCGCGGTGAAAGACGTTCATCTGCATCCACATCTCCGTTGAGATCAGCGGGCGCAGCGTGCGGGCATTGGTGCGGGCGGATTCGAGGGCGGATGGGATGGAGGTGGGGTTGGAGCGATCCAGCAGATAGAACCGCTTCACATTCTCCGCCGTCAGCCCGCCGCCGCGTTCGGCAAAGCCTTCCTCATCAGCATTAATGCGGATCATTGCCAGCCAGGATTCCGCCTCACGGCCCGGACTTTCGAAATTCTGCGTCACATCCACCAGACGTGCGAGGTTCTCGATGCGCTCCAGATAGCGCGCCATCCAGAACAGACCCTCGGCATAGCGGGCCAGCAACGGCATGTCTCGGCTCATCAGCGTTGCTCCTGCGACTGAGATTGCCCTTGGGATTGCGACTGCGACTGCGACTGCGACTGCGACTGCGACTGCGACTGCGACGGTGCGTCTTCTGACAGCACCCAGGTATCCTTCGACCCGCCACCCTGCGACGAATTCACCACCAACGAGCCTTTCTTCATCGCCACGCGAGACAGGCCACCCGGCAACACCCAAGTGTCGCGGCCAGTGACGGCGAACGGGCGCAGATCGAGATGGCGCGGCTGAATGCCGTCATCGGTCAGCGTGGGGGCCACCGACAGGCTGATCACCGGCTGGCTGATCCAGTTGGACGGATCAGCCAGCAGGCTGTCGCGTGCCACATCAATCTCGGCCTTGCTCGCACGCGGGCCAATGGTGATGCCGTAGCCACCCGATTCACCCACCGGCTTGAGCACCAGCTTCTCGATATTGGCCAGCGTGTAATCGAGGCCCGATTTCTCGCGGCAGATATTGGTCTGCACGTTCTTCAAAATCGGCGTCTCTTTGAGGTAATATTCAATGATGCGCGGCATATAGGCGTAGATCGCCTTATCGTCGGCAACACCTGTGCCCACCGCATTGGCCAAGGTCACATTGCCCTTGCGCCACGCGCCGATCAGGCCGGGCACGCCGAGCATGCTGTCCGGACGGAAGACGGTGGGATCAAGGAAATCGTCGCCAATGCGGCGATAAATCGTGTGCACCGGGCGCAGACCTGCCGTGGTGCGCATGTAAACGCGGTCTTTTTCGACCACCAGATCAGCACCCTCCACCAACGGCACACCCATCTCTCGGGCGAGGAAGACGTGCTCGAAATAGGCGGAGTTGTAGATGCCCGGTGACAGCAGAACCACTTGCGGATCGTCCACGCCTTCGGGTGCCACTTCGGTCATCGCGGCGAGCAGGCGGGCGCCGTAATCGTCCACCGGGCGCAATTTCATCCCGGCCAGCAGGTCGGGGAAGGCGCGTGACATCAGATGGCGGTTCTCGACGACATAGGACACGCCGGAGGGGGTGCGGGCATTGTCTTCCAGCACCAGGAACTCACCCGCCTCATCGCGCACGATATCGGTGCCGCAGATATGGACATAGGTGCCGAAGCGGATCGGGAATTGCTCCATTTCCGGGCGATAATTCGCATTGCCATACACGAGATCGGCCGGCACCACGCCGTCATTGGTGATGTGGCGCTTATGGTAGATGTCGTGCAGGAAAAGATTCAACGCCGCCACGCGCTGCTTCACACCGCGTTCGATGGTGTCCCATTCGCGAGCGGTGAGGATGCGCGGAATGCAATCGAACGGCAGAATGCGGTCGATCGCCTGGCTTTCCGAGTAGATCGTAAACGTGATGCCCAGATTGATCAGATCATTCTCCGCCGCTGCCGCGCGGGCGCGCAGGGCGTCGAGGCCGATATTGCCGATGCGCTGGCGCACAATCGCCGCCGCACCCGCATCGTCTGGTCTGTCTCTGGTCAGCTCGCAGAAATACGGGCCGGATTGATAGTCTTGGAATGGGTCAGACTGGGTCTGAGAAGCGGATTGAGACATCTGAACAAAACAGTCCCTGGATCACGCCGCGTGGTGCGGCGTTTCAATAGCATAGCAGATACGCGACGGATGCAATCCCCAATCCGAGGTATTCCCGTTGCGCAACGGAGTGTGACCACCCTGCCGCAACTTGCTGTGCAATTCCGGGACCACCCGCAAAACCGGCGGGAAATCGCCGTGTGGGGTTCCGGCGCGACGGCTGCATCGCTAAAAGGCGCGGGATAGACTGACCCGAAGCATTCAAGCCGCGCCGGAGATATTCATGCGTAAAGTGTTGCCCTTCGCCATTCTGACCGCCCTGGCCGGTTGCGCCACCCCGCCGCCGCCGCCGCCACCGCCGGCACCTGTGGTGGTGGAACGTCCGCGTCCGGTCTTCCCGGCACCGACGCCTGCGCCGATCTGTGGCAAGCCGGCGGAGAAAGTGGCGTTTGCCGTGGCGGCGCTGCGCATGCAGATGTCGGTGATCGAAATCACCTGCGATGCGCGGGGGCAATTCAACGCTTTCACCGTGAAATTCCGCAACGATGTCGCTGCCCAGAACAAGATGGTCGGCGGCTTCTTCAGCCGCGCCTATGGCGGCAAGGGCGTTGCCAACCAAGATCAATATGAAACGGCGCAGATCAACCAGATGTCCGAAGCCGGCCAGTATTACGGCGCGGATTTCTGCAAGACCTCAATGCCGATGATGGATCAGGTGCTCGCCCTGCAAGACGGCAAGGCGCTGGGTGAGTATGCGGTTGCGCAGAAATTCGACCAAGTGCTGGCGGTCGAGGAATGCACCGCCCCGCCGCCGAAGACTCCCAGCGCTGCCACCCCTTCGAAAACCCCCGCTCCCGCCAAGTCACCCGCCCCGGTGGCGGCGGTGAAGAAGGGCTGAGAGAGACGCATCGCTTCTGAAAAGGCACCTTCGGGTGCCTTTTTTGTGTCTGCCTGCCGGAGTTGCAGGCAAACAAAAACCCCTGCACCCGGTGGGGCGCAGGGGTCTTTGATGTCAGAGCGTGCTGAAGATTACTTCAGGACGATTTCGACGCGACGGTTCTGCGGCTCACGCACGCCCTCAGCGGTCGGCACCAGCGGCTTGGTGTCGCCATAAGCGGTGATGCTGATGGCAGACTTGGCAACGCCCAAGCGAACCAGCTCGGCGGCCACGTTGTTGGCGCGGGCGAGCGAGAGGGTCTGGTTGTAAGCAGCGGTGCCGGTCTTGTCGGCATGGCCCGCCACGTCGATGCGGGTGCTGGCGACGCGGGTGGCGTTCTTGGCGGCTTCAGCGATGATCTGCTGCGCGCGGGCGGTCAGGTCAGCCTTATCCCAGTCGAAGAACACCAGGTAAGAGCGGGCCGGAGCCGGAGCCGGGGCAACCATCGCAGCCGGAGCCGGAGCCGGAGCCGCAACCGGGGCCGGAGCGGCACCGAAGGCATAGCGCAGGCCGAGGTTGAGGGATTGGTTCACCTCGTTGCCAACCTTGACTTCGCTGTGGCCGCCGGTGGAGGTGGTGCCGCCGAAGGTGTTGTTCTGCACCTTGTCGAGCAGGCGATAATCAACCGTCATCGTCAGCTGCGGTGCCACCGGCACAGCCACGCCCACAATGCCCTGGGCGGCGAAGCTGCCGCGCGGGCCGGTCTTGCCGGAGAAGGTGCTGGCGGGCGAGGAGGTGACAACGCTGAAATTGGCCTCCTGCAGGCCGACATAGCCGACGCCTGCGCCGACATAGGGGGTGAAGCCGGAGAAGCCGGAGACATCATACAGGCCATTGGCCATCAGGCCGTAGGTGTAGTTCTGCGAACCGCCGCTCAAGCCCTTGCTCTTCACCTTGGTGGTGTTGTTGATGCCGACGATTTCCAGCTCAGCGCGCAGGCCATTGCCATAGCCGTAACCAACGCTGGCAGTGCCATCCAGACCCAGCTTCGGCGCCGCCAGATGACCCGCGCCACCGCCGACCGGAGTGGCCTTGGTGGAGGAGAGGTAGTTCGCGCCGAGGGTGCCCGCGATATAGAGGCCATCGATCGGCTGCGCCGAGGCGGCGACCGGAAGAGCCAGCACGGTGGCGGCCAGGAGAGCTTTACGAAGCATCATCAGTCGAATTCCTTTCATGTCTGCCGTCCCCAGGACAACAGAATCCAGCGCAGCGCCAGCAGGTCGCGTGCGATCCCCTGTTATATGATCCGCGATTCAGCGTGAAGCCAGAGCGCGACATCGGATGCTGGTTGAGCGGCTCAATTCCGGCTGTGTGCGCTGCAAAAATGCCACGACCGATGGCACAGCTTTTGTGTCTGCCTGCCGGAGTTGCAGGCAAACAAAAACCCCTGCACCCGGTGGGGCGCAGGGGTCTTTGATGTCAGA
>Ga0316222_1001025_pt1 | contig 36718 bp, 49 predicted proteins | sample TBH18011metaG_FD_206008 | JGI IMG/M metagenome (GOLD analysis project Ga0316222, IMG submission 206008) | Freshwater microbial communities from Trout Bog Lake, Wisconsin, USA - TBH18011 | ecosystem: Environmental > Aquatic > Freshwater > Lake > Hypolimnion/Profundal zone | place: USA: Wisconsin... | reverse complement strand
CAAGATCGCCGATAGGATCGCCGGTCCAGAACGGGCTTGATCGGGTTTCTCGTTTTTGGCCAAGTGGTTGGCCGTCCCATAGGATCGCCGATGGCATCGGCAGGAAGGAGCAGCGGATGATCGTCGATATCCTCATTCCACGTCCGGGTTCGGAGCTGGCCGCAGTAATCTGGCCGGCCAGCGGAATCGCCGGCAGCGTGACGGGCGACGGCCACTACATCGTGGATTTCGAGGGGAACACCGCCTCCTGGAACCTGCGCACGTTCGCGGAACGCCTCGGCTATGCCGCCGGTCGCCTCAACGACCAATATGTGACGGTCGCGCGCAGGATCCTGTCGTTCGACGAGGCGCGCGACCAGACGATCTCCGTCGGCGTCTACGATTCCGACCGGCAGGCCGTCGTGCGGATCGATGATGCCGAGGCTCTCTCGGCTTGGGCGGGAGAAAGCATCGAGGCCATCGCCGGCGTTCTCTTGCCCTCGGGGCCGATGGACCTCCACGAGGCGATGGCCGTCGTCGGAGAGAACGCTATCCCCTTCTGGCGCGACGCCACGGCAATTCTGGTCAAGACGCTCGCTGGCCAGGCGGTCTGGTTCGAAGGCGGACAGGCCCAGGTCTTCGACCATGACGACCGCGAGCTCTGAATGCGGCTGCACGGGCGACTCGCGGCCAACCTCGCGCCGTTCCTGTTCGGCAGCGTGCCGATCATCGAGAAGACGAAGCGCTGACAAGCTGCCTGGCACTCGGCGGCTCCTCGGCTCCAGCCGTCACCGCCGGGGCCTGGCGCTTGCGCCACTGGGCTGTCCGATGAGCTGATGGTGCTCGATCGCGGCGAGGATGTCGTCGAGCGGCCGGGGGACGGTGATGGCGCGGCCGGCGACGACGAGCACGGTGGTGTCCCGCACCTCATCGCAGTCCGCGATCATCTGGATGGCGCCGAGGCGCACCAGATTGCGCCGGCCGGCGTCGTCGACGAGCAGCAGGAATCCTCCTGTGCGACTGGCCATGGACGCATCCTCCAAACCTGAACGTTCCGAGCGTAAACGATCCATCGAACGAGATCGAGAACAAACGGGCAACCTCGCCGGCTTTTTGGACCCATGTTCTTCTGGCCCCAGCCGTTCTCGGAACGTGAGTCCGTCGGCTGGGCCCGGAAGGAAGGCCAGCGATAGGCGTTGACCATCACCGTCCGGGGCAGGAGGGTGAATGGATGATGACCGCTGCAACGCGCTACCACAGGTTACGTTCCGGACCGGTGGCGATGTGGATTCCCATAGCAAGAAAATACAGCCGGCGGAGACCACCGCAATTGTTGGGGAGTCATTGACGCCCTTGGTTGCGGAGGGCGATGCCAACAATTTTACGCGAATCCACGGCATCTGCGCAGCGACGGAGCAACAGCAGATGCCAAACCAGTTCACGCAGCAACAGCTTAACGCCGCCCTCTTGCCGATCGCTAACGGCGAAGGTCAGGCGATGGGGGTTCTCTTGGGCAGCAAGAGCAATCTCCACCCTCCCGCGAGTGCCGTGCATCCTCTCTCGGTGACGGAAACCCAAGAACCAGCTAAGTCAAACCCCACCCAATCAAGACGGCGCCGTTTGACAAGAGTGCAAGCCGGAAATCGGGCGAGCATCACCAAACTGCAGAAGGATGCCTTCACCGGTGAGATCATCAAAGTTCTTGGTGCGCTGGGGTTCTCCTACGCGAACGCAACATCGAAGCGTATCTATGAGCTCAGTGTTGGCGAAGATCGGATTGTCGTAGATCTCGAAACCTTCAAGATTTCATATCCAAGCGCGACGGTTCGAGGCAGAGACACATGCCTTAACCTCATGACCGAGACGCAGATTCTGCGCGAGAACTTGGTTACGCTGGAATGCTATGTCAGGCTTATCCGGCAAGGGTATTCGGCTGCCCAAATCGAACTGGAACGCTCGTATCCCCTAGGGCATAATGAAGGGGGATGGGCCGACATCGTCGTGAAGCAAGACGGATCTCCTGGTGTCCACCGTCCGGGCGCCTTCGAGATCATCGAAGTAAAAGCTCCTGAGGAATTCGACGCTGCGGCCGAAAAGCTGGAACTGGATGGTGGCCAGCTCTTCACGTATTTCCACAATGACAAAACGGCATCGTTTCTAGCCCTCTACACCTCTTCGCTGGACAGGGACACGATTGTAGGGCAGTGGCGGGTTATCGCCTGTGGCGCTCAGGATTTCCGTGACGCTCCGAGTTCGCACGAGACTTTCGCCGCCTGGGACAAAACCTTCCTTGATGACGACCTTTTTTCCCGGCCTCCGTATGGAAGTACAATCAAGGCTAAGTTATCGGCGCAACTCGATGATCTTACACAGGGCAAGCAGAGTCAGACGCTGTTCATTGATCTTCTGGAAATACTTCGAAAGCATGCGATATCGGACAAGTCAAATGCGTTCAACAAAATAATTAACTTGTTTGTCGCAAAAATACAGGATGAGATGTCTGCGGACAAGCCATTCGACATCGTCGATGCGTCCGGAAATACGATTCATCAAATTGGTCTGCATTTTCAATTCGTTGACGGCGTAGATACCGATGCTTCATTCCAGCTCAGACTTGGCGCGCTCTATCGGAATGGGATGGGTGTGCACCTCGACAAGACCGTTGTCGACTTTGATGATGATGCCTTTTCGCGGCTGGTGGACGCGCTCCCTCCACTATATCGGGTGAATTTCCAACGCATGCACGCATCGATCCGAGACTTCCGACTCAAGCGTGGCGGTGATTTTGCCTTCATCGACGTCTACGACGATATCACCTATCGGGAAAATGCGAAGATCCTGCGCGCAGTCGTAAAATGTCTCCAGAAGTGGCGCTTCACCTACGACCGCCGACATCAACTACTCGGGGACTTTTTTGAGCACCTCCTCAACACTTCCATGAAGCAGGAGGCCGGCCAATTCTTTACGCCGATGCCCATGGTTCAGTTCATCTGCGAATGCCTCCCCTTCGAGGAGATGATTCGTGGTTTATTAAGTACCGGCGGACGCCCATCCTTCATCCCGAAGGTGATCGACCATGCGTGTGGCTCTGGTCATTTTCTCATCTATGCGATGGACGTCATCCATGATGCGATGACTCGGATTCATGACGACAAGATCTTCCTCGCAGGTTTGCATGCAAAGCTGCCGCGCAGTCTGTATGGCCAGATCGAAGATCAATATGCCTGGGCCGATAGAAGCATCTTCGGCATTGAGAAGGACCATCGCCTCGTCAAGGCTACGAAGATCAGCTGCTTCCTCAACGGTGACGGCAAAGCCAACATCATCCATGGCGATGGCCTGGATGACTTCTCAACGAGCTTGGCTTACAAAGGCCTCATCCAGGCTCAGCAGTTCGATGTCGTCGTCTCGAATCCCCCGTATTCTGTCGATGGATTCCGCAGCATCGTGAGCGGGATGAACGGCGCGGAGAACTTCACCTTGCTGGATGGCTTCACAGAGGAGTCATCCGAGATCGAGGCTCTGTTCATCGAACGGACGGCCCACCTGCTCAAGGCAGGCGGAATCGCCGCCTTGGTCCTACCATCGAACGTCCTTAATAACAGCCAATACGTATCGACACGCCGGTTTATGCTCAAGCATTTCCATTTCATGTCTATCGCGAAATTCGGCTCCTCAACCTTCGCCGCGACAACGACCTGCCCAATTGTGCTGTTCCTTCGCAAGAAGTCGGCCGAGGACATCGCTGCTTACGACGCCATCGCCAAGATGGTCCGCGAGTCGCTGATGGCTGGCGATGACAGAACCATTGGCAAGATCCCGGCGCCGATCCAATCATACATCGACCACATCGGAGCAACCATCTCATTTGAGTCCTATTCGAAGGCTTGGGCTAACACCAACAACCACAAGTCGCTTCCTGACGGCTTTAATTTCGGCGCCTTTCCAGATCTTGACTTTGCAGTAAACGACAACCCTGAAAAGGACCCTGACGCTCGATCGGAGGCGGCCTGCGCCTATATGCGAGACGAGGTCGAGCGCATTACACTTTTCCTCACGTTACTGGGAAACAAAGTTCTGATTCTCACCGCCCCGAATGGGATTAAGGAAGAGAATAAGTTCCTTGGTTACTCGTTTTCCAGCGGAAGAGGGAAGCAAGGAATTTCCGTTAATAAAGGAGCGGATGGGCTTATCAAAACGCCACTGTTCAATGATAGCGACCATAGTGATCCTTCGAAAATTAGCACCGTAATTCGACACTGGATCTCCACGTCAAATCTTGATATTTCTAAAATGGAGGCAGGCACCGCATCCCTCCTGTCCTGCATCGACATGATTGACGCCATCGTGTGGGATGATCCACAGATTTCCTACTCACTCGAAATTCGAGCGATTGATCTTCCGATAGACCGCCCATGGATCGAACTTCGCACGATTGCAGAGGTCCAACCGGAGCCGACCAAAGGCGAATACGTCCCTGATATTTACATCAATATTGGGTGCATCAAGGATGGGCGGATCATCCCTGGGGCCGGAGAGAAACGAGATGAGGGGCGGGTCGCTCGCTATGGGGATGTGCTCATTCCGATGGTTGATCCGAAACTCGATAAGATTGCGATCCTTGATGAGGTTGGAAAATCATACAGGGTAGCCCAGGCTCTATGTATCGTCCGATTCGACAATCCTGCATTGGGCTTTGCATTTCACAAATATGCCAGGTCTAACGCTAATTACTTCTTCGATCAGATCACAGTGAAGAAGAAGGGATTCAAGGAGTCGTATGCAAAAATCACGGCGCGGCATGTAAAGCGCTTGCGCGTTCTAGAGGACGACATTCGTCTTTTGGCCGGATTGGCACCACGGCTTGAGGCATGGACGATCAACGACATGTCCCAAACTTTCGAAGCAGTCCCCGGAGTGAAGGGCTTTCGCGCATGTGTCGCGCCGGCTGGAGATGGCTCTTGGAGTTGGTGGAGCGCCATTCCTGACCACGCTCCGGACGACATCGTCCCTCCCGCGCGGCGATCCGGGAGAGCTACGACCGAGGGCGAGGCGGTGAAAGCTGCAACTACGGCCGCAATCTCAATTTATAATGAAGGCATTGGGACAATAACCACCTCTGTTGCGCAAAACGATGAAGGGACGGACGATCCTGCAACTGCGGTTGGCTCACCCAATCAGTCGGCTTACTGAACATTACGCTGCAGTCCGGATACGACCGCCATTTAGTCCGGCAGGAGGAGCGCCGCCACCCTCGCCGTTGTCGATGGACTCACGATTCCAGAACGGCTGGCCATTCGGCAATCATGCGACGAACAGCAGGATATCTTTGTAATTAAACGGGGCGGTGGCAATGCCGATGCGCATGGCCGGCGTTTTCTTGTCCTTCCCGCTGACCCAGACGAAGTTGTGGCAGACACGGACGATCTCGGTCAACCTGGCCGTCTGGGCCGGATCGTAGGCGGCGTAGGCCGACCAGATGCGGTTGCCCGAGCTGGCGGTGGTGATGGGACGATCCAGCATCGCCGATCGCCGGCGCATCCGGTTGAACAGGGAGTCGACGCCGTGCATCGACACCTTGGCGTAGAGGGCGGCGGCATGGTCCGGATCAAAGCCGGGGCGATCGGTGAGCCACGTCACTGCCTTCTCCGGCTCGCCCATGGTCGGCATGGGATGGTCGAGCCAGCGATCGTTCCAGTTCCCGTGCGGCGTCATCGCCGCCATCCGCTGTTTGATCATCTCCATGGCCACCTGCCAGTCAGACAGGCCGGGATGCAGTAACTTCTCCGCGTCGAAGGCGGCCAAGGCGTCAGCTCGCGCCTTCCGCTTCTTGTCGATGGTCATGCCCTTGGCGATGCGGACGAACCAGGCGTCGCACCGCTCGGCCTTGATCTCCTCGACGAAGGCCGCCAGCACCGCGGCGCGGATACCGGGATCTTGGTCGAGGCAGAACCGCCACTTGCCGACATTCGGGCACAGCGTCCGCAGGTAGGCGAAGTGGGCATAGAGCAGGTAGTCGCGACGCGTCTGCATGCCTCTGTCGGGCAGCTTCCGGTGGGCTCCCGCCGCGTCGGCATCCTCAATGTCTTCGCGTTCCTGCTGGGCGTCGTAGGCATCGTCGATGGCCCCGGGAAGGCCGGGGGGAGAGACGGGCGCCGCGCCGCCAGCTATCGCCTTCTGCCGGCGCCTGACCGCCTGGCGGACGGCGATGGCGGTGTAATCATCTTCCAGCCACACCCGGCTGTGCTTGCGGAAGACATAGGGCTTGACCGGATCGCCGCAGGCCTTGGCGTCGGCCTCAACGGCGGCGCGGTCGATGTCCGGGTCGAAATTCATATGCGAAACAGTATCCGGTGAGGTTGTCGACGCTCGCCGTGGAGACGATGACCACGTTCCGGCGATCTGTCTTGCTGCGCCAGTTGATCGTATGCTCCTGGGCGTCCGTGGAGACCCACAGCCGCGGAATTTCCAACGCGGCGAAGTGCTGTTCGCGATCGGCGGCGAAGGCGACACATTGTCTGTGGATGAAAGGGATGCGCCGCTCGACAAACGACGGCGACACGTCCAATGCCTCGGCGATTCGCCGAATCGGCATGTGCCCCACCAGCAGCTTGAACACCTGGAGGTTCTTGTCCGCCTTCGTCTGCTTTCCCTCCGAGCGCGACGGGCGCGAAAAGGTCCGACCGCACGCCTTGCACCTCCACCGCGGGCTGCCGGCGGCGGAATGGCCGATCGCCTTGTAGGCCGATTTGTCGGGAACGGTGAGGGCATGGTTGGCGCAGGCCGGATCGGGACAGCGCAGGCGCAACGCCTCCAAGGGTGCCCGCAGCCGCCGCAATTCCTCGGCGATGCCGTCGTTATTCTTGACCGGCAGCTTGGCACCACAGGCGGTGCAGCGAATCTCCATCGATCCGGTCTGGCTTCCGCTTCCGATCAGCCGGTAGGGGCCCGCGACGCCAGAGGTCTTCGTCGCCGGCATCGGCACCCCGAAATTCGCGCAGCGCGGATCCTTGCAGAAATTGACCTCCACCGCTCAGAAATCCCCCAGCAGCTTGCCGGAGAGGACGTCGGCGACGTAGGTGTCATCGGGAATCACGATGATCCGCATGCCGGCCGCCTTGGCCAGGCGCTCCACCGTGTCGAGCCGGCAGGAATTGCCCTTGGCGCGACTGAGCCCCTCCGGGGTGAGGTTGGCGTAGAGCGCCAACGTGCCCTGGGACCAGCCGTGGACGCGCTTGGCGTGGGCGATGATGTCCTCGATGAGGGCGTTCATTGATTTATCGGTTAAAAGTGGCCTCTATCACCAGCGACGATCAGCGTTCTTAACCGATAAGTCAATATCGGATGGAGACGGCCAGGAAGGGGGCGGTCGGCCGGCGTTAAGTCGGTTTCGTTCAAGATTGTAGGCCGCACCAGCGGCTTCTAGCCCCGTCGTTGCGCGGCGACCTCGTTGCGGCAGGTCGGATCGAAATAGAGAATGTCCTCGATTCGGATTGGCCCTTTGGCCAGGCCGAGCCGCATGGCCGGCGTCTTGCCGTCGCGGCCCTTCTTCACGAAGTCGTAGTAGCAGCGGTAGATGTCGAGGAGCTGCTGGACCCGCTCCGGGTTGTAGGGGCTATAGCCGCGCCACGTCCGCCCGTCGTTGCTGGGCGTGTGGATGGGCCGCTCCAATGCCATCAGCAGCCGTCGGATCTGCATGAAGTAGCGGTCGATCGCGTGCATTGACGCCCGGGCGAAGACGATGGCCATCTGCCGCAGCGGAACAGCGACGCCGTCGCGATCGGTGAGCCAGCACACCGCCTTCAGCGGTTCGGCCTGGGTGCTCTCGGGATAGACCACCCAACGATCCCGCGGCGACAACTGCTCCATCGCCGAGGTGATCTCCGCCTCCAGCAGCAGCACGCGCACCCACCAATCGCTCATATCCGGCCGGCCGATGCTCTTCTTGAACGCCTCGAACCGAGCCTTCGACTGCGACGCCAGGCGGTTGCGCTGATCGACGTTCAGGCCCTTGTCGATCTTGACGTAGAACGCGTCGGCCCGGCCGGCACGCATCTCCTCGAGGTAGGTGGTGATGCAGCCGGCACGCAGCGTGTCGTCCTGGTCCATGAAGAAGCGGATCTTGCCGACATCGCCCAGGACCCGGCGCAGCAGCCGGAAGTGGGCGTGAACCGTGTATTCGAAATGCACCTGCGCGCACGTGGTCGGCAACGCGGTCGAGGCCGGTGCCCGCTCGCGCGCCTCCGCATCGGGGACGGCGTCCATCTCCTCGTAGCCGGCGACGACATCGCCACGCACGTCCCCGCTATCGACAACACGGGTGGGCACGTCGGCCGGATCCTTCATCTTGGCTTCAATGTAATCCGGCGTGGTCCAGAACCGCGCGAATTTCCGGAAGGCGGGCTCCGTCACGGCGAAATCCCCGGCGACGATGGCTTCCGCCTCCATCCGCTCGGTGTCGATGGACGGGTCGATGTTTGTGTGCATTCCGAAGACGTAGCCGGAGCGGTTGTCGGCCGACGCGACCGCGGTGATGGTGGTGTTCTTGCGATCCTTCCGGCTCGACCAATTCAGCACGTAGTCCTGGCGGTCGGTGCTGATGTAGAGGCGCCGCAGGCCGAGGCCGGCGATCCGTCGTTCCCGATCGGCCAGAAACGCCACGCACTGGCGATGGATGAAGTCGATCTTGTCGTAAATCGTCTGCGGAGCGACGTCCGCCACTCGCGCCATCGCCCTGAGCGCCCCCTTGTTGACCAGCATCCTAAAGACAATGGCGTTCTTGTGCGACATGAGCTGATCGCGGCTCGCCTTTCGAGCCGAGAAGACTCTCCCGCACGCCTTGCATCGCCAGCGAGGTGACCCGGCCTTGGTGTAGCCATGGGAGCGGTAGGGAGCCGCCTCATCGAGCACCGACGCCCCGTGGTTGGCGCAGGCGGCATCGGGGCACGACGGCGCCGGCATCGGTTCGAGGTAGGCGGAGATGCGCTCTAGCTCCTCGCGTATGCCGGCATTGCTTTTGATCGACGACTGCTGACCGCACTTGGTGCAAAGCAGTTTCGTCCTCGAGATCCGTCCGCCGGTAACGAGCCTATAGCCGTCCCCGCCGGTCTTGGACACGCCACGCAGAACCTTCGGCTGTGGCTCCACTCCGAAGTTATCGCAGTTGATGTTGCGACAGCAATTGGACTGGATCCCGCCATCGGCCGGCGGCACGCGTGGCCGGTCCGGATTTCGCTTGGTGTAGGCCCGCTTGGCCGGCGGCTTCGGCGGCTGGAAGGGGATGAGGTCTGTGGATGCCGAATCGTCGGGCATGGCCAGTTCTCGCTAAGGAGTGTTCTTCAAATGTTCCTATCACATTCGGCCCGATCGAGCAATGGGAGGGCGCGCCGCCGCAATCGCCAATGACCGCGCCACCATGTCCATAAAGAACGCACAGTGAACGCCAGCGCCAGAACGATCTTTCACCACGCTAACAGCTCAAAATGGGACTCGACCCGATTCGAACCTCCGTATAGAATTGATCATGACTGATCGAGATGGCCCGCATGATTTGGCCATCGCGACAGGAATCACCAAAACGCGAAAATCCGCCCCGCCACCGTCCAACGAAGATTTCTTCGGGGGCCGACTGTGGCTTTTTTCACTTCAAGATCGGGCCGCAATGCCTTGACGGATTGGCATGATCGGCCGCCCCAAATGAGGAAGGCCCCTCACCGAAATGAGGGGCCTCCACACTTATCCCGAACGCCTGGCACGCAAGTGAGGGTGTATCTCACGCGCCACGCGGCGTTTTGTTCTGGCGTCCGCAGTAACTGGCGGGCCAACTGGTTGGCCCCAGGGATGGGCTGCCGCCATTTTAGGCGCTCGGCCACCTGCTCGATTACCGCCGGGATCTCTCCTTGGTGGGCGACCGCGCGCATGATGGCACCGTCGACCGGGCTGCCTTGTGCGTCCAAAACCTCGATCTCGGCGATCAGACCACCATGGCTCTCGGCGACGACAATTTTTGCATCGCCAACCGCCCCAACAAGATGCGCCAGCAGGCCGACGCGCGGCCAGAACACCTCAATGCCATCGATGAGGTTGCGTTCGCCAAGCACCCAATCTGGGGGCATTTGTCTCACGGTGTCGGCCACCTCGTAGTCAGAATCAGGTAAAATCCAGTTTTGAATCACCGGCCGGCCGGTGCGACCCGCGCGATTATTCCAGCACCAGCTCCCGTCCGTACGCTCGGTATGCGCCAACGAGACTACGCTCTATCAATGACGTCTGCTGCTCGATTAGCGGGCGTTTTGTCCCCTCGGGATTGACGGCGATCAGGCTGGTGAGGTTGACGACGTCGCGTTGCTGCGGGTCGGTTTGAACTGGAATGTCGACGTGGAACCCTTGCGCGTTGCTCCAGACCAAGTCCAAGGTTTCCGAGCCACCGAAGTGCGTGAGGGTGAAGGTTTGGCCATTGGCGTTCGTCATTCTTGTAATGTCTTCGTCGCGGGCGGTTCGGGCGTCTTGGCCGTTCGGACGGGCTTTTCCCTCGAGATGTTGGCCACCGGCATCCTCGCGCGCCGCCGGGACTCGATCATGCCGCCGACAATGTCGCAAACCGGCTCGCCGATCGCCCAGACGAACCGGCCGACGACGGTGCCGGCGACGAGAACGACGGCGGCGAACGTGATTTGAACCGAAAGGATGGCCTCGACGAGGGCATGCCACGCCGATGCGGGATCGGCGCCGGTGAAGGCTGAGCTCATGGCCCCGGCCAGCCGAATGGACCCTCGCCACCAGTGGGTGATGCCTGCGAGAGGACCACCCTCAGCAAAAAGGCTGCCGACCCAAGAGACGAACGCACCGATGGCGAAGACGACAAACAGACAGCCGATGGCGTAGCCGAAATTTGCGTCGTCAGTGGGGGAGCTTTTAGGCGCAGCTCGCCATTCGTCTTCTTTTCGGTGGCGAGCTACGGCGCTGTCGTAGTCGAGCTGAGCTCTATTCGCCGTATAGTCATCGCCGGCCCTTGCGGCGTGATTATGTCGGATTTCGATATTAAAAAGTTCGCTTTGACGGTCGGAATCCGTACCCATGTCCGATCCCCGCTTTCCGAGACATCGGCGAGAATGCCATTGGGTCGCCGGAGCGGCAATCGGGAATGCCGCCCGAGGCGCGTCCTACGTGTCGGCGAAGAGATCGACCGCCTGATTGTCGAGAACTCGCATTGACGTGCACCAGCTCCGCCGAGGGCGCTTTCGCTCCATGAATGGACAATGAACGGGGGAGCGGAAAGCCGCAGAAAACAAAGACTTTGTTTGTCAATCGAGACGGATAGCCCCATATCTATACTGTGGCGCCGCGATGGCGCAGGACAGGGAGGAAGACATGAACACCAAAGCCGCATCCCCGGAATCCCCGAAGATCGTCCTCGCCGAGGATGGCGTCGTGACCTTCACCTTCGCCACCGGCGAAGTCTTGAATGCCCAAGCCGATGAGGACGGCGATATCGGGTGGTCTACACAGTGGTCGAGCGACTATCTCAATGGCCTGACCGACGAGCAGATCGCCGGGCTCGACCTCGATGCGTTCGAGGAGATCGCGGTGAATGCCTGGCAGGAGCACTGGGTCAGCCTAGCCAAGCTCGATATCGCGGTGTTCGGTGCGGCAGTCGACCGCAATAGCGACGCCGTGCGCAAGCAAGGCAAAAACGATGGCTATGGCGATGCCTCTGAGCAGGGGATCGAATCCCTGGCCGATGGCATTGCGGCTTGGAACCAGGCCACTGGGGTTCTCGAGCAGTCGGCCAGCACGATCATCGGCAGTGTCGCCAAGGCGGCTCAGTTCTCGCCATCCGCCCGGGCTACGGCCGCACTTATCGCCGAATTCCTCTCCGAGCAAGTCCCAGCCATCTTCGCGCCATACGAAGAGGGCTACGACGCTGGATGCGCGGCAACTTCCGCCTGACTGGTTCCACGCGCCGCCGGCCCCGATCGTTCAATGGCTCGCGGCGTGAACTTCGCGGTCGGGGTCGCCCGGGCTTGCGCGCCGTCGGCCCCTCCTCGGAGGGGAGCCGGCCTGGCTCAGGCCAAGCGCGTGCCGCCCGCAATAACAGGGACGCGGCAGCAGCGTGAAGCGAAGGGACATCATGGACTTCACGAACCACGACGACATGTTCGCCCAATTTGCCTCGTTTTTGGAACGGAGGGACGCTGGCGACCCGAAGTGGGATGCCGACATGACTCTTCCCATCGAGCGCGTTTATTTCGCGAACTACGAGCGCGGGGTGAAAGGGACCAGCCCGGGCGGGTTCGGCACCCACGCTGTGCGCTGGCACGAGGAGACTGGGATGCTGATCCTCTCGGGGTTGCTCCCGGACGAGGCGCTGGACGAACCCGACTACGAACAGTTCCGTGCGATGGCCTGGGCCGCTATGAGCGTCGAGATCCTGCGCCGGCACGTCGATGTCGGTCTGTCGGCTCTTGAGCGGCTGGACCTCACGCAGCAGGCCAGACGCGCGCCGACGACAAATGACGAGTGCAAGGCGGTGTTGGATCTTCTCTGGGCTGCCGGAGACAGAATATCGTGGACCGAAAGCCTGCTCCCCGCCTTCCCGCGTCCAGGCCCGTGCTTTGATCCCCAAGCTGAGTTCTTAGACTTCGAGCCCACCCTGCAGTGGACACTGCTTCACGCTCTCGCCGGCACGAGGCCTTGGGAGCCGGAGGCCCTTCGGCACCAGGCCGAATGGACGGCTGCTATCGAACGTTTCGCCGATGCGGAAGGTGGACCATCATGACCTCCAGGGACATCACCTGCGTCGGCCAGGCCCTCTATCCGGGCGTCGCCTATCGGGGCCACCCGGCATGGAAGGCGTGGCTGGCCGACGGTCTTGGAGTCCATCGGCCCCGGGTCCGCGAATGGACGGACGGCCGGGCCGAAATTTCCGACATGGCGGCTCGTGTCCTCGCTGCGGCCACGCCGCTCGCCCAGGTGCTGGCCCTGGCCGACCACCCGCAGGGCACGCCGATCGCCTGGCGCATCGCCGAACTGGCTGTGGCGAACCTCGGCGTCGCGCTTCCAGTCTTTGAGGACGGGCCGATGGCGCCCGAGGAACTGCGCCGCATCGGGCTGCGGCTGCTCCCTGGCATGGACGATCACCCGGTTCGTCCGCGCTGGCGCGCCGCACTCGCCGGCGGCCTTGGCGTCGAACGCAAGCGGATCCACGTGTGGGAACACGGCGGTTCCCGCGTGCCTGCTCTCGCCACGCGGATACTGCGCGCTGCGGCGCCGTTCGCGGAACATCTTGGCCTGGCCGGGCTGCCACGGGGGACGTCGATCGTCGGCCGGCTGGCCGATCTCGCTGGCGGCCGCGACTCCTGAGCGCCAGCACACCCACTATCAAACGATTGAGGGCGCCGGCCTTGGGATCGGTCGGCGACAACCCTTCTTATCGTCGGCAGTTCGGCCGGACGGTCGTCTCCACTCCATTGACCGCAGATAAGCCCGTCCGCTCGAGCACCGGCTGGCCCGACTCTCTCGCAAAGAATCTTCGCCTGCTCCGATCGGACTCCCGACCGTGAACACACTTCCCCGTCCTTGGAGGCTTGGGCCTCCCCGGATACGGGGGATTTTCAAATGTCAAAGGGGGATGGGGCCCGGCGGGCCGCGGACGATGGCGGCCGTCGTTCGGCGCGCGAACCAGGCGACGCCAGGAAGCTCGATCAGTTCTACACCGCAGGCCATGTGGCGGTCGCGTGCCTCAATCGCCTCGATGCCTGCCTGTCGGGGCTCGGGATCCGGCCGGCCCTGTGGATTGAGCCGTCAGCGGGCACAGGCGCATTCCTCGACCGTATGCCCATCCCGAGGCGGGGCTTGGATGTCGATCCCCAAGCCGACGGAATCGAGGCGGCGGACTTCCTGTCCTGGGCGCCGCCGCCGGCCGACGGCCCGATCGCTGTGGTCGGCAACCCGCCGTTCGGCAAGAACGCGTCGCTGGCCATCCGCTTCTTCAATCAGGCGGCATCCTTCGCCGACGTGATCGCTTTCATCGTCCCGCGGACCTTCGAGAAGAGGTCCGTCCAGGATCGTCTCGACCGGCGCTTCCACCTCGAGGCGGAGATGGCCATCCCGCCGGGGAGCTTCCTGTTCGAGGGCCGTTTCAGGAATGTGCCGTGCGTCTTCCAAGTCTGGCGCAAGCGCGCGTCCTGCCGTCTGGTCCGGCCGCCGCGCGCGGTCCATCCCGACTTCGTCTTCGCTGATGCCGCCCAGGCCGATTTCGCATTCCAGCGCATCGGCTGCCATGCTGGACGGGTCAAGGGCGCCCCGCAGGACCGGAGCGCGTCCTCGCACCATTTCATCCGCGATCTCACGCCCGAGCGGAGAGTGGCCGCGGTCTTGTCGGCGATCGACTGGTCGGACATCAAGCGGCGCACTGCCGGATGCCCGAGCATCGGCAAGGCCGAGCTGGTGGCAGCTTACGCCGAGGCCGTCGCCCAGGCGGAACCGGTCTATGCGATGGCTGCGTAGAGGACAGCGGGCAGCGGCGGGCATGACGGGGCGGTCGAACCGTTCCGCTCGCAAAGAATTTTCGCTGCTCCGATCGGAAATCCAACCGTGAACACACCTCCGCGTCCTCGAAGGCACAGGCCTTCCCGGATGCGGGGGAATTTCAAATGTCGAAGAAGGATTTTGGGCCGGCTTGTGGAGCCGGAAGCCTGGACGTCGGCCGCCTTGGCCAGGTGTTCACGCCGGACGCCATCGTGGAGCGGATGCTGGGAATGCGGCGCAACCAGGGACGGGTCCTGGAACCCTCCTGCGGCGACGGCGCTTTCTTCAAGCGGATCCCCGGCTGCGCCGGCATCGAGTTCGATGCGAGGGTGGCGCCGGCCGGCGCCCGCGTCATGGATTTCTTCGACCTGCCGGAGACTGAGCAGTTCGAGACGATCATCGGCAACCCGCCCTACGTCCGCAACCAGGACATCGACGCAGCGACCAAGGCCAAGCTGCCTCGCGGGTTCGACGGGCGCACCAACCTCTATGTCCTCTTCATGGACAAGTGCATCCGCCACCTGGCGACCGGCGGCGAGATGATCCTCATCGTCCCGCGGGAGTTTCTCAAGGCCACCTCGGCCCGGCCGCTCAACGAGCGCCTGCACGCCCAGGGCACCTTCACCGACCTCATCGACCTCGGCGACCAGCGCATCTTCAAGGGTGCCGCACCCAACTGCGTCATGCTCCGGTGGGTCAAGGGCGACCTGTCGCACCGGCGCGCTGACGGTGCCCGCCAGGTCATCGACGATGGCCTCCTATCCTTCGTCGCATCCGAGGATGCGGTGCGCCTGGGCGACATCCTGTCGGTCCGGGTCGGGGGTCTCACCGGCGACGACGAGGTCTTCAAGTCGGAGAGCGGAACGCTCGACATCGTGATCTCGACGACCCGGAAAACCGGCCGCACCTGCCGGGTCATTCCCGACGCCCTGACGCTGCCCGCTGCGGCGGCCGATCACCTCCGCCGCCACGAGGCCCGCCTGCGGTCTCGCCGGATCCGCCGCTTCACCGACAAGGACTGGTGGCGCTGGGGACGGGCCGTCGATTTCCCGGCCGTCCCGCGCCTCTACGTCAACGCCAAGACGCGGTGCAAGACGCCCTTCTTCTCCCACGCCTGCGAAGCCTGGGACGGCTCGATGCTGGCTCTGTTTCCCCGCAGGGACGGGCTGAGCGCCAAGGACCTCGGCGAGCTGGCCGCCATGCTCAACGCCGTCGATTGGAACGAACTCGGCTTCTGCTGCGACGGCCGCCTGCAGTTCGGCCAGCGCTCCCTCGAATCCGCCCGGCTGCCGGCGTCCTTCGCGCGGTTCCTGCCGGGCGCCGCAGCGCCGACGCAGGACGACTTCCTGCTGGCGGCTTGATCCTCGGACGGCGGTCGGCGCCGGAAGCTCGTCATCTGTGCGCCCTGCGCGTCGTCGGCCCCGGGAAACTGTCTTGGACAACTCCCGTTGTCGCGGATGGTCCATCAGGGCGCCCTCTTCCACTCCATGAACGCTAGATGAACGGAACCGCTGGAAGCCGCGAAACTCAACGATCCGGGGTTCCATTTAGGCCCTAGGGGCCTATGTCTACCTAGAGGGCGCTGCGGTGGCGCAGAACCAGGGAGGGTGCAATGAAGCCGGAAGAACAAAGGTTGCGCGAGGAATTTGCCCGTCAGTCGGTCAACGACATGACCGCCCATGTGGCGCGCAACGCCAAAGGAAGGCCTCCGGTCGAGGTCGTGGATCTAAGAGCTATGTCGGCTCATGAGCTGCTAGAACTCTGCCACACAGGCCTAAATTCGTCGCAGGTCATTATCGTGTCGGTTTCCGAGATGGAAGAGTTCGGCCCGGTGCTTCACCAGCTCCTCTTCAGCAATACCAACACAGCGTTTCTCCCGACGGCAAGCAAAACCCAGCCGACCGGGCGTTATCGGTCCGGGGACCAGCCTTGGCGTAAGGCAAGTCGCCACTGATAATGACCTGCGGTCGAGGATCGCAAACGCGGCGCAGAACGGGGGAGGAATGCATGGACCACGAAACAGAGTTGTTCTGGCGCCTCGCTGATGGGTCGCTCGCAACTGGAGCCCACATGCCGGGGAATTGTCGTTCGGGCGGCGACACGACCGGTACGCGGACGCATGCGGTCAAATACACCATGGAGCATGGGGTGTCGGATGCATCCGTCGCCGTGTGCGGAAGGGCCCCGCGGCACTTCTGGTCCGCGCATGGGATCGGAGAAGAGGTGACGTGCCCGGCCTGTCTCGCTCGGCTTGCGAAGCGCGGCGCGTCGAGAGTGGCGGGCATCCCCCAGGAGATCCTCGACGCGAGGGCGGAAGCAGCGGCACGGGCGCCGGAAGACGCGAGATTGAGGAATCTGGAAGAGGAGAAGCGGGAGGCCGACCACAAGGCTCGGCAGCATGAAGAGTTCGGCCTGATCCTGCGGCGGAAGGAGGCTGGCGAGGCGGGATGGGACTCCGATCTTGGCTTCCTCGGCCGGCTGCTGTTCAAGGCCTACGAGCAAGAGATGCGGGGGAACCAATGACTCCCGACGAGATCTCGCGGATCGCCCAGGCCCTTTACGCCGGCGCCACCTACGCCGGGAAACCAGCCTGGCAGTCGTGGCTCGCCGGTGGGCTGGGCGTCGATGCCAGGACCGTCCGGAAATGGCTGCGTGGAGACGCCGCGATCTCCGAACGGAACGCGGGTACCCTTCGCCGGGCCGAGCCGCTGGCCGACCGGCTGGCGATGGCCACCCTCCCCAAGGGGACGCTCATCGAGGATCGCATCGCGGAGCTCGCCGTCCAGGGAGGCCAGGCGGCGCCCGTGTAGGAGCACGAAGACCTTGCGCGCAGGCCGTCCAGTCGGCCCGCCGGGACACAGGTCCGGGCGCGCTCCACCCTCCGGAACGGCCGGGGGAAGACAGGAGCCAGCCATGAATTCGGACACGCTCGTTCTCAACGCCGACAAGTTCCTGAGCGAACTCGCCATTAGCATTCCAATTCCTCCGCCGGCCGGGAGGCTGTGGAGGTGGTTAAAATGGAATGCCATTGGGCGATGGAAGTACAAGACTATTCGTTGCGCGGACGGGACGAGCATGTTGATTGGTCCGATTCGATATGGAAGGGATACTCCTCGACCCCCCACCAAGTGGCAAACGCGGGTTTATGAAGCGGAGATCCGTGTTGCCAAAGCCATCCATGAGCGGTTCCGTCGGGGTAAGTCGGTGTCGTCGGATCAGAAGACAATGCTTTTCCTCCTCGGCGACGAGCTGCCGCTCAGCACCCTCGTCGCTTTGAGCAAGGACGAAGTCGAGGACATCCAGAGCGCCGCCAGAGACTGGATCGAGGAGAGGTTGCCCTCTTCCCACGAGCTGCTCGAAGCACACATGGCCGCCACCCGATAGGCGACTGCAACGAGCCTTGTCGGCGGCGATTTCCGATCGGCGCCAATCCGGCCCACCTTCTTCTTGCACGCCGCCGACTGGCGGGCCCTTCGGGGCGCGGGAGCCATCCCGCAGGCGCGCACCGCCCCTCGGAAAGGTCGAGGGAATCGAAGGAGACCTGATATGCGCGTCCTTATTCCCGTCCTCAATGCCGTCTTGCCGGCAGGCATTGCCGCGGCGATCGCTTTGCATTATGCGGCCGCCGGCGATTACGGAAGCGTGTGGCTCCTTATTGCGGCGCTCACCCTTGGGATTCCCGCCGGATTGCTGATGGGCAGGCTTCCTCGGCGGGCGGGCTGGGTTGTGTCGATTGGGTTGATCGTGATCGGCGCCATCTTGGTTTTGGCGTTTCCCGGGCTGACGGCTTGTGGCGGCGGACTGGTCTTCGGCATTGCGGTCGGTCTTCGGCTTGATGGTGTTCGGGGCCAGTTCGGTGGCTCGGCGGCCAGCAAGAGGTCCTGATCACAGCCCGGCGGGCTGCCGTATCCTGGGGCTGGTGGATTCGAGGAGAGCATCATGGTCAAGGCAGGCTTTGTCGTAGTTTTGCTTTTCGTCGCTGGGGTTTTGGCGACATGCGCACTTGGTCGGGAGCTCAGAAGCATCGCGCAAGAGGTCGACCAGCAGGTGCGGGCTGCAGATCTGGCCGTAAATCGGAGCCATGCGCCTAAGTAAGGAATTTTGCACGCCGCCGGCTGGCGGATTCTCGACGAGGAGGCGGGGGACACCCCACAGGCGCGCACCGCCCTCCGGAACGGCCGGAGGATTCCCAGGGAGGGGATAGTGGAAATTAGCATCGACCTTGACGACGTCAGGGGCTGGGTGAATGCGGCCGATCCTGGGCAGCGGTTCGCCGTTGAGAGGGGGGCCGTCGACGACGGAGATTCCTCGGCGCATCTGACGGTCGATGATTCAGATTCCTGGGCTCAGGGCACCGGTGTCTGCCTCGATGCCGTCAATGATTGAGGAGTATCGCGCCGCCGACCGGCGGGCCCTTCGGGGCGCGGGAGCCACCCCGCAGGCGCGCACCACCCACCGGGATGGCCGGGGGAAACTTCGGGAGAGCAGGATGCAGCCGGATTTCTCGGACGGCTTGGAACGCCTTGTAGACGGAGTTCTGGAGAAACGCCGAGCGGCCTTCAAGCTCGCGGCTCTGAAACGCCAGAGTAAGGCCTGGGAATGCCTGAGCGCCCAGGAACGGCTTGATCTGCTCGCGAATGAATCGGCTTTCGAAGCGTGGCGAACGAACATCGTTTCCGGAATCGACCTGTCATTCTTCGGTTTATCAGCCCCGTATTGAATTGATAGTCTGCGGTAATGACCATTAAAGGAGAGAAATGGTTTTCGACTACCGCCCGTTTTCGGTCATGCTGCCGATCGCTTCGAGCTGGGCGAGCTCGGCGTCGGTGAGCGGCTGGATCTTGTCGATGTCGACTGATTCGACGCCGGGCCGGATGACTTTCCGATTCGCGGCCGCGCGATCAGCACCCTCGAAGAAGGCGTCGATGTCGGCTTCGGTGTAGTGCCGAGCGGCAGGGGGATGGGCGGTCATCCGCCTTCCCCGTTGCGTCCTTTTGCTCTCTGGCCCGGGCGCACCGTGGCCATCATCGAGGCGTAGGCGGCCTCAACCCTGTCGCAGGATTCCGAAAAGCCCACAAGGGAGGCGGCGTCGATTATGGCACCGGCGAAGTCGATCTGCCGCAGGCGTTGGCCGGATTCCCGAATGGTGTCCAGCCAGCGCTGGTTCCGTTGCTCTCGGTTTTCAGCAGGTTTTGCGGCGTCTCCCATGGCGTCCTCCTGGCGCAGTCGACCAAGCATAGGGACTGAGGCATAGGTTGGGCAATTGCCGTATCGAGAAATTGGTGCCGCTGGTGGCCGTCTCCTTAGGTTCCAGCGGCGGACTTGGCGGCCGCCTTTAAAGCCCTCGCTGCGTTCTTGCGCTCGCGGATGACCATGGGCATGGCGTACGGCGGAATCTCGGCGTCGGCCTTCGAAGCCAGCACGCGCACGGCACCGCGGTAGGGAATGGATGTCACGTCGAACGTGCAGACGAAGGCTGCGAGGATGTCGATCGGAACCGCGGCAGCGGCTGCCGGGATCGGCACTCGTCGGTTCGCTGCATTTCGAACGGAAATCTCGGTGGCATTCACCCTGTCTTGATGGATCTCCTCTTCCGTGAGGACCGGAGGGTGTTCGAGGTCGATCCGCCGCCGGACGTTTTCGGGCAGGTGATCCTCGAAGGCACGCCTGTAGGAACGACCGAGCCTACGATAAAGGTCCTCGAGTATCGCCTGAGGAAAGTGCTCGTCGAGGCAGCAGTAGTTTAAAATGGCGGGTTCAGGACAGGTCACCAGGAAATCGGCGAAACGACGGGCCGTGTGGTCGGACCACCTGGTTCGGTGGGATGCGAGCTGGGTAATGATGTGCCACGGGAACGGATGGTCGAACGCGGCTATATCGGCGACGAGGGCTTCGAATTCCGCGTCGGTTCCGATAGCCGGCACATCGCGGACGGCAGCATCGAAAATCCGCTTGTGGAGGGCGGCCTTTTCATTGAGGCGCCAGGGCTCGTCACCCAGGTCCGAGTGGCACAGCCAGTCCGAGCCGTCCCACTCGAACATGTAGGCCATCCAGCCGTCGATGTATTCGGCGTCTTCGCCGGTAAGGACGCGCCCGCCGACGAAGAATTCCCGCTCGTGAGGGGAAAGATCCATCCTCATGCAGCCAGGAAGGTATCTGGTGAGGCAGGTTCGATCTTGGAAGTCGTAGATATTGAGCTCCCCTTCGATTCTCGAATCGTCGGGCCGGATGCGCTCGTCGCAGTCCTGGAATGGCGTTGGCGGGTTCTCGCAGCCGATGTCCTTGCCGATTGCTGATACGTTGCCCGAGGTGACGAGCCAATCAACCTTGGTCGGATCGCGCCAGTGCTCATGCAGGAGCGTCCAGATATCGCAGTCGATGCTGTTGTAGTTGAGCTCGTTGTAGTCCAGCGCACCGTCGCCGCGCCTGCGAGCGAACACCCACTTCGTTGCCATTCGATTGTGTCCTCGGCTACGGGATGATTTTGACGACTCGCTCTGGCCCCTCGCCATCGAGGAGCTCGTCTGCATCATCGCGGCTGATGCTGATGTATTCGCCGTGCTGCAGCCAGACCGGCACCGTCAGTTCGCGATCCGGCTCCCACTCTCCCGATTTTTCGAGGCGAAGAGCCGTGATCGACGTCGTGGCGCCTTCGGAAGGCAGGCCCCATTCGGTGGGCTGGATGGTTAGAGAGGCCTTTCCTTCCGAGAAGGACAGCGCCGCGCCCCAGGCACCGGCCGCCGCACAGGCCTCGAAGAAGCCGCGCATGGCATCGGCGTCGAAGATCACGTCGATCGTGCGCTTCCGTGATTGGTTGTCCTCGGTGCCGGGAGTTAGGTGGTGCTCTCTGGCGTTGGCATAGAATTTGGTGTCGCCGTCGAGGATCCAGGCGTCGAGGACGTCCAGGACGCTCTCGGGCGTCGGGCCGGCGATCCATCCAACGGCGTCGAGCATCATGTTTCCGCCGGACTCCGATTCTCCCTGCGCCGTCCACATCGTCTGGTGGGGCCCTTCGACCTCGCTCGCTGGATTTGGTGCGCTCACGTAGAGGTCGTATATCTCCAAGTCATCGTCTTCGGCGTCTTCCGGATCGGCGTCCGGGTCCGGGATGCGGATATGCCAAGCCCACGTGTCGACGTCCCACAGACTGTATTTCCCCCACTTCCACCCTTCAACTCGGGGCGGGGACTTCAAAGCCGGTTCGAGCATGTCCTTCTCCGTGGGCGTCCTGGTCAGCGGCGGTTGGCCAGGCGCGAGGATAAGGTGTCTGCGGCTGCAGCGCAAACGCAGGATTGGCCGCCGCCGGCCGGCGCCAGCGGGGTGGCATTGGCTATCTATGCTTCGATGCGAGGGGGGCGGCCGTGTGAAGAGGAACGGCCGTTAGTGCCGGCGAGCGCGGTCGGCGGCGCCTTCGATCGGGTGCTTGGCGTCGATCATCATGATGGCGCCTTCGATGTGGGCCTCCGCCATTGATGCGCTCACGCCCTCCGCGAGGAGCGCCGTTCGCACGGCGTCAATGGGCTGGCGGCGCGCCTGTTCGTCCGCAGCACGGAACAGGTCGGCCCTTTTTGCCAGCGTTGCGTCGAGGTCGGTGGCGAAGGCACCCAAGATCAGCCGTGCGACACGCCGGCCGGTGTCGATGATGCTCTCGACGTCCTTGGTGGTCCATTTTCCGCTCGGCGGTTTGGCCATGTATTGCTTTCCTCGTGGCATCGGCGAGTTCCGATCGCGAGTTTGCCAGCCTGGCGAACTGGCGTCGAGATCGGCAAATCGTAGGTGGCCATCGCGTCACGGGAATCGGTGGCGGTTTCGGGTAGGAGGGCGGCAGGCGAACTGGCGTTTTTATCGCCTTGCGGCAGATATTTTCGATTTTTGCCAAACCGACCCATCTATTACGTGCGCGCTGCCGGCTGGCGGATCCTTGGCGAGGAACAGGGGCAGCACACGCGGCGCGTACCGCCCACCGGAACGGCCGGTGGAATTCGGGAGGCAAAAATGCGGAAGAAGCTTGTGGTGTGCAGCACACTGCTTTTTATCGGGGTGGTGGCTAGCTGGCTGGTTCACATTGGATGGAGCGCCGTCGCGGGCATCGTAGTCAGCTCCTTCTTTATTGGCGCTTGTTTTGGTGCCTACGCCAAAACGTCAGGCTGACGTTGCATCTGTTGCTCGGACATCGGCACGAGCCAGAGGAACCAGCCCAGATTCTTCCGACCGGCAACGGCGAGACAACACCCGTCAGGGGTGACGGGCGGAGGTCGTATTGTCCGCTGTTTCGCCCCCGGCTTCGGTGGTTGAGGGAGGACGAAATGGGTGAGGCTATACGCAGACGGACAGTTGCATCGGAGACTGGTGTCGAGCTGGCGCCGCGGGTGGCAAAGCACCGGGTTGGAAAGATCGTGGCGGTCGAAGACGTCGACGGCCTGATGGACCTGCCCAGCGCCGATGCCTCCCGTTGGCCCGTACTCGTGCGGGTCTTGGAGGCAACGCGCACCGAATTCGCGATCAAGGGGTGGCCACGGCCGAGGATCCGCGTTGGAGCCGACGGCGCGCCGGTGATCGTGTCCGAGAGGTGGAAGGGGGATTTTGACGAGTTGCTCATCGTCGATCGGCTCACGGAGGGATCCAGTAGGGTGCGGGTGCTGCGCCAGGAGATCGAGGTCGAGGAGCCGCCAGTGGTGCTGGGCGAAGCATTTCGTGCGCGGCTGTCTTGGGCTGGCGTTACCAAGGTCGCGGCTGGTGCTGTGGCGCTGGTTGGCCTGGCCGTCTGGGAATGGCTCCGATGAGCGGCGGGCTGGCCATGGTGGGCAAGGAGGCTTGGGCGTTCTGGGCGCTCGTCTCGGGTCGCTCGCATCAGCGTGGCGCGGACGTCGCCGCCGTGCTTCGCGGCTGGCGGGGTGAAGGCCTGCGCGAGCAGGCGCTGGGGCTGTGGCGCGATGGCGCCCTGGTCCTGCCCGTGGCCGTCGCCGGCAACGTCGAGGCGATCATTCTGGCGTCGTCCGAGGATGAAGCGCTCCTCGTCGCGGCCGCCGCGGCGGAAGCGCTTCGCCGGAGTTTCCCAGCGATTTCCGGTCGGCCGCTGTTGCGGACCGCCGATGGCTTCGCCTTGTAGGAGGCACGGATGGCACGGGTTGCGGTGCAGGTGTTCGAGCACGACGAGAGCTTCGTCTTTCGCTCCCCTCAATGGGGGCGTAGCTCGGTGTTGTCAGTCGATTTCGTCGAGGGCCTGGCCGAGCTTCTGCGCGGACTCTTGGGTACGGGCAAGGATGTCGATCTCGAGATGTCCGCCGCCCTCGCGCCCGAGGTGATCCTCGCCCTGCGCCATGCCGGCGCCGCCGGCGCACTCCTTGCCCGTTCCCAGAATTCACTTCGGATTTCCTGTCCGGAAGATCGGGCGGCGGCTGAGCGCGTCGAGGCGGTCGTGCTGTCGGTGCTCAACGTCGCTTGAGGTGGCTTGCAAGCGCAGTTGCTGTCTAGCGCCAGGAGCGCCGATCATTTCGCACGCGATCTGTTCGCCCGGCCCCGTCCTTCAAGCAAGGCGGCGCCGCAACAAGGGCAAGCCCTTGGGCGACGCACGGCAGTCCTGTTCTGGGCCGGCGGCCGGCGCAAGTGGCGCCGGGGAACCCAACTTTCGCTGAGGGCGCCGAACGGGTGCGCGCGAAACAGGGGGTCGCCATGAGCAGGACGTTGAGGGCATTTCTCGTCGGTTTCATGCTGGGCGAGGTTCTGCCAAAACTGATGGACCGCGCGTACACCGTGAGCCCGGAGTTTGGCAACGTGATCGCGGTCGCCTGCTTTGTCCTGCTGGTGCTGGTCGTCCTGCTTCTGCGCATCCCGGACCGGGCAAAAACGGTCGTCGATGTGCCGTCGTCGGTTGGACCGAAGGACAAGGGCTCCGGGCCCGGCCAGGAGTGAGCCTGGGCGGCGTCTGCCTGTCCTTGGAAGTGGTGCCGCTGGCGTGAGCTGCGCGGCCGAACTTTAGCCTTCGACGGCACCCAGCGTTTTGGCCAACGCGTAGACCTGCGATCGTACCTTGGCGTCGGGAATGGCGTAGTACGCCTTCACCAGCCCCAAAGTCTCAGCCCGCTCCATGAGGCTCGCTTCCTCGTTGGGGCCAACGTTCAGTCCGCCGATATGAGCGGCCGGGCTGTTCGCTTTGGCTTCTTCCGACATGTCGTCGAAGAAGAAGGACACGGGGACGTCGAGGATTTGCGACAGGTCGAACAGCCGACTGGATCCCACGCGGTTGGCGCCCCGTTCGTATTTCTGCACCTGCTGGAAGGTCAAGCCCAGCGCGTCGCCCAGCTTCTCCTGGCTCATCCCGAGCAGCGCGCGCCGCAAGCGGATCCGGCTGCCGACGTGGATGTCGATGAGATTTGGCGCACCGTCTTCCTGGCGGCCGCGGCTTCCCTTTCGCTGCGACGGGGCTTTCACCTTGGCGGGCTTCGAAGGCTTGTCGGTCGAGGGCTTGCGCGCCATGGGGTACTCCGTGCTTGCGTGCTGGCTGATTGCCGAACGTGTACGATCTTTTGTCTATGCCGTCCAGGCCAGGCGTGGCTGGCCCCTTTGGCCATCGCTTGGCGCCATACCGTCTAGCGCCATGTTGGCCAACATCATCGTCCTTTGGCGCCATCTGCACCGATCGCGGGCTCAAATTTGACGCGGCACCCAGATTCTTGATGGTGGCATCCAAGGAGCGATCATGGCGGATCCGGACGCGGCCGAGATTGACGGCGAGATGGGCTTCTTCGGGCTTGATGATGGGCTCGACGTGGACGAATTCGGCCCTGGCCTGGATGGGGGCAACGCCGTCGAGAGTGAGGTCATCGCGCCCACCGGTGAGGTCCAGCATGTGAGCGTGCGCGCCTCAGGCGGCGAAATGCGCCTGGCCGACGCACTGCGTGTCTCGGGCACCGCGTCCCTTGTGGTTGGCCGAGGTGAGGAGGGCCGCCGGGCGGAGGTGGCGCTTCGTGCTCTTGGCGCCGATCTGGCGGCGGCGGCCGCGGACGTGCGCGAGCTGCGCGGTGTGGATCGCAAGCGGGTTCGTGCGGCGCTGGACGGATTTGAGGCGGCGGTTTCGCCCCTGCTCGATGAGTTCGGCCAGGCGCCTGACCTTGATGCGGTGCGTCTTGCTGCGGGGGCGGCGGCCGAAGCGTCCGTTCTCGACCAGGTGAAGGTCTCGGTTGAGGACCGGCTGCGTGAGGCCGAGAGCGCCGGGAACGGTTTGGCTCTTCACCCGGCGGCCGAGGAGGCCGTGGCCGCTGCGCGGGCATTCCTGTCTGAGGTCCGTGCGGTTCTCCCTTCCCCTTGCGAGGTGGTGATTGACGAGACGATCCGCTCGGGTGAGGCCAGCGTGTCCGCGTGGCGCGATGCCAACGAGGCGGCGTACGGGGGAGACGCCGAGCGCGACGACACGGGGCTTGATGGCGCGGCCTGGCAGGCGCGGCCGGGTGTCGAGTGGGTGGTGCGCCTTGGAAAAGAGCATGGTCGCCCCCTCTCCTGCCCGCTCGATGGGTCTGAGGCGGAGCGGGCCCGGGCGGCGGCGCGGTCGTTTGCGCGTGCCATGGAAGATGCTGAACAGCGTGGTGGCTGGGCGCGTCTTGCGGCGGATTTGTTGGACGGCAAGGAGCGAGCTGCGGGCGTCGTCGGCTTTAAGGCCGAGCCCGTAGACATGGACGAGCTCGCCCGGGCCAACCCGCGCCTGTCTTTCGAGGACCTCGTCCGGCGCGCGGCAGATCTTCAAGCCGAGCGCGATGCGCGGGTCAAGGCCTCCGGCCCGGGGATTGCTACCAGCGGCCCGGTGCGATTGGGCGGCGGGGTCGAGACGCGGGGTGCCACCGAAGCCGTCGAGCTTGTGGTTCAGGCCGCCCAATCGCTCGCCCAGGCTGAGTTTGAGCGGGAGCCGAAGGCACGGACCCTCGGGGAGTTGGCAGCTCGTCTTCGAGAACAGGCCAAAGCCGGTGCTGTGCCGCTGGACGCCTCCCTGCGCCGGCTGGCCATGGTGGCGGCCGCGCGGGCCCAGGAGCTGAGCGAGGGCGAAATCCGCACCCTGCGGTCCGCCTCCCGCGTTGCCCTTCTGCTCGACCCTAAAACCGACCCGGCCGTGGTCGAAGGCCTTCTGCGCGCGCATGTCGCGTCCATGGAGCGTTCCGCCGTCGAGGTGGTGGCCACCGGCCGCGCCATTGCCCGCTGTGTTGAGGATGTCGGCCGCCGGTTTGACGCCGAGCGCGCCGGCGGCGCCAGACGGCCCGAGCTAAATGTGTTGGTGGCGCGCAGCGTGGCGGGTTCGCTCGACGGCGCGCAGGTGGCGCTGGGCCGAATTCATGGCGGCCTGTCCGATTACGACCGAACGCTTCTGCGCGCTTCCGCCCGAGGGCTGGGCGTGGTCGCCACAGACTCCACAGGCCGCCAGGTCGGCCTATCCCGGGTCAAGGAAAGCCTCGACCAAGCCCGAGCGGCCCGCCGTGCCGAAGAGGGGGTTGAGCGCCAGCGCAAGGCCGGCCGATGGGAAGATCTCGGCGTCCAGCGCGTGGAGAAGGGCGGTGTGGCGGTCTTTGCCACTCGGCCCGAAGCTCTTTCTGAACGGCTGCTGTCGGTGGTTGGACGTTTGTCGCCCAAGGAGGTCGAGGCGGCCAAGCACTTTGCATCAAGCAACGGCTTCGCGGGCATCGCCTGGTTTGCCTCCCCAAACCATCACGAGGCCCTTCCTCCGCCTGGGCTGGCTCCAAAGGTCATCGGGTCTGCGGCTCTTGGTGCGTTTGGTCGTCCGTCTGTCGAGTGGAAGGGGCTTGTCGCTCGCCCGGGGTTCGATCCAGCGCGCACGATGCGGTCTTCTCTCGGTTCCGTCGAGGTGGCCTCCGGGCGGCCGCTGGTCGGTGGGCACCCCCAGATCCTTTCGGCCATCGTGCTTCCCGGCCGCCGCGGCGCCGAGCAAGAGGTGGTGTCGGCCGAGCGACGCATCCAGGCCATAACCCCTGGGGAAGGCGATCGCGTGGTGGTTCGCACTTCGAACGGCCGGACCCCGCGCCTGTGCCGCATCCTCGACGAGGTGTCCCGCCCTGACCCTCTGCTGGCCGGCCTGTCCCTCGATGAGGCATCGCGGCTGACCCTGTTCGATCGCGCAAGCGGCCGCGCTGTTCTGGCGTCGTCGGTGGATAGGGCCGCCCCCACCCCGACAGCGGCAACCCATGCGCTGCTGCGCGGGCCGGTGTTGTTTGCCGACGGAATGGCTGCCGTTCGCCGGCCGAACGGCACCTACGCGGTCCTTACCCCGGGGCGGACCACGGAGCTCGGGCGCGAGGAAGAGGCCCGCACCGTCGCTGTCGCCATTGCCCGGGATGCAGGCGGGAGTGCGGTTGGGCTTTGGAGCAAGGATGCGGCGGCGGAGGCGGCAATAGAAGAGGTCGGCGCCGTGGCTCGCCGTGAGCTCGAACGCCTGCCTGAGGATCGCCGCCTCGCCCGCATGGAAGCGATCGGCGAGGCCTGCGTCGTCGGCCGGCGCGTGCCGCGCGATCTCGAGCTCGATGGCGGCATGGTGTCGTCGAACGCATTGGCCGATGTTCCAGCCCGCGAGCTAGAGGCCTACATCGGCTTCGCCCGCGCCGTCGGCTCCGATGTCGTGCTGGTGGGCGAGCAGGAGAGGATGCTGCGTGAGGCGGCGCGGGCCCAGGGGCTTTCCGTTCTGACCGCACGGCAAATGGAGCACGTCGATGCATGGCGCGACGTGTCGGCTGTGGCGGGTGCCGCTCGCGCGGAAGGGGCTGGCCCGCGCTTTCCTCGTGCTCTTGCCCGCCATGCCGCCGAACGGCTTGGCCTTGATGAGGCTGGCCGTCGCGCCTTGGAAATGAGGCTGTATGCCTATCCCAACGCCACCGCGCCCGGCCGCGAACTCGCCTTGGCTGCCGAGGCCATGCTCCCGGAGGCAAAGCGTGAGGCCTTCCTTGCCGCCTTCGACGGCGGGCGGATGCGCCCGGCTTCACTTGGGCGGGTTGAGGCCGAGACATTTGCCCAGCGCTCCGTGCCGCCGGATCTTGCCGAAGCGTCCGGCCGGATCGCCTCTCTTGCCGGGAAGTTCGAGGATGTGAAGGGCAGCACCTCGACGCTGGCCCAAGCCATGCTCGAGCGTGCCTCGGGTCGGGCCACTGCTGGCGGGGGAGAGGTGAGCCCGTCAGTTCGACGCATCGCGTCCGATCTGCGCCACCTGTCCGGCCGCGCCGAAGACCACCGAGACGGCGCGTGCGCGCAGTTCCTCATCGACAAGGCCCTGTCGAGCGGCGACCACGAGGGGGCGATGAAGTTCTTGCGGGCCTTTCAGTTCGGCCAGCTCGCCTCGGGACGAGAGATTGCCCAGGAGAAGGGGCGTCACGCCGATTTCTCGCGTTGACCGCACCGCGATTTCCGCTCTGGCCGGCGCGAACCCATCCTCCGCACGGAGGAGGTGCGGATGGACAGTGTGCAATTCGCCTACGGGAAGCGTGCCGCCGAAGTGTACTCGGTGCTGCGGGGCCGCCGGCGAAGCGATTTGGCCGATGTGGCGACGGTGATGCGGGCGGCGATGCCGGATCCGCTGCTGACGCCGTTCGTCCAGGCCTGGCTCGACGGCGCCCGTGCCGTCCCTGTCGTCCTCACCGAGGCCACGGGCGATAAGCTCGCCGGCCTTCTTCTCGTCAAGCAGCCGCTGGTCGTGCGCAAGGAGCCTGTCGACGAGCCGATCTTCGCCGCCATTCGATCCATCGAAGAGGTTGCCTTGAGGGGGATCTGTGGCGATGTACTGATCGAGTGCTCAGCAGCGCCCAGGGAGATGGTGCGTTTTCGAGTGCGCGGACGCTAGGAGGGAACCATGATCGGACTTCGAGGCCGCATTGAAGGGCTGACGGCCCAGCGCAAGCGCAAGGATGGCCGGCCCATGGGACCCGTGGCGTCCTATATCCGCCGCCATCTTGGTGTAATCGAGCGCGCACGGGCAGAGGGGCTGTCGTGGGCCGAGATCGCCGATGCCGTCGCCCAGGAGGGCGTCGTGTGGCGTTCGGGCCGCTCGCCGTCGGAGAAGGATTTGCGCACGCTCTATGCGCGCCTGGCGGACACCCCTCCGGTCTCGGTGCCGCCGGCTCAGGTGCCCGTACCGCCCGCCGCGGCCAAACGGACCGTGCCGCCTCGTTCCGAGGCATGGTCGGCATTGTCGGTTGCCGAGGTGGATGGGCCTTTGGCGCCCACCGCCGTTGCGGCCGCCCCCGCGCCGCCCCCACCGGCGAGCCGAGCGAAGCCGAATTACGATGCGGAAAAGATCCTCCGCGAGATGAAGCGGTCCAAGGGGGAGCGCGAGCCGTCTGGTCGTATCGCTTAAGCGGCGTTTATGGGGCGTTCTCGCAGCGTTTGTGGGGCGGTTGCGCGGCTCATTCGCAGCGTTTGCGGGGCGCGAGTACAGCGTGGCCGGCGCCTTGGAGGAGCAGACCACCCCCTTGACCCTCTTTGCGGCGTGCCGCTTCCTTACGCTGACGGGCGATCTGCACTCCCGCCTTGATGATGTGCCGCCCTCCGTCTGTGCGAGCATTCAGGCGCCACCCCGGTCGTCGCGGCCCCCGTCATCATTGGATAGCAAGTCAGTCCTTCGGGCAAATCACCACGTTTGGAGCTAGGTATAGTCGGTTCTCTATATCTAGCTCGATTCCTGCTGGATGTCCCCCCCCCTTTCCGTCTCTTTTCTTTTCGCGCTGGGGTGATCTCGCCTCAATTTCACCGGCTCCTTTTGCTGGCGGCTTGGGTGGGCTCTTCGGAGGTGCTTGCCTTTTTCTGTCGCTCCGGTCGGCCGGTGCTGTGCCAACCCATCTTCCGATCCTGTCCATAAGCAGGAGGGTCCCCATGCGTCGCTCATCTCTTTTCCTTGTCGTGGCTGCGGCGGCGATGGTGTCGGGATGCGCTGCATCCTCGCCTTCACGTTCGAGCGATGCGGTTGCCCTCAGCGCGGATTCGGCGCTTGTCCGTTATGAGAACATTCCGGGCGATGGTGTGGTCCAGCCGGTCGGCGCGGGGGTGGTCGTTGAGTCGGACCTGAGTGGCGCCGTCTCCGATTTGCCGGTGTCGCACGAAGAGGCAGTGGCACAGGGCGGGTCCACCTCCGATCTTGAAGTCGCCTCGACCTCGACAGGCAAACTCCCTAGGTCTCCAGACCAAGCGGCTGGGGGGACGAAAGCGTCTGCGGCGGCGGGGGATGCGTCGGCTGTCGCACGTGCACCGCAATCGCCGTTCGCTATGGCTGACAAAGTTTTCCCGGATTCCTATTTCGGTGAGGCCGCCTCTGCTGAACATCACCTGCCGCTGTTTTCCGACGGCGACGCACCCTCGTTCAAGGATTTGGTCGATATCGTCAATCCGTTGCAGCACATTCCGGTGATCAGCACGATCTACCGAGAGATTGCGGGCGACGAGGCTGGCGCTGCAGCTCGCATTATCGGCAGCGGGATTTATGGCGGCCTTATTGGATTGGTCGGCGAGGAGATCAACTGCGCTGTCACCGACACCACCGGCAAAGATATCGGGGGGCATGTTCTGGCCTTCCTGAGACGGCGGTTTGATGACGAGCCCGGCGCAGACGGCGCTGCCCCCACCCAAGTGGCCTCGCCTGGCAGAACACAAATCGTCCAGGAGTGAACGGTTTATAGATCGGGGCGGAGGATAGAAACGTCTCAAGCGAAAGAAGGCGATCCGCAGGGTGCGGATCGCCTTCTCTGCTTTAGGGCTGGAACGGGTGGAGGCTAGGATTCTACGTGGTGGACAAGGGGCTGCAGGCGTCGGCGGCTTGCCGTTCAACCAGCAGGTCGGCGAGGCTTTGGTGGGTCTCCTCGTCAAAAGCATGGACGAGGTCCATGGCGCGTTCGCGCCGCACCGGCTCGATGCGGACGCGGCGGCCGCGCAAGCTGCTGATGATCTCAAACCCGACTTCGCCGAAGGTGTCCCCTTTGGGGAGGCGAAGGCCTTCGATGCGCGCGATGAACTTGTTGTCCAAGATCAGCGTGATGCCGTCCATGCCGCTGGTGATCTTGTAGGTGCCCTGCGGGATAAGAGGTTCGGCGGGGGGCTGGCGGTAGGCCGTCTCTTGGCGATGGTGCCGGCGGCGGGCAATGGCTGCGGCCAGCAGAATGCCGCAGGCGATCGCGGCATAAGTGAATGTGTGCACAAAAAACTCCTGTCTCTTGGGTGGCATGGTGCCGAGCGGTCGGCTCGACACCATTCCCGAGCGGAGCGCTTGGCCCATGCCTTATCCGACGTCCCTTCCTTCCTCCTTTTCGATTGTCTCGGCTGCGGTGTGTGCCCTTCCTAAATCCGAGGTGCAGCCAGGTCGACGCGGTGTTGGGGGGCGAGTAGCAGCGGAACAGAAAACCTCGGTAAGCCCAGACCGACCTGACGGAAAACCATGAGGGAGCGGTTTCCGCACATCGAACCAATCCGGCAGGGATTGCCGCGCATGAATTTGGGACGAATGGTTGCCGCAATGACGCTTGGATGGTTCCGCCGGAAAGCAGATGATTTCCGCCACTTTTTTTACCGTGTTTTCGACCGGATCGGAATTTCCGCTCGCCCGCTGCTCGGACGCCTAAAAGCCGAATGACCGGCCGACTGTATCGATGGTGTTGAAGAAGGCCATCGAGAAATCCTGCGCATCCTTGTCGCTCATCCGCTGAGGCGGCCATCCGACGATACCGCGCTCGAGAGGCCAAATGGGCACTAGGAACCGACGCGCGTGAGGAACCGGGCGCCAATCCCATAGCTTCGTATTCTCAGGGAAATGGCTGCACATCGTGTGAACGTAGAGTTTTCCAATAATAAATGTGGTCGTTTGAGTGTTAGGGGGTGCCGGCGTACCGGGCGGAATATCCTGCTCTTCAAGGATGGGTACGGTCGTGTGGGTCCATTGGCCGACCCATTTCTGCCGATCGTAGCACCCCAGCCAGACTCTCCACGACGGCGGCGGCATTTCCTGCTGGCGAATCAGGTCGCGGTCGTTCTGGCTGATGGAAACGGAGCTGGACTGCCGCGACAGATATTCCGACGTCATTGTCGCCATGCATGCCCAGGCGGCAATAGCGCGCTGTGCATTCACGCCCAAGGCCCAGGCGTTTCCTTTGAGCAAGGGGATTAACTGAGGCTTTGCTCTTTCCTGTACGCGGCTCATCCAGCCATTATTGCACTCGGCGCACACTATCCTGATGTTTGCACCGAGCGGATCACCGGCCTTCGTGTGAACCATGCGTTCGTCGGCAACGCCAGGGCGATTTATGACGGTAAAGCTCGCCTTGTGCTTATTCTGGGTTCGGGGAACATGCCCCCCATTAAGTATCCAGTCACCCCATATGTGTTCATCCGTCAAAGGCCCTGGAGATGGACAGAAGATGCACTTCTTGCTGCTGTTGGACATTTTCCGGCCCAGAAATTTCCAGTTGTGGCAGGGGAGCGACACGCGATGAATGAGCTTACATCGGTTTTCTGTTCCGTTGCTACTCGGACCCCGAGCCTTTGGTTTCCAGCCCGAGTGCTGCGGCCCGGGCGGCCGCGCGGCGGGCTTTGGTTTGCCTGGCCTCGGCCTCGTATTCCTCAATGCAGGCCGAGACGAGGGCGTCCAAGAGTGCGGGGGCGGCGTTGCGGACGCCTGCGGGCAGCGGCAGGCCTTTGGCGAGCCGGGCTTTGACGGCATCTTCAATCCGCTCGCGCAGGGTGCTGCGCCGTCCCTTGGTGCTTAGGCCCAGGCCAAGGGGCGCGTCGCCCGAGGCGGCATCCCAGGCGCGGATGGCATCGAGCGTGTCGGCGCCGATGGTCGCAGCGTAGTCGCTCCAGGCGCGATTTCCCTTGGCCACAGCAAGCCGCCATCCGTGCCCGCCGCGCGCCGCAAGGTGCTCAACGGCGGCGGCGAACAGGCCGGGATCCTCGCTGGTCCAGTCCAGGCCGAGGGAGGTGAGGTGTTTGGCATCGGCCTCGGGAAGGCCGGCGATGGAGCGGGGCCACCGGCCGGGCCCCCAGGCCTCGGTGTGGAGCACGATGCGGCGGATGATTCCATTGGCGCCGGTCCAGGAGACGGCGTGTCCGACGACGAGCGGCCGGTAGTCCTCGTTGTCGTAGATCAGGGCCGATTCGCAGGCGATGGGGGCGAAGGTGGCCTTGCTATTTGTCGGCTTTTCCATCGTCTGTCTCCCTTCTCGTTCCGCGCCAGGGCGGCGCGCCGCGAGGCGCCGGCCTGGCTGCGATCGTTTCTGCCTGGTCTTCACGCGGCCCGTTGGAGTGCAGCGAGGTCGAGGCAGAATGGCGATCTGGCCGCCCGAGCGAGGCTAAGGCTGGCACCAAAAGGGTCGGTCCTGCCGAGGTGGGTAAGGACAACCCAGCAGATTGCGGCCGCCGGGTTGGTCGACGTCCTCTCGATGGTGTCCTTCCCGGGCTTTCCTTTCGGGTGCAGGCGGACCGTGGCGCCGCCAGCAGGTGCCATTGACAGGTCGACGGCGACGGCGGTTGGGCGCAGCGTGAGTGCGCGGCCCGTGTCGCCCCAGTAGTTTGGAGAGCCCATGGCGCCTTGCGCCGCGCGGATGCGGATTGGCTCTTCGTGGGCCAGCAGGCGGCTTAACGCCTCCGACCTGGGCTGCGTGTCCAATTGCGAGGCCTCTGCCACGGCGGCGCACCACAGGGCGTCCTGAGCAATATGGGCGATTCGGTCGTTGAGCATCCACGCCTTGTCCCAGGACCGTGGCACGTTCGGGCCGTCGATGAAGGCGATGATGTCGAGCGCCGAGAGGCGACCGCGGCGCAGGACGTCTTCGAGGTCTGGGCTCATGGTGTCCTCCGGGCGGGCTAGACGACGTGCGTCCAGCGGGCGATGGCCAAGATGTTGATGACGAGGAAGGCGCCGTTGAGGAGCCAGATCGACGGGTCGCGCGAGCGAACGCCGGCGAAGGTCCAGCTTGCAGAGGACGTCAGGTGGAACAGGAAGCCCCAGTCCGAGCACGGGATGTGTGCGGCGAGCATCACGGCGCCGACGACGCCGGTGGCGGTGCCGAGCCACTTGGCTCGGGTCGTGGCGGTCGAAGGGGCGGCGGACATCATTCTCTCCTGCGCGTTTGGACGGGCTGCAAGCGCCTCCCGTCCAACGCGCTGGCTCTGCCCTGCCCTATTCCTTTTTGCCCTCACGCGCCGTCCTGGCGCCTTCCTCGAAGGCGGCGCGCAGGGCGGCTTTCACGGTGGCCACGGAGACCTCGTGGAAGTCGAATCGGTCAAGCCCACGTGGCTCGAGGGTTTCGATGCCAAGGTGGCGGCGGGCGATGTCGGCGAGGAGGCTGTCGAGGTCGGGCATGGGTGCCTCATGGGCGTTAGAGGGCGGCGGCGCGGTCGCGGAGGGCTTGAACCTCGGCGGCGGCAAGTTGGAGCACCGGCTTAAAACCAAAGGACGCGACAAGGAATACCTCGCCGGTGGAAAGGACGGCAATGAGGTCGCCCACGCTGGTCGACCGGGTGCGTTCGATCCGGATGATATCGACCGCCGCCGGGATCATGCCGTTGCCAGCTGCGTAGGCCGCTTCCAAGGCGTAGGCGATGTCTTCCTGGGGCTGCAACCGAACGAGGTGGGTCAGCCTGGCGACGCCGGCGTCCAGGACGCGGCGGGCGTCTTCGGGGCCATAGGCGCAAAACAGGCCGACTATGTCGTTTTGGTCCAAGGTGAGGATGGCCAACTCGATCATTTATTCCTCCAAGGGCGGCGTTCGCGCGCACGCGCCGCCCTTGGGGGGCTTTCCCTGTCCTTTGCCCGGAGGCGGCCGCTACGGGTGCCGCTCGCGGTGTAGGATAACCCAATGCATCAGCTCGGAGCTGGTCAGCCCCGGGTGGTGCTCTTGCAGCCAGGCGACGGCTTGGCCGATCACGTCGCCGCCCGTCTCGCGGGCGAAGCGCAGGGCACGGTCGATGTCGGGCTCGAGGTCAGCATAGGTCGCGGTGGCCATGCGCTGAGCATAGCTGGGCCGGGAAGCGAGGGCGAGCATCCTCGTTATTCCCAGCTGGCCGGACGGCCCTTGCCCTTGCGGGTGTAGGCCTTGCGGCTGCGGACGACCTTTGGCCGGGCGTCGACGGCCGCGGCGGCGCCGGGGATGGTGTGCAGCGCGCGGGCTGCGAAGTTGCTCGGCTTCGGGGCTTTCTTCTTCATGGCGTCCTCCTGGGTGCGGGTCCTTCGAGGACCACCCGCGCCCAGGGGTGTCTTGTCTGTGGCGCTAGGGGCTGTTGGGTTTGGGAAGGGCGGCAATGACCTCGGCGATTTTGATGGCAGCCCAGCCGGGGAGATGGCGCAGGGTGAGGTCGACGGATCCGCTGCCGAAAGCGCTGACGCGGAAGTCGCTCCACATCTCGTGGTGTCTGGATCGCACATGGGCGTCCCGTCCCTCCTCCACCGGGCCGTCGACCACCGTGCCGTGGAGGATCTCGACAAGGCGCTGGACGATGTCGGCGGCCGCTTCGCGCTCAGTGATGCGCTGGTCTCGGCGTGCACAGCACTGGCGCCACATGGGCTCCCACGGCTCGACAACCCGGCGGTAGGCCTCGGCGGCGACGCGGACGGCTTTGCCTTCCATGCGGCGCAGGTCGAAGGTGGCGCGCGGCTCGTCGGTGTCGAGCCCAAAGTCTTTGGCGCGCCAGTATCCACCGCCAGGCGGCGCCGGCATGATGGGGGCGATTTCGACGCGCCAGCCCCTCGAGAGCAGCCGCAGTTCCATGCCGTCCTCGCGGGTGATGACGGCATGGTGCTCGTAGCGGTGTTCGATGCGCCAGGCACCGGGAAGGTTGGCGGCGAGCTCATCGGTGGCGGACTGGAAAGACATGGTGCCTCCTGTTGTCTGCCGAGAACGTGGGCCCGTCGCCGCCCGGAGCGTCATCCTGCCGCGGTGTATTCGATGACGACGGCGCTGGCGGTTTCGAGGAGGTCGGCAAGTTGATTCTGCCGCTGCGCCTGGGTGAGGAGCTCGGCGACGAGGCGGCGGACGGGCTCGGGGTGGCCCTCGGTCGGGCAGCAGCCGACGGCGAGTTCGGTGTCGCGTGTCGCTTTGGCTCGCAGGGCACAGGTGAGGTGGGTGAGGTCGCGGCCGGTCAATCGCATGGCATCCTCCTACGCGGGCTTCTGGGCGGCCAGGACATCGTCGAGCCGGAGCCAGTCGATGGAGCGGCGGCCGTGCACCAGCCAATGGCCTTCCTGCGT
>Ga0316222_1001023_pt1 | contig 36748 bp, 34 predicted proteins | sample TBH18011metaG_FD_206008 | JGI IMG/M metagenome (GOLD analysis project Ga0316222, IMG submission 206008) | Freshwater microbial communities from Trout Bog Lake, Wisconsin, USA - TBH18011 | ecosystem: Environmental > Aquatic > Freshwater > Lake > Hypolimnion/Profundal zone | place: USA: Wisconsin... | reverse complement strand
TCAGACCCGCCGGCGGCCGCAGCTACACCGAGACCGAGGATGAGCGCGCCGCCACCGTGCTGTCGGACGCCGTCGTGGTCGAGCTGTCCTGCTCACCGCGGCGGATGGACGGGCTGTTTATCCGCGCCGACCGCCTGCACGAATCGGCGACCGGGATGGCGCCGGGCGGCAAGGTCAGGATGGCAACCACGGGCGAATGGCGGGAGCTGTCTGAGCAAAGCCGCGGGGAATCAATGCTGTCGCTGCTCCAGGCCCAGCTCGACGCCTCCACCGGCCGCCTGTTCCTGCTCGACGAACCCGAGGTCGCTCTGTCCCCCCAGCGGCAGATGGCATTGCTCTGCCTGCTCGACGAGGTCCACCGCGATGGCCGCTCCCAGGTCATCATGGCCACTCACAGCCCGATGCTGATGGCGCACCCCGCCGCCGACATCCTCTGGCTCGACGAGAACGGCATCAACCGCAGGAAGCTGGAGGAGGTCGCGCACTGGCAGCTGATGCGGCGGCTGATGGCGAATCCGGCGGACTTTTGCGCGAGGTTGTTCAGATGAGCAAAGTGGTCATCAGTCGCGAACACGGAAACGGCCTGTCCCTGTCGGCGGCGGCGCGCGCCAGGATGGCTGAGTTGGGCATCGCCGACGTCCATCAAAGCGGCAAAAACATTGCGCGTGACGATCCACGGCTGGTCGCGGTCGTCGAGGAGCTTGGCTGGGCGGCACACGACGACACCAAATTCTGCCTCCCGCTCGTGCCAGGCACCGACAACCTGCCGCTCATCGTGGTGGAGACCGACGCGGAATGGATTGTGGCGGTTTACGACGGCATTGAGGCCGTCATCGAACTGACCGGACAACGGCGTATCCTGCGCGGACCCGGCAACAGGGAAACCGTTCTGACGCCGGGCGGGATTTACGAGAACCTGGGAGCGTGACCGTGGCGGCACCCATCTACGCGATCGGCGACATCCACGGCTGCCCGAACCCGCTGCGCCGCCTGCTGGACACCATCGCCGCCGACGCCGCAGGCCTGGGCGTCAGCAAGCCGCAGGTGGTCTTCCTGGGCGACTACATCGACCGCGGCCCCGACAGCAAGGGCGTCCTCGATCTGCTGGTCGCGTCCGAGATCGGCGAGCGGTTCGACGCCATATTCTTGCTCGGCAATCACGACCTGATGCCAATCGAGGCCGCCAAGAAGCGTTTGACCGCCAACGACCTCCATATCTGGCTGGCCATCAACGGCGGCGCCGAAACGCTGGAGAGCTACGGCATCGACCTGCGGCGCCAGGGCCAGGACCAGGCCGTCCGGCAGTTCGTCGAAGTCTTGCCCGCCGCTCACCGCCGTTTCCTGGGTGACCTGCATCTGTCCTGGTCGGCGCCCGGGCTGTTCTTCAGCCACGCAGGCGCTGACCCCGAGAAGGCGCTCGACGCTCAGCCACCCGAGGCGCTGCTCTACGGTGACCGGGCAATGTTCGAGTTCGACCATGACTGGCTGGCCCCCAAACTGCGCGAGAAGTTCGGCGCCAGATTGGTTCATGGCCACTGGTCGACTAAGGTGGTCGACGTCTGGCCCCACCGAATCAGCGTCGATACTGGCTGCGGCTGGCGGGGGAGCGAGAACCTGTCGGCGGTGTCGATTGACGGCGACGACGTGCGGGTGCTGACGGCGGAGGGAGGGGCGCGGTGACCATCTACGCCATCCGGGCCTATTTCGACGACATCCCGCTCACAGAATGGACGGATAGGCACGGGCGGCGCTGGTACGGCCCGACAGCGGCCGACATCGAGCGGCTGCTGGCCTTCGGTCGGCGGCACCAGGCGTCCGACATCGCCGTCCACTGCCTGCACGGCAAGTCGCGCTCCGCCGCCGTCGCCCTGACGCTGATCGCCGACCGCCTCGGCCCCGGCACCGAATCTTTGGCGGTCGACCTGCTGCTGGCCCACGGCGAGAAGCAGGGGCTGCGGGTCCAGCCGAATCCTCAAATCGTGGTGCTGGCCGACAATCTGCTCGGCCGCCGGCGCGCACTGGTGATGGCGCTGGGGGAGCGCTGCGAGCGGGCGCGGACGTGGCGGGAATACTGGGAGCGCCACGGCTGGGCGGAAGAACCCCGGCCCGCCGCCGAGTTCCCGCCGCCGCGCGACGGCTTGCAGCAGGAGGCTGACGCGCTGCTGGCGGCCACGGGCCTGCCGTACAGCGATGTGGCCTACAGCGCCGTCCTGGCGGAGCGGGGATACGTCAGCGGGCTGGGCCGCCACCATTTGGGCTGACGTGGCGCTCGGCTCCGCTCGGCTGGGATACGGAGCGGCACCTTCGGTGCCTGGTCAACCGCCCCTTGTCGATGGATGCGGGGTGTCGCCGCAATCGATTTGCATATTCCGCTGCCGCCCATAATCGATTTGCCGCAAAGATAATGCCGCGAGCCAACAGCTTCACCGTCGCCCTTGCCGATGATGCCGCCCGATGCCGATATCTGGGAGACCATCATCCAGCAGGCGACACCCATGGCTCGCGTCGACACCCACAACCCACGAACCATTCGGCGGCTCTGGCAAGAACGAGGCGGCCAGGTCGAGGGCGTGCCGCAGAACTGGCGAGGAACGCTGGTCTCATCCCGCTTTCGAGGAGACGGTTCGCGCCAACGCCAGGCGCCACGACATCCCGGCCATCATCCTGTGCAGGCTCAACCGGCTGCTGGTCACCCAGCAGCAGCCTGTGACACCTTCCTGCGCCCAGGCATCACCAATTCGTCAGCCTTTGATTTGAGCCTGTGGCACCATTTCATTGCCCTTCGATACAAGGAGAGTGCAGTCGGCGGTGCGCATGGTGAAGCCTCGCGGTAGCTTGGTCTTCAGGTCGCCGACGGCGCCGAGCAATTGCCGCTCATCCACGAACCAGCGCGTCAGGTTGACCCCGCAGATGTCGGCACCGTGGAATTTCGCCCCGTGGAACTCAGCATCCTCGAAATCGGCCTTCCGCAGGCTGGCGCCGGTGAAGTCCGCCTGGTTCAGCTTGGCGAACAGAAAGCAGGCGTCGTCGAGCCGTGCCCGCGCGAAGGTCGCCCCCGTCGCCACCGACGACAGGAACTGGGCCTTCGGTGCGATGGCATCAGAGAAATCGGCGTGGTCGAGGTCGCAGCCGTGCAGCCACGTCGAACCCAGCGTGGATCCTCGGAAGCGGGCGCCCGGCATCTCGCACAACTCAAACCGGGCCGACGACAGATCCTTCCCAGCGAAATCAGCACCCGGCAGGCTGACGTTGAACAGGCGGGCGGCGCGCCCGGCGCCGCCGGACGACAGCAGCCACTCGGCGTGCTCCGCCAGGATGCGGTCAAGGTCCGCCGACAAAAGGACTGATGGAAGGGGGAGCAGGGGACTCCGACGGCCACCTGGCTTCGATTCGTCAGCCATAGGCGTCCCCGCTGGCGACGCCATTATCAAGGTTTCCGAACTTCGTATATTCAGCTTCGAAATAGAGCCGCACACTCCCGGTCGGGCCGTGTCGCTGCTTCTCGATGATGACCTCCGCGGTGCTGTGCACCTCCTCCAGCCGTGCCTTCCACTTATCGTAACGATCGTTGAACGCATCGAGCTTCTCTCCGTCCTTTTCGACGGGCTCGGCATTCTTGAGGTAATACTCCTCGCGATACACGAACATCACGACGTCGGCATCCTGCTCGATTGACCCGGACTCCCGCAGGTCGGACAGGTGCGGACGCTTGTCGTCGCGGGATTCAACCGCGCGGGACAGCTGGGACAGGGCCAACACCGGGACGTTCAGCTCTTTCGCCAGCGCCTTGAGGCTACGGGTGATCTCGGAGACCTCCTGCACGCGGTTCTCGGCCTTCGCGGTGCTACCCCGCAGCAGCTGGAGGTAATCGACGACCACCAAGCCGAGGCCGCGCTTGCGCTGTAGGCGCCGGGCCCGGGCGCGAACCGAACCCACGGGCAGGGCAGCGGTGTCGTCGATGTACAGGGGCAGCCTGTTCAGCTCCGCGGCGGCCACCGCAAGGTTCTCGAACTCCGACGCGTTGAGGTCGCCGTTGCGGATCTTGTTGCTGGAGATTTCGGCCTGCTCGGCGAGAATGCGCGTCGCCAGCTGATCCATGCTCATTTCCAGCGAGAAGAAGGCGACGATGGCCCCGTCCACCGCCTTCTTGTGGCCGAGCACGTCAACTTCTTCCCGCAGCGCTCGGGCCGCGTTGAAAGCGATGTTGGTGGCGAGGCTGGCTGTCGCGACCCGAGGGAGAAGCCATCGGTAGTGGGTTCGGTCACGCCAGTGCTCCGCTGTCGCCCTAGGCCGAGCCTGGTTGCCCGGCGTGCCCGCGATCCGCAGAACCCTACTGGCCTCACACGACAGATTCGGACATCATCCCTTTTGGTGGCTCAAGACGGTGGCGCCCGATGCGGTACGGCAATTCAGAATCCCTCCTGCAATTGGCGCTCGAGTTGTCCGCCTCCCATGGCGGGCTGTCCCTGGACGACATCGAGGCCAAGCTCGGGGTCGGCCGCCGCACCGCCCAGCGGATGCGCGACGCCATCGGTCGCGTCTTCCCACAGCTTGAGGAAATCCAGCAGCAGGATCGCACCAAGCGCTGGCGACTGCCGCCCAAGGCGCTCGGCCACGTCGCCGACCTCCAGCTGGACGACATCATGGCCCTGGAGGTCGCCGCCAACGTCCTCGACCGCGACAACCGCACCGACGCCGCCGCCTCGGTACGGCGGGTGGAGGCCAAGGCGCGGATTTCGCTGCGCGCCGAGGACGCGCGGCGGATGGAGCCTGACCTCGAAGCGCTGATGCAGGCCGAGGGCGTGGCGATGCGCCCCGGGCCACGGCACAAGGTCGACCCGACGCTCATCTCGGCACTGCGGCACGCGATACTGGGCTGCCGCGAGATTGAGGTCCGATACAAGAAGCGATACTCGCCCACCGAGCACACCAGACGCATCCACCCCTACGGCATCATCTATGGGCAGCGGCATTACCTGCTAGCCTTCGTGCCCGACGAGGGCGACATCCGCAGCTACGCCTTCCCATACATCGCCGGGGTCAAGGAGACCGGGGCGTCGTTCGTCCGCGACCCCAATTTCTCGCTGGCCGAATATGCGGCCAGGTCGTTCGGCGTCTTCCAGCAGGAGCCGTTCGACGTGGCCTGGCGGTTCACGCCCGAGGCCGCTACCGACGCCAAGGATTTTCTCTTCCACGCGTCACAGGTGTTCGAAGAGCAGCCGGACGGCGGGCTGGTCGTCAGGTTCCGGGCGGGCGGGCTGCTGGAGATGGCCTGGCACCTGTACCAGTGGGGCGACACCGTCGAGGTGCTGGAGCCGGAAGAGCTTCGGACAATCCACAACCAGAGCAAGGTCACATGGCGGGCGCGGCCATGAATCCGCAGTGCCTTGCATTTATCCCCCAAAGAATCGACAGTACGCGACAATCTGGATGGAGAACTTCGAATGGCTACCGGTACAGTGAAATGGTTCAACGCCACCAAGGGCTTCGGCTTCATCGCCCCCGATAACGGCGGCGCCGATGTGTTTGTCCACATCTCTGCGGTCGAGCGCGCGGGCTTGAGTGGCTTGGACGAGCACCAGAAGGTCTCCTACGAGGAAGAGCGCGATCCCAAGAAGGGCAAGACGTCGGCGGTCAACATCAAGGCGCTGTAGGCGCAGGCCGGGGCGACGGGGGTCAGAACTCCGTCGCCACCGCAGCGACGGGTGTGAAGAACAGGCGGTCGGTGAGCGCGCTGACCGAGATGATCCGGGTCTCGCCTTGCTTGTCGACGCTTCTCAGGCGCGCATGCAGCAGGTCATCGACCGTCATCCAAACCCGCGTGACTTCCCACACCTTGCCGAACTGGTCGCCCACCTTGGCGTACCTGTCGCCTGGCTGAACAGGACATGGCGACGACCCGCGTCCGAACATCCCCGCACCCTCCCGTCCATGGCCTACCCCTGCGGTGATAGCTGGGGCGATTTCGAGCTAACGCAATGCCGTCAGGCTGGCCCGCCCTGGCGCCGCCTACCACGGCTCTTCGCCAGACCACCGCGTCGACGCCCGGCCATGCTGCCCAGAATCAGCCGCACCCACCGCTCCTCGAAGTCCCGGACGTCGAACGGTCCACCATACCACTCGAGCATCCTGGCATGCTCCTCGTGGGCGGGATCCAGGATGGCCTCCAGGAAATCCATGAAGCCGTGCGCGCTACCGACGTCGTCTGGCGGACAGCGCCTGGCACCGTCAACCAGCGCCGGGTATTCGGTGTCGGCCAGGCCGTCGAACACTGCCTCAATGGTGATATCGTGCTGCCAGTTGTCACCGAAATCGTAGACGTAAAGGAACCGCTCGACGCCACGGTTCACCAGATTTTGCAGGCGGACGCTCGTGGCCTTGTGAACTTTGTAACCCTCGAAGTCGTCCTCGGGACAAGGTTCACCGTAAACCTTATCGCCGACACGGAACTCGAACAGGTGCCCACCTCGCCAGCGCATCGCGACCTGGATGATTTCGTGGAGCATGTCGAGGGTGGCCGAGAGCGGGACATCTACCCGCCGCCAAATCTTCGGCTCCAGTCCCCGAAGCTCAATCCGGATACGGGCGACAGGCTCAACCACCGGAAGCGGCCATGCGAGAGGGCTTCACGCCACCGCCGTAGCCCAGGGCATCCTTCACGCGTGCCTTCAGGATTTGCGATGCCCGGAAGACTGCGACCCGGCGCGACTGGATTGGCGCCGCCTCCCCGGTCTTCGGATTCCTGCCAACGCGCGCCACCTTGTCGCGGGTCGAGAAGGACGCAAACCCAGAAATCTTGACCTCGCCGCCGCTGGCCAGCTCGTCGGCGATCTCGTCCAGCACGGCGTCCAACAGCGCGGCGGCCTCGAACTTCGATAGGCCGATTTCGCGGTAGACTGCGTCGGCCAGGTGCGCCCGGGTGATAGTTTGGTCTGCCATGTGCCGTCCTCTGATTGGGAGCCGACCGTAACGCTGGGCAGGCGACCCGTCAATTCCTGGGCTGCGCTGACGCTCGGCGTTGCGGGGCAGGGATGGCGGCCCTGCGGGCCTGGTCGGCTGGGGCGGATTTGTACCGACGGCACTTTTCGCAACCGTGTTTCGCACGTTGCTCAATGCGGGCCCGGGTGCTCTTGACGTCACAGGACACCGCCGACTCCATTTTTGCAGTGGTCTTTTGCATGCGGCGCCACAGCTTGTCGGCGAGGGGTTGCGGCGGCAAGGTGCAGCGCACCGACCTAAGTTCCACGCCGAGCCAGCCGAGCTCTTGCCACCATCCGATATGACGGTATCCTCGATAGTCTGCCTTACCGCCTGGAAATTCGTGAACGCCCCAACCCCACGTAGACCCCGCGCCGCCGCCAAGCCTGCCCCGATCGCGGTCGAGCAGATAGATCCGCTGACCCCGGCTCCACCCAAGGCGCGCCCCCGTCGGACTGGCACTGGCACGCGGCGGCGGCGGAAGGCGCGCGGCGGCCCATTGCAGCGCCTGCGCGACAGAATGCTGAGGGCCTGGGAGCTGGTGAACTCGGTGCCGCCGGCGGTGCTCACCGCCGTCCTGCTGGTGCTGCTCGCCGGCGGCGTGGTGGCGGCCAACTTCGCCCACCAGGTGGCCCGCAAGCCGACCGAACTGCTCCTGCCCGTCAGCGACGCGCTGGCTAAGACGCCGACGGGGACCTGGCGGCACTACGGGCCGCTGTTCATCCGGTACTCGACGGCAACCGTCAGCCCGGAGCTGCTGGCGGCGCTGGCGCAGACCGAGAGCCAAGGGAATCCGGCGGCGCACACCTACTGGCGCTGGTCACCCGAGGCGGCCGACCTCTTCGACGTCTACCGCCCAGCCTCGAGTTCCGTCGGCATGTACCAGATGACCGACCCCGCGTTCGCCGACGCCCAGCGGTACTGCATCCGCCACCACGCGGTCATCGCCGCCGGGTCGGCGGCAAGCCAGGACGGCTGTGGAACAGACGGGCTGTATTCGCGCGTCGATCCGGGCCGGGCCATTGAGCTGACCGCGGTCTATCTCGACCGCAGCGTCGCAGCGGTGCTCGGCCGCCAGGGCGCCAAGATGGCGACGGCTCAACAGAAGCAGGACACCGCCGCCATCCTGCACCTCTGCGGCGCAGGGCCAGCCAAGGCGTTCGTACGGCACGGGTTTAGGCTTGCGCCCGGGCAGCGCTGCGGCGACCATGACCCTGCTGACTACCTGGCCCAGGTCACCGCGCTGGCGCAGCGGTTCCGGGGCCTGGCAAGCGGGGGAGGAGGATGAGCAAGTACGAGCCGCTGCACGCCTACCTCGCGGGTCTGAACGACGACCGCTGGCGCGCCACTTTCGCCGACGTCGAGACCATCCTTGGGTTCCCGCTGCCTGACAGCGCCCGCACCCATGCCGCCTGGTGGTCAAACAGCAAGCAGAGCAGCGCCGCCGCCTGGGTGTGGCTGGATCAGGGATGGCGAACCGAGAAGCTCGACTTGGTCGCCGGGCGGGTGACGTTCTGGCGGGGCGAGGCGGTGGCGGCGGCGCCGACCCGCCCTGCGGAGCCAGCTGCACCCACTGCCACCTCCCTGGAAACGATAGAGCACGTCGATCTCAGCCTTTGCCTGGACTGGCTGGCGCTGGGCGCCGTCACCCTGGACGACGGCGGTCGGTTAGAGTTCCCAACGGCGGCGCACCTGCCAGCCGTCTACCGCTTCACCATCCGTCACCTGGACGGCAAGGAGGCCCGCTACGTCGGCGAGGCGGTCGACCTGGCGCGGCGATTCGGCAATTACAGGAACCCAGGGCCGACACAGCAGACCAGCCTGCGGATCAACGACAAGCTCAAGAAGGCGCTGGCGGCTGGGGCGGCCATCAGCGTCGCCGCCGTCGTGGGCGATGCCTGGATCGACACCGGGGACCGGCGGTTCGTGGCCGACCTGCATTCCAAGGTCGTCCGCTGCCTGCTCGAAAACGCCGCCATCATCACCGGCGGCGGGGCGGACATCGAGATGCTGAACAAGGCGGGCTGACTTGAACAAGTTCGCGATAACCCCCGAAGCGGTGCAACGCGCCGTTCCGACGATCACCTTCCTCAAGGGCCGGAACTACCAACTCGACGGCGCCGCATCCGTGACCCGCATCACCAACGACGGATCGCATATCCTGGGAACGGTCCAAGGCAGCAAGAAAGCCCCCTACACGACCTCGGTGCGGCTCTTGCGCCTGGGCAGCAGCGGGGGCTTCCACATCGAAGGTCGCTGCAACTGTCCAATTGGGTTCAATTGCAAGCACGTCGTCGCGCTGCTGCTTCAGGCCGCCGCATCTGAAGTGAACCTGAGTGGTGGCGGGCTGCCCCAAGGTCCGCCGCCGCTTCCGCCAGAGGTCGTCGAATGGCTGGCGGAGGTGGAGCGGGCTGGCCGCGCGGGAAACGAGGAATACCCGCCCGAGGTTCGCCGTCGCCTGATCTACGTCCTCTCGCTGGCGGTCGGCTGGGACAAGGTGTCGCGCCCCCGTGTTGTGCCGATGTCGACGCCGCTGTTGAAGGACGGCTCATTTTCGCCGTCCGCCCAGCCCTACTCGCCATCCAACGCCCTGAACGCCAAGCCAGCGCAGTTTCTGCGTCCGTCCGACTTCGCCATCCTTCGCCGGATGGTTCACTCCAGCACAAACTTTGGCGGATCGCAGACGATTGAAGGCGAGGACGGCGGCGACATCCTGGCCATGATCCTGAGGACGGGCCGTTGCCGCTTTGACTCCGTGTCCGGCCCCGCCATGTCGCTCGGCGACCCGCGACCTGGCACCATCCAATGGATGGCTCTCGACGACGGTCGCCAGCGCCCCGTGGTCGCTGTGGACGGCGGTGGCATTGCCGTCCCGCTGACGCCGCCATGGTATGTCGACACCCAGGCTTGCGTCTGCGGCCCAGTGGAGACAGGCCTGGCGCCGAAGCTGGCCGGGGCGCTACTCGCCGCGCCGCCGCTCAAGGCCAACCACTTGAGTGCGGTACGGAGCCGCCTTGCCGCCAGCCTGCCCGACTGCCGCGCCCACCTGCCACCGGAAATGCAGCCCGTCCAGCGCGTCAAGGCCCCGCTGGTTCCCCGCATATTCCTTCACCACCGGGTTCTCCAGTCGGCCTACTACAGCCGAGCGGAGAGCCTGGACATGCCGCTGGCGAGGCTGTCGTTCTGCTATGGCGACCACGAGGTTGCCAGCGACAGCTCCGCTGACCGCCCCGTCTTCACCAAGGGCACCGCAGTCTTCGAGATCGAGCGGGCGCGCCTGCCAGAACGCAAGGCGGCCGAGCGGCTGTCCGACCTGGGATTTGACCGACTTGGCAACCAGTACCGCTGGGGCACGCCCGCCGACTGCCAGGGCGACCTCGTTCTCGGCGAGGACCTCGACGAAGAGGCGTGGATCGACTTCATGACCGGGGTCGTGCCGGACCTCGTCGCCGACGGATGGCGTGTCGATGTCGCGAAGGACTTCCCCGTGCGCGTGGCCGAGGTGGATGGCGACATCGAGGCGGAACTGAAATCCGGCACGGGCATCGACTGGTTCGATTTGCACCTGGGCGTCTCGATAGAGGGCGTCCGGGTCGATATCCTGCCAGCCATCCTCAAGCTGTTGCGGCAAATCCCCGTCGACCAGATGGAGGATTTCCTTGAGGACGATGATGACGAAGGACGCATGGTGCGCCTGCGTCTTGGCGACGGCCGCCTCCTGTCGCTACCCATGGCCAGGGTGCGGCCAATCATGCAGGCGCTGGCAAGCCTGTTCGCCGCCGGGGGCGTCGACGGCGACAGCGTCCGCCTGGGGAAGGCCGACGCCGCTGACGCCGCCGCCTTCGCCGACGCCGTCCCTGGTCTGGTGTGGCGCGGCGGTGAGCACCTGCGTGAGCTTGGCCGCCGCCTCAAGGACAGCGCTGGCATCCCCGTCGTGGCGCTGCCCGACATCTTCGTCGGCGCGCTCCGGCCCTACCAGCAGGCGGGGCTGGACTGGATGCAGCTGCTGAGCGGGGTTGGCCTGGGCGGGGTGCTGGCCGACGACATGGGGCTCGGTAAGACGGTGCAGACCCTGGCCCACATCGCCGTCGAGAAGGCGGCGGGGCGCCTGGATCGCCCGTGCCTTGTCATTGCGCCGACCAGCCTAATGGCCAACTGGCTGGCCGAGGCGGGGACGTTCACGCCGTCGCTGTCGGTGCTGGTGCTGCACGGCGCCGCGCGCAAGGACTCGTTCGCCACCATCGGCGACCACGACCTCGTCCTGACCACCTACCCGCTGCTGGCCCGCGACGCCGACGTGCTGACCGCCCAGGAATGGCACATCGTCATCCTCGACGAGGCGCAGTTCGTCAAGAACCCGGCAACAGCGGCGGCCAAGGTGCTGCGCGGGCTGGATGCGCGTCATCGCCTGGCTCTGTCGGGGACGCCGCTGGAGAACCACCTGGGCGAGCTGTGGTCGCTGTTCGACTTCGTCTCTCCTGGCTTCCTGGGCGACCGGACATCCTTCGTCCGCAACTGGCGCACCCCCATCGAGAAGAAGGGCGACAAGGAGCGCCGCGCGACGCTGGCACGACGGGTGAAGCCGTTCCTGCTTCGCCGAACCAAGGCGCAGGTGGCCGCCGACCTGCCGCCGAAGACCGAAATCATCGAGCACGTTGAGCTGACCGACGCCCAGCGCGACCTCTACGAGGGCATCCGCTTGGCCATGCACAAGAAGGTGCGCGAGGCCATCGCCGCCAAGGGTCTGAAGCGTAGCCGGATAGAGCTGCTGGACGCCCTGCTCAAGCTGCGCCAGGCCTGCTGTGACCCGCGCCTGGTCAAGACGGCCACCGCGCGCGCCATCCAGGGCGGCTCGGCCAAGCTGACCCGGCTGATGGAGATGGTCACTGAGCTGGTCGAGGAGGGCCGTCGCATCCTGCTGTTCTCGCAGTTCACCAGCATGTTGGCGCTGATCGAGGCCGAGTTGCAGGCCGAGCAGATTCCCTATGTCCTGCTCACCGGCACCACCAGGGACCGGGCCACGCCTGTTCGCCGCTTTCAGAACGGCGAGGTGCCGCTGTTCCTCATCAGCCTGAAGGCGGGTGGCACCGGGCTGAACCTCACCGCCGCCGACACCGTCATCCATTATGACCCGTGGTGGAACCCGGCGGTCGAGGCCCAGGCGACCGACCGCGCCCACCGCATCGGCCAGGACAAGCCAGTTTTCGTGCACAAGCTGGTTGCGCTCGACACCATCGAGGTCAAGATGGCGGAGCTGAAGGCGCGCAAACAGGCGCTGGCTGACGGGCTGTTTGATCCGGACGCTGGCAGCGCGCTTGATGTCGGCGAGGACGACATCGAGTTCCTGCTGGGGGGCTGACGACGACGCCGTGAATGGGCGACATCACCGCTCGGCGTTGCGGGGCGGTGGTCGTTGATCGGCCCTACGGGCCTGGCCTACGTCGATGCTCTGCGGCCTCACCACCGCTGCTGGCTAGGAGCGCAGCTCCGATTCACCTCTCCACCTCGCGGCGCCGAGTTTATGCCCGTGTCACCGCCAAGATCATCGCCGACCTTGAGCAGGGAACCCATCCTTGGTTCAAACCCTGGAACGCCGAGCATGCCGCAGGCAGGATTACCCGACCGCTACGCCACAACGGCACGCCCTATCGCGGTATCAATGTCTTGATGCTGTGGGGCGAGGCGATGGCCAAGGGCTTCGCCTGCCCGATCTGGATGACCTACAAGCAGGCGCAGGAACTTGGCGCCCAGGTTCGCAAGGGCGAGCATGGCAGCCTGGTGGTATTCGCCGACCGCGTCCGCCGCACCGAGACCAACGACAAGGGCGAAGACGTGGAGCGGGAAATCCCCTTCCTCAAGGGCTACACCGTGTTCAACTGCGAACAGATCGACGGCCTGCCCGCGCACTATACGGCGCTGGCCGCGCCGGTTCTCGACTCGGTGCAGCGCATCGCCACGGCTGAAAGATTCTTCGCCGCCACCGGCGCCGACATCCGCCATGGCGGCAACCGGGCCTGCTATTCCGTCCAGGCCGACACCGTGCAGATGCCGCCCTTCGAGACCTTCCGCGACGCCGAGAGCTATTACGCCACGCTGGCCCACGAAATGACGCACTGGACGCGCCATCCCTCCCGCCTTGATCGGGAGTTCGGGCGCAAGCGCTGGGGCGATGAAGGCTATGCCGCCGAGGAACTGGTCGCCGAACTCGGCAGCGCGTTTCTTTCCGCTGACCTTGACCGTGCGCCCCGGCTGGCCGCTGCGCGTCATCGTCCACAAGGACCTGATCCTGCGCCCCTATCGGGGCTGATGGAGGCACCCATGCTGAAACTCGCCAAACTGCCCGACCGCACCCCGGTCCGCATCATCATCAACGTCAGCCCCGACCTCAACCGCGACCTTGCCGCCTATGCCGGAGCCTACCGCCAGGCCTATGGCCGCGAGGAAAGCGTCGCCGAGCTGATCCCCTTCATGCTGGAGGCCTTCCTGGCCGGCGACCGCGACTTCGCCAAGACGCGCAAGGGCGGGACGGAGCCACCCGTTCAGGCCAAACGGCCGAGCGCATCGGGCGGTCGTCGGCAAGTACCCGCCAACGAGCCGCCCGCGGCGCCCTCATCCCCCACCACGGCTGACTGAAAGGAACATCGCCATGTCCGTCATCGGCACCTTCACCCCCGCCAAGGACGGCGGCTGGACCGGCTCCATCCGTACCCTGACCATCGACGCCAAACTGCGGCTGGTCCCCAACGACAACCGCGACCACGACAACGCTCCGGCTTTCCGCGTCTTCGTCGGCGCGACCCGCGTCGGCGACGCCTGGGAGGCCCGCTCCGGCGGCGACCACCCCAAGGATTATCTGCGGCTCAAGCTCGACGATCCGAGCCTGCCGGAACCGATCAGCGTCGCCCTGTTCCCGTCGGAGGATGGGCGCGAGGCGCAGTTGGTATGGAATCGGCGGTGAGGGGGAGTAGTCGTTTGTATGGCGTTCAAGCCAGAGCGTACCAGATACCGGGTCAGTCTGGTCGGTGGTAGCCACGGTAATCGGCAGTCTGCGTCAATTACCGTGGCAGCGCCTTTGGTCAGCGCACACCTATTGTCTCGATAATTTACCGTACCACTACAGCCTGAGTGTCATAACCGATGACGTCAGGAAGCCACAAAATTCGCAGCATGCCTTGGTCTATGGCCAAGAAATCGTTTGCGTCGTCCATCTCAGACTTGGGATGCGATTCGACGGCTCACTATTTTTTTGGCAAAAATAGTCGCGCTCTCCGTCTTATGGGGTGACGGCCCACACATGCTATCGTTTCGCGCGATGGATGGGGCTGGAATGGGGAGAGGGTGATGTTCGTCTCACGGCAAGCGATCGGTGCAGTAATTGGGATGCTGACCCTCAGTGGGACCGTATTCGCAGCCACCCCGGTTGGTCAATCGGCCCCCACCTTAGAACTCGCCCGCAGCCTGATCGACGCAGAACAGTTTGAAAAGGCGGTCTCCGTCCTCAAGCAACTGGATGCCGGGGATGCAGCCAGCACCGCGCAAATCGATTTGATGTTTGGCCGTATCTATTTGGGCATCGGCAAACCGGCCAAGGCCCTGGGCTTCTTTGAGGAGGCGTCGTTCGCGTCCCTGGACGGCGAGGCCGACGCCTATCTGGGTCTGGCCGAAGCCGATTTGGCCCTGGGTGATCTTACCAAGGCCCGCCGCAATGCCGCCCTGGCACTGAAGACCGATCCTGACCAGATCGCCGCCCATCTGGTGCTGGCGATTGTCGATCAGCGGGTCGGACATGGGGCTGAGGCCATGGCCCGCCTGCGCAAGCTCCAGCATGAACGACCCGACGACGAGAATGTGACCATCGTTCTGGCGCGGTATCTCGCCCAACAGAATGGTCCCGCCGCCGGGATCACCGAATTGGAAGCCTTCGCCAAGCGGGTGCCGACGGCTGCTGCCGTTCAAGACATGCTCGGTCAATTCCTGTGGGCGGCGGGCCGTAAACAGGATGCCGTGATGGCCCGTCTTCTCGCCAAAGAACTCTATGAGGCCCGTAACCAGACCGGTCGCGCCGAAGCCATGGCGGCATGGTTGAAGGCGGTCGATCCGCAGGGCCGCTTTGAACAAGCCCTCAAAGCCCCGGTTTTGCCAAATCCCCCGAAGACCGTGGACATACCGAAGGCCCCAGACGTGCCGAAGCCCCCGGAAATGGTGAAGCCCGCCCCTCGCGTTCTGCCCAGCGAACCCGCCCCGGTCCCGATGGTCCGCACGGACCCCTCGAACGAACCGCCGCCCCCGGCAGCCGCGCCCCGGCCGGTCGTCAAATCAATGCCGATTGCCGCCATGCAGCATCCCGAACCGCTGCCCTTTGCGCCGGGATCGCAGATGATGACCGGGAGCGGCATTGTCTTGGAGGGAGGGCGGCAGATCATCACCAACCGTCATGTCATTGAGGGGATGAGCGTCGTTTATGTGCGCAACGGCACCGGCCATGTCCGCCGCGCCCATGTCGCCAAGATGTCCAATGAGGACGATCTCGCCCTGCTGGAAATCGACAAGCCCTTCCCCGAAGGCGCGGTGATGCCGCTGTCGGCGATTGTCGAACCGGCTACCGGTCGATCCGCCATTGTCATGGGCTATCCGATGATCAGCATTTTCGGCGATGAGCAACCGGCTCTGACCGAGGGGATTGTCGCGAAGACCACCGGGTTGAGCGATGACCCCGGCACCTTCCAATTGACCGCCAAGCTCAACAAGGGCAATTCCGGCGGGCCGATCTTCGACAAGCGCGGTCATCTCATTGGGGTGGCCGTCGGCAAGGTCGATACCGCCGGGATTTACCAAAAGAGCGGCACGCTGGTCGAGGACATGAACCTCGGCATCAAGGGGGGGCGCATCCTGCACTTCCTCGGCAAGACCCCGGTTCCCGAGACGGCCACCGCCGAAATGAACCTTGAGGATTTGTACCAGGAGATGTTGCCGCGCGCCGTCCTGGTGGCGGCGCAAAAGTGATGCGGCAGACAATGAAAACCCCCGCCCTCATTCTTGGTTTGATCATCGCCCTGCATGGACCGGCCCATGCGGAATGGGTGTCGGCCACCGGAAGCTACCAGTTTCCCACCGTCATGCCGGAGGCCGAAGCCTGTCAACAGGCGGAGGACCGTGCCAGGGCTGATGCGGTGCGGCATGTGACCGGCGAAACCCTGTCGTCTGAAGATGTGATGCGCTGTTCAGACCAGGGCGATGAGGCGGAATGCGCCCGTAACTCGACGGTCTGGACCATGGTCGGCGGCGTCATTCGCTCCACCCGCAACCGCACCACGGAAACCACCCAGGAAGTCGAAGGGTTCCATAAATGCACCGTCGCCTTTGAGGCCGATGTGCATGTGGCGGAAGGGCGGTCCGATCCGAATTTTGATGTCGGCGTGGTCTTGAATAACATGGTGTACCGCGATGGTGAAAACCTCGTGGTCGCGCTGAAACCCTCGCAGGCGATGGCCGTGCAGGTGTTCCAATGGCTGCCCTATGAGAAGGGTGATGCCCAGGTGGCGCGCATCTTCCCCAATGCCTTTGATAACCTCGCCCGGATCGACAAGCCCATCGCCATCCCGACCGAAGCGGGAGCCAAACGCTATGACCTCAAAGTTTCCTTTCCCATCGGTCAGCCTGCGGGCCGCAAGATGGTCGATGAATACCTAATGGTGGTCGCCACGCGAAAGCCGGTGGCCTTCCGCGACAGCTATTCGTTAGAGGACTTCAACAAGCTGCTGGCGGAAATCCCCCTGGGGGATCGCCGCATCGTCCGCCGCGCCTACAACATCGTGCGGAGGAGCGAATGACCGCGATCCGCGCCTTCATCCCGTTGGTCGCCTTGGTGGCTCTGGCCGCCTGCGCCGAACCGCATTACGTCGATCAGACCCAGGCCGATTCCGGCCTCAGCCTGGGGCCGGACGTCACCTTCCAGGTCTCCGAGGCCTTCAAGGTATCGCCGCCTGATTGCGTCGCCATTCTGCCGTTGACGGTCAAAGCCCAGACCCCGCAACAACCGCCGCCCACCGCCGAGGATGCCGCCAAGGTGCGACAATCGCTGTTCGCCCATCTGTCCACCCAGTCCAAGCGCAGTGTGAAGCTGGAGCGGGTCGATCATGTGTGGGCCGAGGTAAAGGGCGACCGCAAGGCGTTGGCCGAACAAATCAAATGCGGCACCGTGATCGAGGGCGAGATTACCGATTACGGCAGCAACTTCTTCCTCCTCTATTCGCGGGTCGCCGCCGGTGCTGATCTGAAGATGGTCCGCGCCGCCGATGGTGTCGTGCTGTGGGAAGGCCATCATGTCGCGGTCAGTCATGGCGGCACCATCCCCCTCGATCCGGTCGGCGTCGCCATGGGGGTGGTCGATGCGGCGGGCAATATGCGCGACGAACAGATTTTGCGGGTCACCGACGATTTGACCCGCCGTCTGGCCTCCACCATTCCCGACAACAAGGTGCTGGCGCTCGACGATCCGGCGATTGAACCGGCCAAGTCCATGACGCAGGCAGCGTCCGCCGATGATGTCGCGATAGGTCAGCAGTTGTTGGCGCAAGGCGATCATGCCGGGGCGTTGGCCGCCGCCGACCGCGCCCTGGTCGCCGATCCCAATCGGGCCGATGCCTGGTTTCTCGAAGGCCGTGTCCTGATGCTGGATCGGAACTATGCCCAGGCTGAACCGGCCATCTTGAAATCCGTGGCCTTGGATCATGGCAACGCCAAATTCCTCAATGCCCTGGGGGCGCTGAACGCCAACAAGGGGGCCACCGCCCGTGCTTTGGCCGCCTATCGCATGGCGGTCGCCGCCGATCCTGCTGATGGCTTCGCTTGGTACAACTCAGCGGTCCTGCATTACAACGCGGGCAATCCGACTGAGGCGGCAGACGCCTTCTATGGGGCAGGGCTGGCCTATCTAAAAACCGGTGATTACGCCAAAGCCGAACGCGCCCTCTCCGATCTTCGCGAACTCGCCACATTCGGCATCCCGGTCCAGACCAAGGTCAAGACCATTGAGGATGCCCTGACTGAATCCACCAGGAGGAAAACATGAACCGTTCTGCCCTTTGCGCCATCCTCGGCAGCCTGACCCTCGCCGCCTGCGCCTCGCCGGAACCGGGCACCCCCGCCTTTACCGCGCAGCAGGAACAGAACAAGCAGGACGCCCGTGTCGCGACGGTGAAAGCCTCGGTCGACGATCTGCCGTCCTGGTTCACCACCCCGCCGACCGATGAATTCTCCATCTATGCGCCGGGCACCGCCGCGTCGTCGGACCTCCAATTTGCCGAGGATAAGGCCGTATTGGGGGCCAAGCGCGCCATGGCCGACCGCATCAACAGCAAGCTATCCAGCAAGATGAAGGAGTTCCTGTCGGAATCCGGTGCCGGGGAAAACGCCCAGGTTCAGGCCGAAAGCGAGCGGGTGACCTCCAACCTGATCACCGAGGTCAATCTGACGGGCTACAACATCACCCAAAAGAAGTTTGTCCCCGCCGGGCAGCAGTACCGCGCCTATGTGCTGTTGCAATACCCGCTGGGCCAAGCAAATCGCATCTTGGTTGATCAGGTCCACAAAGATAACATCCTCCAGGGCAAACTGCGGGCGTCGAAAGCCTTCCAGGAACTGGAGAAGGATATCCGTGATGCGCGGGATGCCAATGGCGGCACCGGGAAGCCAGACGCTGGAAAGGCGGAGTAGCCTGTCATGACCAAATGCTGGCAGATCAGATGGGGATTGTTGGCCATCGCCATGGTGGTGGTGATGGCTTGGACGGGATCGGCATTCGCCTTGGTGAAGGATCCCAATGCCCGCCTCAGGTACGCCGCCAGCACCGGGGACGTCGAAGGTGCCAAAGCAGCTCTGGCCGACGGGGCAGACGCGAATTACTTCTCCCACCCCTTCAAAGACGCGTCGGGTATGAGCGTGCTCCACACAGCGGCGCACAGCGACCATCCCGATGTGATTGCCCTCCTGGTCAAGCACGGCGCCAACATCAACATCACGGACAAAAATGGCGAAACGCCGCTTGGTTTGGCGGTGTTCTGGAATAAGCGGTCGGCGGTCGAGATGCTGCTGGCCAAGGGTGCCGATCCCAATAGAGCTGAAAACAACCAGTCGATCATGGCCGGCTACACTCCCCTGCACCTCGCCGCCCGGGATGGCCACCGCGACTTGGTTTCGCTGCTGCTGGACCATGGCGCGAAGCCGAACCTGCTGGCCCAGGAGGATGCAACGCCGCTCGATCTCGCAGGGGATGCGGCCACGGCCGCGTTGCTGCAGGCCCATGGCGGCCAAATCGGTGGTTATGCCGAGGACGGCGAAACCCTTCTGTCGGCGGCTGACCGAGAGCTTTTCACCGCCATCCTGGTCGGCGACGAAAGGCGTGTCCGGACCGCCATCGGACGCGGCGCGCACGTCAACTTCCGCAACAGCCTGCACCGCACGCCGCTGATCCAGGCGGTCGCCATGGGGCGGGCCGACATCGTGCTGGCGCTGGTGCAGAGCGGCGCCGACGTCAACGAGACCGACAATTACGTGGCGAACGATACCCCGCTGCATTGGGCTGCGGCGCGAGGGTTGCGGGATATCGTCGAGATTCTCCTTCAGAATGGTGCGAACCCGAACACCAAGGGCTATCTCCAGCAAGCCCCTGTCGACTTGGCCAAGGACGCTGACACCGCTGGCCTGTTGTTCAAATTTGGCGCCAGCGCCGCCGATTCGTCGAAAGCCTTCTGCGGTCTCGGTGCAATTGAGGATGCCCAGCGGGCGGAATTGTTCCTGACGCACGGGTTTGACGCCAACTCGCGAACCGGATGGTGCTCGGACAGCACGCCCCTCTACCACGCTTCCCTCTTCAATAGGTGGGCAGTCGCGACAGCGCTCCTGAACCACGGGGCCGACCCCAATATCGCCGACAAGTCAGACTCCACACCGCTGTCCGTTGCGGCAGAAAATGGCGGTACCGAACTGGTGACCCAGCTGCTGGCCAAGAGCGCAAAGATCGATGTCCTCGACAAAGACGGCAATACCCCGCTGATCAGAGCCGCGCGCTACGGCCGAACCGAGGTCGTCAAGGTCCTGCTGGACCACAAGGCAGACCCCAAAATCAAAGGCAAGGATGGAATCACAGCTCTCTCCGCGTCCAAGAACATCGAAATAGTAGATTTGCTGCTCAGCCACGGAGCGAACGTCGACGATCTCCTGACCGTGTGGTTTGGCAAAGACACCGCTCCCACCGACAAGCAGATCGCCCTGTTCCGGACCGTCGTGGCAGGTGGTGACGCCGCTGTGGCCGGACTCAGCCCCGACGACGTTACCTCCCGCGACCCGAGCACGAATGGCCAGATGGCGGTGAACCTGGCCATCGCCTTCGGGCGCGAAAAGGCGCTCGATTGGCTTCTGGAACATGGTGCTGATGCCAACGCCGCCGACAAGGATGGCTTCACGCCGATGCATCGGGTCCTCACCAGCCTGACGCTGGACAGTCAGCGTCAGATCCAGATGATGCGGTCCCTTCTGGCCCACGGCGCCCGAATTGACCCGGTTGGTAAGGAGGGATGGACTCCTCTCCTCATCGCGGCGGGAACGTTCAATCGTCCCGTCACGGAATTCCTGCTCAGTCATAGCGCTGACCCGCTGCTGCGGAGCGCCGACGGCTACACCCCGCTGCAGCTGGCCCGCCGCTCGTCGCATGGCACGTCCCCGATGGGGCTCATGATCCCCGAGGACGTGAATCAGAAGGCCGCAACGATCGATGCCATCAACCGGGTGCTGCTCTCGCATCCGCAAGGCGAGGTCATTCAGGCGGTGCCCCTGGCCTCGCCGGCGGTGGTGGCCAAGCCTACGGTTTCCAAAGTCAGTCCCAAGCCGCCAACGATTTCCACTACGCGGTCCCTGCGGACGGCGACCGTAACCGTCGATGTCGCCGGCAAGGTCACCGGAGCGGGCAAGCTGGTGGCTTTCAAGGTCGATGACAGCGACGCCCCCATAGCCTCCGATGGCGCCTTCGCCTTCCGGCGGGCAGTCCCGATCGGCGACAGCGACATCAAGCTGGTGGCGACCAACGAGTGGGGCCTGACCGCCGACGTGATCGTGAAGGTGACCCGTGCCGCCCCGGTCGCCGCTGCCCCGATCTTCCCGCCGCTGGATCCGGCCCGCGCCAAAGGCAAGCCGCGCCTCAAGGCGATTGCTCTGATCATCGTCATCGAGCGCTACGAGAGCGCGCCGCCGGCCGAGTTCGCCGAGAGCGACGCCCGCAGTTTTTACGATTACGCCACCAACGCCCTCGGGATTCCGCGCGACCGCATCAAGCTGCTGACTGGCGGCGACGCCCGACGCCTGGACGTGCGCAAAGCTCTGCTGAACTGGGCAAAACCACTGGTCGCGCGCGGCCAGACGGAGGTGTTCGTCTTTTTCGCCGGGCATGGGTTGGCAACGCCGGATGGCAAGGAATTGTACCTGCTGCCCTTCGACGGCGACCGTACCCTGCTCACCGACAGCAGTATTCGGCGGAAGGAAATCATCGACACCTTCACCGACGCAGGGGCCTCGTCCACCACCCTCTTCATCGACGCCTGCTACGCTGGCGGCACCCGGACCAGCGAAACGTTGGTTCCCTCGGCCCGCCCGATCCTGGTGACCGCCAAGGACGAGCCGGTGCCAGCCAATGTCATCGTCTTCGCTGCCGCCGCCAATGACCAGTTTTCCAGCTCGTTGGCCCCCGTGAAGCACGGGCTCTTCAGCTATTTTCTGATGCGGGGTCTCGAAGGCGACGCCGCCGGCCCAGGGCACACCATAACGGCAGCTGGGCTCGAAGCGTATCTCACCGACCACATCCCGTCTGAGGCAGCGAAGTTGGGGCGGACCCAGACGCCGCAGCTCATCGGCGACGGCAGCAGGGTGCTCTCGGCATGGTGACCACGATGCGGCAAATAGCGAAAACCTTGGCCGTGCTCAGCTTGGCCGTCCTCCAGGCCTGTGCTGGCCAAACTGAGCTGCAGGCCTCGCAAGCCCGACAGGATGTGGCGCCCAGCCCCGGCTATGGGCGCCTGGTTATCTACCTGCACAACCCAGTTTTTGGCTCCATTGACGTCAATCGCTACAACATCGCGGTCGACAACATCGTCATCGGCACCTTGACGGGCACCAATGCTTTGATGATCGATCTTCCCGCCGGGGCGCATCATGTCCAGGCGTCCAACGACATCAGCAAGCAAATCGGCGGCAAAGACAACTTCGAGCGGCTCAACAGCGTCAGTCCGTTGGTCGCCGCCGGCATGACGTCCTACGTGCAGATCACCCAGGTCCCACTCATGCCCGCGCCGAAGCTGGAGCTGGCTGATCCGTCAGTCGGCTTTAGCATTGTCGCTGTGCACGCCAGGACTCTGGCTGACGCACGCCAGCTGGGGCTCCTTCCGGCAGCACTGTCGGGGCCGCAACCGGTGGCCAGATTCTGGCCGACGCCCCAGAATGGGATACCGCCGGCACCGACGGTGGCATCGGTGCCCCCTACTCCGGCGGCTTCGCCCGTCCCCCAGCCTGCATCACCGGCCCTGCCGCCGGCTCGTGACGTCCTGGCGGGGATCTCATATCCGCTGGGATCCCCTCGCCCTGACGACGTTGCCGTCATCATCGGCAATTCGGACTATTCGCGGTCTCGGGACATCCCCGGGGTGCCGCCGGCTGGTAATGACGCCGAGGCCATGCGCCGGTACGCGGTTCAAGCGCTTGGGATCCGTGAGGGCAACGTCATCTATGTCCGGAATGCAACCGGCACCCAGCTAACCGAGATTTTTGGGAATGAACGCGATTACAAGGGCCGGCTCTACGATTATGTTCGGCCGGGCCGGTCGCGGGTGTTCGTCTACTATGCGGGTCATGGCGCGCCGGTCGGCCAGGGCACGGCCGTCCTGGTGCCGGTCGATGCGACACCACAGGCGTTGGCGATCAGCGGCTACCCGCTCAGCCAGCTGTACGCCAATTTGGGCAAGCTGCCTGCCGAGAGCGTGACCGTGGTGCTGGAGGCGTGCTTCTCGGGTGTCAGCGAGGCGGGCGCCGTCATTCCCAGCGCGTCGCCGGTGCTGATCAAGCCGAAGGCGTCGCCCGTGCCGCCCGGTCTCACCGTCATCGCCGCCGGCGCCGCCGACCAGATCGCCTCCTGGGATCCAGACAAGATCCACGGCCTGTTCACCGAACAGTTCCTTCTCGGCATGTCCGGCGAGGCCGTCAAGCCCCCCTATGGCAACGGCAGTGGCAAGGTCACGCTGGATGAGCTTAACCGCTACCTGAAGGATAACGTGACGTATTTGGCGCGCCGCTATTGGGGCCGGGACCAGCAGGTTCAGATCGTCCGGGGGGATGCGCGATGAAATATGGGCTTGCCATCGTAGTTGTGGCCTCGGTCATCTGCGTTTCGTGCGCGCAGCCCCAACACCCGCAGAGGCGCCTAGTCTGCATCGGGATTAAGGATTACATCGGCGATTGCGAGATCCTGGCCAACCAAGGGGACATCAAGGCGGCTAAGGAATTGGCCAACTATTACAGGTCGGACCAGCTCCGCGCCTATGACTGGATCAAGAAGGCCGCCGATCTTGGCGATGCACCATCAATGCGTCAGATGTACGACGCCTATTATTCAGGGACCACGGTCCCCAAAAATGAGGTCGCGGCAGAGGAATACCTCCAGAAGGCCGTGGCAGCGCGGGCCGAATGGGCGACGTTGCTGGTGGCCCGGCGCAATGAATCGGCCGACCAACAAGGCTCGATGAACGTCTATCTGCAGCTGGCGCAGGCGGGAAACTGCTTTGCGCAGGCCAAGGTGTCGCGCGCCTATTACAGCGGATATGTCGTTACCAAGAATATGACAGAGGCATATTTCTGGGGATTGGAGGCCACCAGCGGCGGATACCAGCGATCCTCTGAGTATCACGAGCGAACCGGTCTGTTCAGCGATGATTCGAACGGGGAGCGCCTGTTCAATATTTCGCGCAATTGCTACAGCCTGAAGGCTCTTGTGCCAAATGTGGAAGGCAAGCTCCCTGCCGACAGCCGGCTGCTTGCCCAGAACGCTGCGACAAGCTGGCGGCCAGGTCAGCCCCCGCCGCAGCTGCCGCCATCAAGCGGTGAGGCCACGCAACAGACGGCGCCAGGCCGAGATCAGGCTGCCATTCCAGATGCCGTCGTATCGAACGCGGCAGCGAAGTTTGATGAGGCCTACAACAAGGGCGGCATGATGGGTGTCCATGCGGCCGTGCTTGACTGCTACAAGGGCCTGCAGCCCGGCGCCGACTTCACCTCTGAGGGATTTTGCGTGGCATTGGATGCGGTGTCGGCGTCCGTGGATGCCGGGGTGACACAGCAGATGAAGATGCCGCCAACCCCGGGCTTCGAGCCGCAAGTCGTTATGGACCGCATCAGGTCGCATCTTCAGCCGACGGTGCCGTCCGAGGATGTGGGCCGTGTCGTAGCCAGCGTGGTGTCGCGCGGAAACAAATACCTCGTCGCGATTCTTGACCAGCGCAACGCTGGTGGAAAGGGTAATCCGGCCCCGGTCCAGCAGGCGGCCCAGGCGGCCCCCGCGATCAGCGTAAGTCCGACGCTCACGACGACAGATCAGACGGCAGAGATCAGCGGAAAGATTTTCAGCACGGGTAAAATCGCGGCATTTCAGGTGGACGGAAGCAATGCTCCACTTGAGGCCGACGGTCGTTTTTCCTTCCGAAGAGCGGTGCAGGTGGGCGTCAGCGAGATTAAGCTGACCGCTACCGATGAATGGGGGAAGGCCGCCGAGGCAACCATCAAGGTCTCTCGCAGCCTGCCTGCCTCGACCGGCACCATCTTCCGGCCCCTCGACCCCAACCACGTCAAGGCGAAGCCAGATTCCACGGCCATCGCCCTAATCATTGGCATAGAGCGGTACAAGAACGCGCCTCCGGCCGAATACGCGGAAAATGACGCCAGGCAATTCTATGACTACGCGGTCAATGCGCTGGGGGTTCCGCCTGATCGGGTCAAATTGCTGACGGGGAGCGGCGCCGAGCGCATCGACATCGAGAAGGCCCTGTCCACTTGGGTGAAACCGCTGGTCGTCAGGGCGCAGAGCAACGTCTATATCTACTTTTCAGGCCATGGCCTGGCAACGGCGGATGGCAGCGACCTCTTCCTGCTACCCTACGACGGGGACAGGGATGTGCTGTCTGATAGCGCCATTCGCCGTGCAAAACTGATCAGCACCCTGGTGACGGCAGGAGCCAAGTCGACCACCATGTTCCTCGACACCTGCTATTCAGGGGGCACGCGGACCGGCGAAACCCTGCTTGCTTCCGCCCGCCCGATCCTGGTTTCGGCGAAGGAACAGGGTGTGCCGCCATCCGTCACGATTCTGGCGGCAGCGGCGAACGACCAGCTTTCCAGTGTCCTCGATCCGGTGCGACACGGTCTTTTCAGCTACTGGCTGATGCGGGGGCTGGAGGGGGACGCCGCCAATGCCGGCCATACCCTGACGGCCGTGCAGTTGGAATCATACCTCATTGAGCACGTTCCGCCTGAGGCAGCGAAACTGGGGCGCGCTCAAATGCCGCAGTTGATTGGTGACGGCGGAAGGGTGGTGTCGTCATGGTGAAAGCGACAGAGCAGAGCTACATTTTTGTGTAGCTTATGAAGCGAAAATACGGGCGGACAGTCATGCTAACTAGGTTGTTTTGTCGATATTTGTTAACGCTCATTCTTGTGCTATTGGGCATGCCTGCCCATGCTGAGAATTCCGATGCTGTGGCCGTTGTCATTGGCAACCAGAACTACCGGAATATCGGGGTGCCCAAGGTCAATTACGCCCAGCGCGATGCAGACGCTTTCGATCGCTATCTCATTGACGTGCTGGGATATCGTGATGGCAACATCATCAACTTGCGCGACGCCACCCAGGCAGAAATGGAGGCGGCCCTCGGTAATGCGCGCACCAGTCGTGGTCGGCTTTGGCGGATCATCAAGCAGGGCAAATCCGAGGTAACGGTATTCTTCTCTGGCCACGGTGCTCCGGGACAGGAGGATCGCAAGGGCTACTTGATGCCCACCGATGCCGACCCCCAGACACCTGAGATCAACGGCTTCCCCATCAACCTACTCCTGGATAACCTTTCCAAGCTGGGCGCTAAATCGATTGTCGTTTATATTGATGCCTGCTTTTCAGGAGAAACCCAGGGTGGATCTCTGGTGGGGTCCGCTTCACCCATCAACATAGTTGCGATCGATCCGGTTGTGCCACGTGGCATGGTAGTGATGACAGCCGCACAGGGGGACCAGATAGCCAGTTGGGATGACGTTGCCCACCATGGCCTTTTTACGGAATATTTGCTGCGCGGTCTTTACGGTGAGGCCGATCACTCTCCCTACGGTAACGGAGATGGTGAGATTACAGCAAAAAAGTTGAAATCCTATCTCGATGACAAGATGACCTATCAGGCTCGCCGCGAGTTCGGGCGTGTTCAGAGCGCCTCGTTGTTGGGCGAAGCTGGGCAGGTGCTCTCGACGCGACCCAAGGGGAGTCTGATGGGGTGGACCGACATTCCTGATGTACAGACATCGGTTATGTCCACGCCCAGGGTATCCAATTCTGCCCCCGTAGGGGATATTTTGGACAAAACTAAGCAGAAAAAGGAATCAGAACAAACAATATACCCGCAAGAGGCAATGTTGCAGGCGCAAATTCAACTGAATACACGCCCTATTCAGCCTTCGAAACCAACTGAGATGGGTCCGCCGGATGCCATTAAAGTTAGTGGCATTCACTGGGTAATAAATGACAAGGAGTACTCACATTTTGATTTTATTATGCTGAACATGACGCCGGAAGTTATTCACAGGGTCGAATATATTGTATTTTTCTATGATGGCGACGGAAATCTTCTTCACACTGAGGATGGTCATTATCCTGGATCCTGGGATCATGGTGCAGTTTTGTATGCTGGGCTTCCCAAGACGATATCAAGTGGCACTATCGTAAACGCTGGTGGCGTAAATTATCCGGGTGATGAGATCAGGGATCGCACGCGCTCCATTGACGTCAAAATTGTTAAATACAATTAATGGTTTTCCATACGTGACGCGCTTGAGGCGTGGCTAGACGAGTGGGGCGCCCTCACCTATTGAGCCGATATCTTCCAGCAGACGTCAAAAGATGGGTACTGAAACATCCATCCGCTCCCCCCAATTCACCGCATATCGGTGCGCCAGATCCGGGTCGCCAATTACCAGTAGGTTCTCTGCATTCCGCTCCTGTGCCGCCCTAGTGAAATTGAATGACCCAGTGATAACCCGCATGCCGTCGATAATCATAACCTTGTTATGGGCAATCCCATGGATGTGGTCGATCATCACCGGCACCCCGACATCAGCTAGGGTTTCGGCGGCGATAGCTCCCTTCTTCTCGCATTCTCCGCCATCCTTGCAGGTGTTGCTCTTGTCCAGGATTACCCGTACATCGACGCCGCGCCGCTTGGCATCGGCCAGCGCCTTTACGATTTCCGGGCTGGTGAACGAATATGCCTGAACCAACACCTGCTGCTGGGCGGTGGCGATCTGGTCAACGATCAGGTCTGTGCAATCCCCGCCAGGGGTGAAACAGACCGCGATGATCTCGGCGGCCAACGCCGACGGTGCGGCAATGGCCGCACAAAGGGCAATGACCATAGCAAGGATTGTGCGGTATTTCATGAGAGGCAGTCCTAACGGTCGGAGAAAAACTCACAATCCGTTAGACGAATGCCGCCACGCTATTGACGGTGGAATCCCTAGCGACGCCGCGGTGAATTGCCCGGCGGGCTTATTTATTGATGGTCACCATTATGGCAGCTACCGCAATTAGTAAGACGACGATGCAGGCGACCGCCCCGACAAGGCGCTTAAGCCACCTGATGCCATGTACCACGCCGACTGCGCATAAACCGCCAGCGGCCCACACGATTTTCTCTTCCGACTTTTTTCTTTCATCGGCGGTGGAGTTCAGATCGAGTATGGCCTTTGTTGATTCCACCGCCAGCGTCATGGCGCATTGGCGCGCGGTCGTGTTCAGAGCCATGTCGATCAGACTGAATTGACTGAATTTCTCTTTTGTGGGTTTCCCAACTGCTGTGTCTCCGTCGGGCGGAACTGCGATGTCGGTCGAAAGATTGTCGTCGTCTTGATCGGGTTCTGGCATAATAGGTGGTTCCACGTCGTTGCGGACGGCAGTGTCAAGCGTGCCATTACGGGCGTGCTGATCGTAAGGAAGCCGAGAGTCACGGACTCCCTGTAATTGCAGACCAAGGGGCGTCAGCATGTCCATATGGGCCACTGCCCGTTTGGCCGACATGGCAATCCAGCGTTGAAGCAGCGCGGAAAATAGCTCTAACCTCTCCTCTGGACGCTTAAGGCGACATCGCCCTGCCGTGTAGTGGCTTTTCCCAACTCACTATTGTCAACGAGGTGGCGGTTGGTTGCCCGGCACCGTGTCAAAGCTCTCTGGTGCCATTTTCGGCATTTTTCTCCGCGACGATGGCGGCGGCATAGTTTCCTGGGATGCCGCTGGGGCCATATTGGCGGGGGAGGTCTTCTTGCCCGCCACCGATGAATTTTCCTTTGGAATCTGCGGAGCGATGAATCTTGGGGCATCAGCCGCTGTCACAGGACTTTGGTCTGCCTTGGCGGTGATGGGCGCGGTGGCATCGGTGGGAATTGGCTGCCGATTGGCAATGACTAAGACCACGATGGCGGCGGTCGCCAACCCGGCTATCAAGCCTGACCATTTCCAGATCGGGAATGATCGACGCGGCGAGGACGGCGATACCGCCGCCGGATGATTCCGGGCGAGCGTGGATGCGACCAAATCCGCTGGGGCGGATTCCCGTTCTGCCGTAATGGCATCCAAGAACGCGTCGGCGCTGGCGGCTTCATGGAAGGCCACCGCAGACCCGGACAGGCGGGCATGGATGTCCCGTTGGGCCGCCTCGTCCAGACCACCGTCCAGGTAGGCAGCCAGAAATGCGGCGGATCGCTCAGGGTTTTCCGCCAATTCTCCATGACGGGCGTTCCCGTGGTTCAGCCCGGCGGCCAGATCGGCGACCTGACGCGCATGGCCGCTGCCATTCGACGCACCATCAGTGCTGCCAAACAGCCGCTCAAACAGGGAATGAAGGATGCCGGGGGTCACGATCTCTTTCCTTCTTGCTGAAGCATTAGACGGACGCCCGCCAAAGTTTGACCGCAGAATTTTCATCCAGGGTATCGCGCAGCTTCGTCATGACACGTTGCTTCAGTTTATAAACCTCCTCGACCGGGCGGCGCATGAGCCGGGCCACTTCCCGCGCCGGGATGGCTTCGCTGCTGCCGAGGGCAATGGACAGGTACAGGCGTTCGGTCTCGGAAAGAGTCTCGGCGGCTTTGCGCAACACCTCGGTTGCCAGAGTTAGCAGCCGTTCATCCTCCTGCTCCAGCAGGGCGTCTTCCGGTGACGAATCTTCCGATGGGATGTCCTCCCATTCCGGCGTCGGCGCGGTCGATTGGACGGTGACGGTCTCGATCACGCGGCGACGCGGTAATGTCCGGCGGATAAAGTCGATGAGCAGCCGGTCAACCATCTGGAGGATGAAGCCGGTGAAGCTGCCGGTCCCCTTATAGGCCTTCACACGCCGGTAATCGTCAGTGATCAGCGCCATACAGATATCTTGGTAGGCGTCGCACCGCATGTCCTCACGGTCCAATCCGGGAAGACGGCGGGCGATGATCCTGGTGATGTCAGCCTGGAAGAACCGCTCGAACGCGGTCCAGCCGGCGGTGCCGCAATTGGGTTGGAACAGCCGCATCAGACGTTCCGCCAACACCTCCCTGGTCACCAGGGCGACGAAGGTCTCGATCCGGCTGGAGCCATTATAAGGCCGCAACCGCCGAAAGCCGTCGGCACGGAGGGCGTCGATCGCTTCTGCAAAGGCGTTCCGCGATTCCTCATCATTGCCGGCTAGCAACCGGCAGGCTCTCCAAACCGTGTCAGCGATACGATGGACAAGCCGATCCCACGCCTGTGGCTTGGCGTTGAGAACGTCACGGATAAGGGCGCGGTCTTCGGTGGCGTAAAACGTCATTCAGGGAGGATGCCCAAACCAGCGGTTGCCAGGTAGATTAACCGCGCAGTCCCAACGCGCGCAACCACCCATCGACTTGCCCGAACGCGTCCAACTGCCATTGCTCCGGCGTGCGGTCGCCGAGAATTTGCGTGTCCTCGACGAAGCGCCGAACGCAGGTCGGCCCATATCCCTCGACATCGTCGAACTTCTCGGCGATATGGCGGTAGCCCTGTTCGCCGCTCGCATGGGCGAGCAGCGGCCGGCAGGCTTCGGCCAGCGCCTCGATGCCGTCCGGATAGTTTCGAACGCAGTAATAGATGTCGTAGGCGTCCTTCTGCTTGTAGCGTCCTTGCAGGGCGAAGCCTTTCATCGCCAGCAGCGCGGGAATAGAAGCGACGGCGATCTCGACCCGGTTCCGGCCGCCGCCCGGCATCGGCCCGTCGATCGCCACCATCTGATAGAAACGCAGCGCCAGATCGGCGCCGGACGCCCTCTGCACGGCGAATTCGTTGATCAGCGGCGGGGCGTTCTTCACGATCTCGGCATCGCGCGGCATCAGGAAATCGACGATGACGTCGATCGGGCCGCCACCGTCGTCGGCGGGAACCTGGCGCACCAATTGGAACCGTCGAAGTGCCTGGCGCTGGTGGTAGCCGTGGCCCATCAGGGCCTCGACCAGCGTGGCATACTCGCCGCCGCCCAATGCCTCGGCGTCCAGACCCAGGTCGACGTCGAGGGTGCCGACATGGGGCATGTCGTCGTTGTCGAGCAAGAGCCATGGCACCGCGCCGCCGATGACGGCGAACTTGCCCTGGAAGCTGCCGAGGATCTGGCCAATCTCCAGCAACACCGCCCTCACCGCAGCGGTCGTGCGGTCGTCATAGTCGGCCGCCGACTGCGGCTCTGGGGGAATTAGCGGGGCCATGTCAGCCTTTCCTGTCGCAGGTGGTCGGCCGCTTCGCGGCCGCGCTCGCCGGCGGCGGCGAGATCGAGATAGGTCTGGACCGGACTAGTGCAGACGATGCCGGGGGCCGGTTCCACCGCATCGCGGAAGAGGCCGCGATCCTTCGGCAGGATGACGCTGACATTGTCACCTTTGGAGGTCGTGGACAATTTAAGCTCGTGCCGCAATGCCTCCAGTCCGGCGTCGTCGGCGTAGAAATATTGGCTTCCGGTTCGGGCATAGGGCGCCAGCCATTGAGCCGCCGAAAAGGAGGCGAACAGGGCCTGGCCGTTTCCTTTTCCGTTTCCGTTCGCGGCGGCGAGGGCTTGTCGCGCGGCGTCCTCGAACGCGCTGCCGTGCAGCGTGGTGTAGAAACCCAGCCGCTGGCCCGCGGGTGGCTCATAAGCGTCCCGCCAGGCGTCGAGCAGTGCGTCCGGTTCAGCGAGGGACACGCCGTCCGGCGTGACCCGCGCCCATTCCCGATCGCGCAGAGCGGTGCTGACATTGCTGATGTGGCCGAGGCTGACCTCGGCGACCTCGGCCAGTTCGGCGACCCGCCACGCTCGCCAGGGATCCCGCAACATGACCCGCAGTACCTGGGCGGATTTTGGCTTGAAGATGGACTTGAGGTCGCGCCGTTCGACGGGCGGCTTGCTGGCGACGCGGCGTTCGATGAACACGCCGTCGAAGACCAACCGGGTGTTGCCTTCCAGATCGAGAAAACCGATCCCTTGCTCTCGGCACAGCGCTTGGGCCTCGGGCGACAGATAGGGCGCGATGAAGAGGGGCGTCGCGCCATCTCCCCGATGAGTAACGTAATCGCGCAATTGCAGAAGAGCCATCCGCACATGGCGCGGCTGGCCGCTGGCCTTGACCTCGCAAGCGAGGGTGTGACGGTGTCCGGCGACGTTGATGTGCGCCAGGATGTCGACCCCGCGATCCAGTCCTGCCGGCTCGCATGCGATATCCATCGACTCGATCGCCGACACTTGCTCCAGAAGCTCCCTCAGGGCCTCGGCCGCACGGTGTTCAAGCTCTTTCACTGGATTACCCATTTTCAATATACGTTGAAAATGGGCTTTCTGGTGAACGCCGTCAAGGGAGTTTTCACCGTAATTGACCATTTCAACGGATGCTGAAAATTCTAATTTTGGTGAAATTTCGATCCCAGTTCGCTGCGGTTGCCATTTTCATATGGGTTGCTTCTCCGGGCTCCGTGACATGGCTGCGCCGATGGTGTCCGACACCCGTCCGGCAGCCGATTTGACTGGGTCATTGGCCAGGTGGGCATAGCGGGCGGTGGTCTGCACTTGGCTGTGGCCAAGGAGCTTGCCGATCATCGGCAGACCCTCTCCCAAAGCCAGGGCGCCGCTGGCGAAGGAGTGGCGCAGATCGTGGATGCGCACGTCCTTCAGACCGGCTTTGGCGCGGATGCGTCGCCAGGGATATTGCAGGTCGGTCAGGCGGTGCCCGTCCACTTTACCGGTGATGACGTAGGGATTGCCCTCCAGCCTCTCGATGCCGTCGAGGAGGTCGGCGGCGGTCTGGCCGAAATGCACTATTTTCGCCCCGGTCTTGGACTCGGGCAGGCGCAGTTCGCGGGCTTTGGTGTCCACGAAGGCCCATTGCAGCGTCATGATCTCGCCCAACCGGCAGCCGGTCAGCATCAGCAGGCGAATGGCGGCGACGGCGGAGGGGCTTTCCGAGCCGTCCCGCTCGACCTCGCGCAGCACCTGTCCCAATCTGAAGAATTCCTCCGGGCTGAGGAACCGTTCGCGCTTCTGCTCGGCATATTTTTTGACGTGCAGGCAGGGGTTGCTGCCGTCGGGGCGCAGGCTCCAGACCTCGGCCAAGTTGAATATCTTCGACAGCACGCCGAGGGTTCGGTTGGCCTGATAGGGGATGTGGCTCAGGGACTGGTGCAGTTCGGCGATGTCACGGCGCTCGATGTCGGTCACCTTGCGGGCGCCGATCCTGGGATTGATGAACAGCTCGACTGAGCGCTTATATTCAGCCTGGGTGCTCGGCTTGCAGCGCACGGCGACATGCTCTCGGAGAAAGCGTTCGCCCAATTCTTTCACCGTCGGGGCTTTGCGGGCCTGATCGAGTTCCTTGGCGGGATCGCGACCGTTCTTGGCTTCCGAGAGAATCTCGTAGGCGCGGGCGCGGGCTTGGTCGGCGGTGATCGGGCCGTGTGGGCCGATGGTGATGAAGCGCTGCTGGCCCTTGATGCGGCATTTGACGATATAGACTTTGCGGCCGGTCGGGTGGACGCGCAGGCCGAAGCCGCGCAGTTCGTCATCCCAGGTCACCGCCATCTTGCCGTCGCTCATCGCCAGATCGACGCTGCGTTTGGTGAGTTTCGTCATGCCGTCCTCACGAACCTGAAGCTTGGTAGCAGCTACCACATAGCTACCATTTGAAAGCACACTGGGTCGCACTAGAGGATGGTGCGGCGTGGGGAAATGTCAAGAATGCATGAGTTAATACAGTATGTTATCGCATGTCAGCGCAGATGGTCGAATGTGGTTCGGCAGCCATTTATCAAACTCATAACCTGAAGGTCGCAGGTTCAAATCCTGCCCCCGCAACCACCGATACCGACACTCCCGAGCCCACAAGGCCGGGGGTGTTCGCGTTTCGGGCCGTCCAGGCGAGGATGGTGCCCAAATCGCCGTAAAGCGTCGCCTCCAGCTGGCCGCGCTTGGCGCCGGGCGATAGCGTGATTTTCTCGATCAGCCCCCGGATGGCGTCGGCGGCCTCGTCGCGGGCGTCGGGATGGCCCAAAGCCTCGGCCAGCCGCGCCACCTTGCGGGCGTAAATCTCGGCGATGTTGGGATGGATATCCGGCAGGTCGGTGGGCACCTGGGCGAGGCGGCTATTCAATTCGTCTTCCCGCGCTTCCAATTCGCGCAGGCGGGCCATCACGGCGCGGCTGCCGCCGCCGTCCTCCACCTGGGTGACAAGCTCCTTGATGGTGCGGGCGATCTTGTCCAATTCCTTGCGTTCGGCTTCGCCGGAGGCCCGGCGCGTGTGGTTGAGGTGGTTGGTTTCCTCGGCATAGGCGCGGATGGCTTCGGCGGCGATCTCGGGGGCCATCAGCCGAACCTTCAGTCCGGCCAACACCCGTTCTTCCAGGGCAATGCGGGTGATGCTGCGGCTGTTGGCGCAAGAGCTGTTCATGATGTGGGTGGAACAGCCGAAGCGGTCCTGGCCGCGCAAGGCATAGGGACCACCACAACACCCGCAGACCAGCAAACCGGATAGCAGCGAGCGCGGGCGATGGGTGGCGTTGAGAGGATTGGCGGCGCGGGCGGCATGGGATGCCCGCACGGCGGCAATGACGGCGGCGTGCTCGACCGTAAGGATGCTCTGGCGGGCTTTGATCGCTTGCCACAAAGTATCCTCGATGATGCGCAACTCCGGCACTTCGCTGATAATCCAGGCTTCGGGCGGATTGATGCGCGACACCCGCTTCCCGGTCATCGGGTCTTTGATATAACGCTGGCGGTTCCACACCAGCTTGCCGATATAAAGCTCGTTGTTGAGGAAGCCGGTGCCGCGCTTGGCATGGCCGCGCAGGGTGGAATCGCTCCACAGTTTGCCGTCCGGGCCGGGCACGCCCTCGTCGTTGAGGCGGCGGGCGATGGCGCGCGGGCTGATGCCGGCGGCGAAGTCGCGGAACACGCGCCGCACCACCTCGGCCTGATCCGGGTTGACGGTCCTTTCCCCCCTTACCGGCTCGCCCGAGGCGTCCAGGCGCTTCACCACGTCGTAGCCGTAGCAGAGGCCGCCACCAGCCTTGCCCGCCTCGACGCGGCCCCGCAGGCCGCGATGGGTCTTGGCTGCCAAATCCTTGAGGAACAGGGCGTTCATGGTGCCCTTCAGGCCGACATGCAATTCGCTGATTTCACCCTCGGACAGGGTGATGATGGCAAGACCCGCGAACTTGAGATGCTTGAACAGGGTCGCCACGTCGGCCTGGTCGCGGGAAACACGGTCCAAGGCTTCCGCCAACACCATGTCGAACTTGCCGCAGCGGGCGTCGGCCAACAGGGTCTGGATGCCGGGCCGCAGGATCATGCTGGCCCCGGAAATGGCGGCGTCGTGATAGCTGGCGGCGACGGTCCAGCCCTGGCGGGCGGCGTGTTCACGGCAGATGCGGAACTGGTCCTCGATGGAAGCCGCGCTCTGGTTGTCAGAGGAATAGCGGGCGTACAGGGCAACACGGGTCATATCATGGTCTCCGTGGTCAGTTCGTTCTTTATGACGTCGCCAATGGTTGCCAGAGGCATGATCAGACGACGTGAATCGGCCAACTGCGTGAAGCCGTGCCCCTCATAAAACCGTGCCGCAGCATCGTCGATGGCATCGACCACGACCATCGCCGAACCGACAATGGCGGCGTTGTCGTAGGCCATGCGCAACGCACGCGCCAACAGAATGGCCCCGCAGCCCTGTCCTTGCCAATCCAGTGAAACCGCCAATCGACCGATCAAGGTGGCACTGATCAGGGGATAGCGAGGGATATGTTTGCGTGCCGCTTCCGGCACCACGCCAGGGGCCAGCGTGTAAGAGCACAAGGTGAAATAGCCGATAATCCGCTCCGGCGCATCGGACGCCGCCATGACGAACACGGCGTTGGCTTTGCGCCGCATGTCCTGGGATGCCTGAGCCTTGAGATAGATGTCGAGGCTTTCCACCCCGCAGCTAAATCCCCCGCGATCATGCCGCTTGGCGAGCGGCTCGACGCGAAAGAGGGGAGCGGTCCGACTCATCATCAGGGAGCGACACGGTCGCGGTCGGCTTTGAAGGCGCGCTGAAGTCGGTCGTTGGGCTTCGGCGGATTGATCAGGGTGTCAAAGAACACCTGACGGTCGCGCGCAGATAGTGTCAGCGTCTCATGGTGAGCGATGGTTTTCTCCGCCGCCTCGGTCAGGGCCGTGAGGCAGAAGTCGGTCAGGTTGCGCCGCTCCAGTTCGGCGGCCCGTTCGACCATTTCCTTGGTCTGATTATCGACGCGGAACCCGAGACGAGCTCCGCGTGTGCGGTTTTCTTCAGTCTGTGCGGTTCGGCTGCGGGGCATGGCCAGTCTCCGGATGAGGAATTACATCTGAGACATTGTACGTCCAACGGGACAACGTTTCAACATTTCTGAGCCGGGCTGCATCCAGCCTCATTTTGCCTTGCTCGCTTGGAGAGCTTTCACCGGAGCGGAGCCGGGCTGTCCAGGGCGGCCGGAGGCCGTCGCAGGGCGATGGGCGCGAAGCGCCACACCCTTGACAGCCCGGTGCCGCTCCGGTCCTTCTATTTCCAAGCGGGCAAGGCAATCCCTCAAGGCAGGTCGTCATCCTGATCGTCGTTGACGGCGGCCAGACGCTCGAAGTCTTCGCGGGCCATCTGTCGTCCGATCAGACGGGCGATACACAGAACCATCGTGTTGATTCTCTGCTGGGCATCCTGTTGCGCGTCGGCTGGTTCTTCCGGAGCATCCGGTTTCTGTTCGCTTCCCATGGTAAATCTCCGGAGAGTTACGACCCTTCGGCGGGAGGTTCGTTGTCGTTGTCCGCCATCATGCGCGCCACTGAATCGAGGAAGGCGCGGTAGCGCTTCTCGCCCAAGGCCTGGGCGTCGGCGCCGGGGGTGGGCAAAGCGGCGGCATAGATCAACTGGTGGCGAATGAAGCGGGCAAGGCTGTGGCTGATGAGAACGGATT
>Ga0316222_1001021_pt1 | contig 36774 bp, 29 predicted proteins | sample TBH18011metaG_FD_206008 | JGI IMG/M metagenome (GOLD analysis project Ga0316222, IMG submission 206008) | Freshwater microbial communities from Trout Bog Lake, Wisconsin, USA - TBH18011 | ecosystem: Environmental > Aquatic > Freshwater > Lake > Hypolimnion/Profundal zone | place: USA: Wisconsin... | reverse complement strand
CTGGTCCTATCAAAAGTGTAATTCTTATCAGGCGCTGAAATTACAACATAACCACCTTTTTTAACAACTCGAAATAACTCCGCAAGCACATCAATAGGATTGGCAACATGCTCTATGACATGATTCATAATGACAAAATCATAGTGCGTATTTTTTAATGCCATTAGACCGGTCTTATCCAAATCAATGATGTATTGAACGTCAACAAGATCTTTTGGATTAACTTCAGGGAAAATATGCATTGCCTCACTTTTATTAATAGCATCGGCATATTCCACAGTACAAGAATTTTTTAACTGGGCAGGATTATGGAGCGCTCCAATTTCAAGGCCAAAACCGTTTAAATGAGCGTATCCCTTTGCTCTATGTCTTAGAGCAAGACCCAGCTTTACTCGCAGTCGAATACTCAATATTTTTCTAAGATGGTTTTTAATAAATTCTGTAGCAATCATTTTCTAGCCCTGAAGATAAAGCAGCTGCATATGCAGTTGGATGATAAGCGTTAAGTTAGATCATAAATCTAAAATGACTGCAGCTTGAAAAGGTTTTGCGAAACCGCTTCATGTCATCTTGTGAATCAAGATGAAAGGTGCAGTATTGGCGAACAAAAGATCGTTGTCGCTAGTTTGAATGCGCTCAATAGAGGAAGTGATCGATGCCGGCTGTCAGCTTATCGAGACTGAAGGACACATAAATAAGCTGTGGCATGAAAATGGTGCCCCTTGTCTAGCTGCACCAGATGAACTAAAGGGGCAATCACTACGCAAATGGGATTTTACAACCCTGTATTAATTTAAAGATTGATAACCTTTTGCAAGCATGCAATCGCGTGCGGCACCTTCTTGGTAGATGTTGCCATAGACTTTATTGCCCCAGATATTAAAACCTTGCGTGTATAAATTTTCACAACTCAGTTTATCTGCATAAAATTTAGTGGAATCTTGAGCGGGCTGATATTGATAAGTGGTGCAGGCTCCAAGGGCTCCAACAAGCAATAATGCACAAATCAATTTAGTATTCATCATAATTTCTTCTGTAGATTCAATGGTTCAGCAATATCGTGAAAAACTCGCACATATGCCTATTATGAAGCCATTTTAACTTATTATCCTTGCACGGTATCAGTAGGACTTGAATTTGCACTTTTGAAAAGGGCTAAGTCAAACATGAAATGTGGTGCCCCTTGTCCGACTCGAACAGACCACCTACTGATTACAAATCAGTTGCTCTACCAGATGAGCTAAAGGGGCAAAACGCTTATTTTATACGAAGACTATTGAATCAGGCAGAGAAGCTGATGTGCCTAGGGCATCTCATCGTTAACTACCCCACCCACTGCGTATAAGCAATGCCATGGGCAATCGTGGGAGCAACATTGGCCGCCCCTTCAGCAAGAGTAGCAAATTGCTCCAACACGTAGGCCTTAGTTACTGCCCCACTATTGAGTTGGGTATTCCAATAGGTAATGCCTCCAGCATCACCTGCTCTATGCAGAACGTTTTGATAGAGGTTATCTACATAAGAAGCATTAGTAGGGTTAGCACCATACTTGGCTACAAACTCAGAACTCGTCACAAAAAAGGAGGCGACATTCGTAATAATGTTCGCACCCTTATCAACAGCATTAATCCAATAACCCAATCCTGCAACATCTGGGGTTCTGTTAAAGGTCGCTTGATAGAGCATATAGACAGCACCTGCTGTTTGGGTAGGGCCGTTATCAAGGGCAACCATGGTGTCGGTGAATTGGAGACGCTAGACTTGATTGACTTGAAGAGTGTTATTCGCCTTAGTATTGTCAGTAATCGTAAAACCACTGAGGTTGCCAACCTGCTTAAGCGTGTCCCAAATATAGTTACTTGCCTGAACCCCGTAATTAGAAGACTTGCCAGTCATCACTGCAGTGTCAATACCATCACCGCCATAAAAAATATCAGCATAAGTCATTAGGACATGGTTCTCATAATAAGTGTCATCACCACCATACAGATATACACCGTTCCATGCTCCGCCAGTCGCTGTGGCGTTTGCAGAGGTGTAATAGATGTCGTTACCGGAGAGAACATTGACATAAGCAGCCAGGGAGTTGCCATCTTGATAGCTGCCAAATGCTTGCAGGGTCAATGCTGGTGAATACGCTTGTGAGATGACATAAGTACCATTAAAGGTCACCAAAAAGGAGTTTATTGAACCAGTAAAAGTATTATTTGACGCTGCTGCATTTAAATCAGCCATGGTTAGCAAGGGGCTAGTTAAATGAGATAGATCAAATTGACCCCCAACCACAAACGTATATGTAACGCCACCAGCGCTCAAACTAAAATCGATTTCAGTTGATGTAGTTTTAGTAATGCTGATGGTGCTCGGATCGGTAACGGTATTACTAGGATCTACATAGGTACCAGAGCCGTGATTGTTGTAATCTCTAAAGGTAATGCCCATAAGTTGGCTTTCTTAATTAATGAATGTTTAATTAAATTTGCGATAATTCGAATAATTGTAACGATTAATCAAGGCGCTACTGATAAGTTGATTTAGATGACCACCGCTTGAACACCAACTAAACCTACCGTGGTATTGACTGCGGCTTGGACCACTTGAGCAGCACTAAGCCCCGTGTGCGCTGAAAGAATAACGGCAATCTCTGCAGTAACTAATGGCGTTGCAAAAGAGGTTCCCGTCCAGGTCTCTAATACGCTATTGAGTCCATAAGCTAAAACATGTACTCCAGGGGCATCAACATAGTTGTACGCTGTACTTGAGCCTGCTTGGTTGGTGTTGGATGCAAATGCAACTGTATTGCCATCTAGATTGAGTGCACTTGAACCTACAGCAATCGTGGTTGCAACTGATTGGGCATAACTAGCAGGGTACTGAGCGCTGGCCGCACCAGAATTTCCAGCAGCCATACACACGATCACCCCGTGGGCTTGCGCAGTATTTAACGCGGCTAACTCAGCAGCACTTGGCGCTGCTCCACCCAATGAAAGATTAATCACATTAGCTCCGTGGCTCACAGCGTAATTGATCGCGCCAATCAGATTAGCTTCGCTACCATTGCCGTTGGCATCCATCGCTTTGAGCACCATTAGTTGTGCGTCATAAGCGGCGCCGACCATACCACCATTTGCACTAGTACTCACTGCAATCATTTCAGAAGCGACTGCTGTGCCGTGACCATTATCATCTTGCACGTTTGCATTATTGCCCACAAAATTCCAACTCGCGGCACTTACATTGTGGGTAAGCGCGGTATTGTTTAAATCAATACCGGTATCTATTTCTGCAATCACTACCCCTTTACCGGTATAACCTGCTGCCCAAGCATCCTGAAAATGCGCAGCGCCAATTTGCCATGCGCCAAGACCCGTTTTTACAGGGGTACCTTGTGGCAAAGAGGTATTGAGCGCTGCAGACAGTGCACTTGCAACATTGATTTCACCAAAACCAGACGCTGTGCTCCAAGGAGTTGCTGCAGTATTAGTCACTACCGGAAGGGCTAACAGTTCTCCAGCATGCACTTTGCCTTGGACTAAGACTCCATCAGCACTGCCCTGTTGATTAAATGCCGCGCTCACTACATTCCATACAATCTGACCAATCGGAGTGCCCGATTCCAGTTGGGATGTCCAATACTGAGCGCCACCAGCATCTGGAGCACGGCCTAAAATATCCCAATAGACTTGATTGATTTGAGCCCCTGCAGAAAGTGGTCCATATTGGGCTGCAAATTCGCTCGATTGTGCAAAACCGGCAGCCACAGTCGCCGGACTGGTGCCATTGGCAATTTGCGTAGACCAGTACGATAAGCCTGCTGTATCGGGCGTGCGACCAAAAAACCCGAGATATAACTCGGTTGCGCTATCGATGGCGGATTGGTTTACAGAGTTAAGCACGCACTAACTTTCAATACTAGACCGGATGGGTCTAATAGGATACGGCTTTCAGGATAGAGCTTCAAGCAATTTCCGACTAAATTGTGCTCTAAATCACAATTTTAAATATAATAAAACCCTAAAAAACAAGGGCTTACGGCTACTGCAAAAAAGATTAGTGACGAACCTGAAGACCGCTAGGGGCGCTCAAAGGAGCATCTTCACCGTGACCCAAGAGTTCACGTAAAGCAGCAGCGTAACTAGCACGAGCTGTCTGGGCTATGGCCAAATCGCGTTGCAATTCAGCAATTTTTTGATCGGTATGCTGTACAGACAGCAACTGAGCCTTGGCTTCCTCGGTCAAAAGGTCCAGTTCATATTCCACTTCATCGATGCGAATAACAGACATAGGCCTATTAGTATCCTTTTCATTGGTTAATGCTACGCATTAATACCGAATTGCCCCCAATTATACCAATTTGAGCTAAAAAATTGCTACCAATTTCTATAGGCATCCTTAGCTGTTTTTTTCGCTATACAACCTCTCACAAAGACCCAAAACCATTACAATCTCGCTTTAAAGCCAAGTTTTTTTGCATGGCCATGATTTACTGTCATTAATTCCTTTTTGAAAGCGTTGTTTTTATGACCACCATTACGATTGATAACAAAGAATATGAATTTGAAAGCCTTTCTGATAAGGCCAAAGCACAACTGTCTAGTTTGCAATTTGTCGACGGTGAGTTAGCCCGCCTTCAAGCCAAAGCATCGGTATTGCAAACTGCCCGCATGGCTTATTCCAAGGCATTGCAAGATGAACTCAACCCACTAGGTTCTGGTGACACAATTCAGTTCTAAGGATTGTTCATGCCAATAAAAAAGCTGCCTAATGGCAGCTTTTTCTTTCTCAAAAATGAGAATAGCATCGCTACCGTTAATTACCCTGCCAGATGGAGCATACCAATTGAGAGCTCACCATCGGTATTCGTAAATTGCGTTAAACCAGTCAACTTAACTAAAGTATCACCAGTATGATTTCCACTAGCGCCTGCAGCAGTCTCTAATACATAAGTGTTACCCGCAAAGTGGAACCAGGCCACACTGTGCTCATTACCAGCTTGTAATTGCGCAGCGCTCACCCAGCTCTCTAAGCTTGCAGCATCACCTGAAACATGGGTCACTTGGGCACCTGTAGCGCTACCTTGCGCCCATACTAATTGGCTATCCATATCACCTAAGAAGGTGATAACGTCTTGGCCTTGCGCATTATTATTTAAACCTGCAACAGTCACTAAGGCATTATTAGCCAAATCGTGGGGGCTTGATAGGCCATTAGCTGCCAATGCAATCATATCGGCCACACTACTGTCATGCGCCGCTAAATTAACAACACCAGTAACGCCAACACCAGCTAATATCACGGTATTTTGACCGCTACCCAGATTTAATAGCACCTGACCATCACCCGCATCAAATACAAAATCATTGCCATTGCCTAAAGTAATAAAGTCACTACTACCTTGAGCATTGCTAGCACCACCCACTAAAAACAAGGTGACATTACTAGCGTCAGACTGACCTGAAACAGTAATGCCTGAAGTCACTTCATCTGCGAGCGCGGTATAAGCTACATTGCCACTTAAACTTAAAGAAGCAACATGCGTTGCCGCGGTGGTTACTGTCAAAGTGCCAGCGCCGGTATTCACAAAACTTTCAGTGGTAACCAAAGGCGCAACAAAGTCTTGAATTTGCACATTGTTGTTGCCACTATCAATTACGGTAATAGCACTATCCGATAGGGCAGTGATCACTACCGGTGCGCTCACGACTGGAAGCGTAGAAACATCAACCACTACATGCTCGATCGGCAACGCTACAGAGGTAACGCTTGCAGCAGTAATTTGGACTTGGTTATCGACCGCAGTCGGAATTTGACCAAGGCTAGTATCAGATAAGCTGGCAATGGGAACGATCGCCAAGCTCGCTTCATTGGCATTGGCGAGTAAATTTTTACTAAACGCTTCTAAAGATGCAACCAGGGTGTTATTCGATTCTTCATTGGCAGCTTGAATGGCGTAATCTTCACTTACGGGCCGGCCAATATTGCTGATTGCACCGGCTACAGTAATCGATTCAGCAATACTACTGAGAACTGCACTTGTCGGCGCAAACGAGCCAGAAATGCTAGCGATTTGGGCTGGCACAATCGGAGCAATTTGTAGACGCGCCAAAACACCTTCAGCAGTAGATGAGCTCGTTGCTAAGTTTTTTGATGATTTGGAGAGGTACTCATCCGCACCATCGGGGGTGTCTGACTTAAAAATATACATAGGAAACTCATTGAGTGACCCCATTTTAGACCACCAAAATCGCTCTGTCTAATGTCAATTCAGTAAATTTGCGGCAAATATCACTAAATTAAACCTAAATTACCCCAACAGAGGTCAATATGGCCATTTACTCGGTCATCGATCAACACTAGTCCCGCGGAATATCACCCCATCCCTAGAGGCATAAAAAGGGGGGCTTAGTAGCGCGCCACCAATTAAATCCCTACCCCACCCACTCCTGATAAGGGATGCCATTCGCAATGAGGGATGCGACATTCGAGGCACCTTCTGGAAGAGTAGCAAAGGCTGCTAGAGCTGCTGCTTTACTGATTCTGCCTGCATCTAGTTCTTGATTCCAGTAAGTAATACCACCAGAGTCTCCGTTTCTTCCTAAAACGTTTTGATAGAGCTTATCAATGTATGTTGCATTAGTGGGGTTAGTGCCGTATTTAGCCGTAAATTCTGCAGAATTGACAAAGCCTTGAGCAATGTTCGTGACGATATTAGATCCTGCATCTTTTTGCGCTAACCAATACCCCATACCAGAGGCATCTGGAGCACGATTAAAAGCGGCTTTATAGATCATATAGACTGAGCCGGCATTTTGAGTAGGGCCCACATCTAAGGCTACGTTAGTGTCGGTGAAGTGGAGGCGTTCGACGTTGGTGAGGGTGTCGGTGCCATCGCGATTGGCGATGCGATCAGCCACTACAAAACTCTGGCCGGCGTTCGAAATAGCGTGGCTAGAAGCATCACCTGACAAAATGACTTTATCCACTCCAGCCCCAGCGTCAATCTCACATAAGCCGCCGCCCACAGTAACTACATCATCACCAGCATAAGTTTCTAACTTAGTAATTTTATTATTTAACTTAAATGTGTCGCCAAAGTTACTACCTTGAATACGCAATGCTGCATCCTGACTAGTAAATGTAATATTTTGTGCGACAGCATTTGGCAAAATAGAAGAAGTTAAAAATGAAATATGGTAAGACTCTCCAAAAGGATTGCTAACTGTCTTTGGCTGATCAAATGTATCACCAATTAACACGTAATCAACTACGCCATCGTTATTAATATCTGTTGGAATTACGTAACGATAGTTATAAGGCTGCGCTTCTGTATTCCATACAATTTTGTTAGAGGGGATATTTAATTGCGTATATTTGCCATCCTGCGACACTACTCCGCCACGAATGGCCTGCCCTGTCATCACATTGGTTGAAATTAATTGAGTCACTACAAAAATATCAGATAGGCCATCTGCATTACTGTCGCTTATGAATAATTGATTTCCTACCCAATCAGCAAAATTTGCAGGCGATTGGTCTGGCAAAGTATATGTAAAAGGAATGCCTAACTGATCATTTGCATATGTAAATTGACCATTGGCATCTTGAGTAAATGCAATTAATTTCTTTGACTTGGGATCTGATCCATCATTTGCTTCTGCAAGCGCAATAAAATCCTCTCGTCCATCACCATTTAAATCTAAGACACGAATCGTAGGGTAGCCATCATGGCTAGTTAACGCGCTTGTCGCATCATTACCCCTAACCTGAATCGATTGTGAAGATGTCACGGTATGGCCATCAGCACTAAGTGTCATGATGGTTCCAAACTTTCCATCCGTATAAGGCGGACTTGGAGTGTATGGCAAGGAAATGACGCCCACATGCCCATTGGCTAAATGAATCAAGGCAGATGACCCCGCATTAGCCTGAGCAAGGTATGGCGTTAAGCTAATCTCACTATATGTTCCTGTATTTTTATTAGATAAAAATAAAACATTGACTGCACTACTAAGTGCTGCAACAGAAAAATCTAAAATACCATCGCCATTAATATCAATCGCATTGCTACTAGAGTGCCAAAATTGACGTCCTAAATCCTGAGCAAATTCTGTTGCTTGCCAAACCCCATTAACCTTATCCATTCTCCAAAGATACGAAAAATCCCAGTTTGCGTAGGGTTGACCAGCCAACTCTCTTCCCTGGTCAATGAAAATTAAACTATTGCCATTACCCGATCCAAAATTTCCCACTAGGGTGTCATTTACAAACCCAGGAACATAATTTGTGGCTAAAGGGTTGGGATCTAATTGAATCCTATTATTTTGGTCAATGCTAAAGATTAAAAATCCTGGATCGCTAGGTAAGCGTGGCGCTGTGATAGAGCCGCCCGAAGGAATAATAAATGACAGTTTGCCGCTACCAGAAAAGTCAAAAGTTGCATATCCCTCCTTATAAGGAAGAGAGTCATAGCTAATCGGAATCGAGTTTGCTGTCTGCGACCAAGTAACTGGCATTACAAATCCTTAAGGCAGACTACTTTTGAAATTGATAGATCCATTACCCCACCCACTGCGTATAAGCTATCCCATGGGCAATCGTGGGAGCAACATTGGCTGCGCCTTCAGCTAAGGTAGCAAATTGCTCTAAGACATACGCTTTACTATCTTGACCACTATTGAGCATTTGATTCCAGTACGTCACCCCACCCGCATCACCTGCTCTATGCAATACATTTTGATACAAGTTATTGACATAACTGGCTACAGCAGGATTGGCACCATACTGCGCAATAAATTCTGGGCTATTGATAAAAGCTTGCGCCACACCAGTGATGATGTTTGCTCCTTTATCGAGCTGTGCAATCCAATAACCCAGTCCAGCACTATCTGGTGTGCGATTAAACGCCGCTTGATAGAGCATATAAGCAGAGCCCGAAGTTTGCGTTGGGCTATTATCTAGAGCGACCATAGTGTCGGTAAATTGCAAACGCTGCACATTTGTTAACGTGGCATCCATCAGCGGCGTACTGTTGCTGACCAAATGCTGCACCTCACTCGTACTCGTATTGACAGCAATCGCATAGTTCGCATAAGTGTCGCTATAGATAGCCGTATTAACATGAGTGCTATCAGTCACTGATAAGGAATAGGTGCCCATGATTTTGCTCAAAGCAAGCGCATCATGTTGCAAGCTTGAACTAGAAATACTGAGTACGGGCCTGCTATCGGTCAAACTAATTGCCAGTAGCTTGGTATTGGCTTGCAGGGCATCTAAATTGGCGAGCACATTGCTTGCTAAATCCGTCACAGTAATGGCTGCTGCTAAACCGGCCAGACTACTGGCATTGGCAGCCACACTATTGATTGGCGCCGTTGGATTGCCATTGCCACTCAAATTATCAATCGTGATCACATCACCAGCAGCAAGCAAGGTTGAAAGGCTAACCTCAAAGGTAGTAGCCCAATTCTGCTTGGTCGATGTTCCCCAGGGATTGCGCAGCTCTAATAAACCGGTAAGCGCGTCATAACCATAGATCGAAAACGCATGACTAGCTTCCAAGGTAATACGCCCTTGACTATCGTGCGCCGTCGTATACGATGCAAGTAGTACATCATTCCCATTGGATAGCGCAGTGATAAGGACGCTCAAAATATCCTGGGTAGTATTACCTACCGTTCCAGAAACAAAGCTCAAACTTTGAGACAAATAATTAATATTCCAAGAGCTGTGGTTATAGTTCGAAACAATATTGGTAATGAGCGTAGCTCCCGTGAGCTCTTCTAGGGTATACCAAGGATATCCGCCATTACCAATGGTGGCGTACGAGTTGCCATAAAAGCCAGTTGATCCGCCAGTCACATCACCGCCTGCTTGCAATTGTGCATAGGCTTTTTCAACCAAAGCGCCCCACAGATTTGGGCCCGTCTGAAAAAACGTTCCTCCATTGGGCAATTGATTGTTGACGGTGACATACTGCGCGCTCCCGTTCACATAAAAGCGCACGCCATAGGTATCGTTGCCATTACTCACAATCATCGATTGCAGTACGCCAGGGTTATACGCCGCTAATTCAGAGAGCGCGGCGCATAAATAACAATCACCAATCAAGCCTTGATTAATCTCGCTCATTTGCGGACCAGCAACCCCAAACACGGTGCCGCTAGTCGCGGTGTATCGCACGCTACCGGTATTGACCCCGGAAATATTACTGACGCTGGGTAAATCGGTGCCTAAAAACCATTTACCAATGAGTTCATACAGTTGCGCGCCATTACTGCCCACACCCAAGTTACCCAAATAGCTGGCAAAAGATGAGCCACCATGCCAATTGGCATTCGATAGACTGCCATTAACTAACGCGCCAGTAATGTAAGTCACGTAACTAGAGACTGACTCATCCACACTTAAATCGCTGGCGATCAACTTTAAATCTGCCATTTGGCTTGCAGATAAGGTACTGTTGCTCGCCGATAATTTGGCGGCTAAATCGGAAAAGAGTTTGGCCATCGATTGCTCACTGACCACTCCCATGGCCGAGGCAATGCGCATGTCCGACAAAATCGTCGCATCGTTAATTTGGTTAATCCAGCTAGGCATACCCTATTTTCCCTAATTTTAGTGACCCTACAGAAAAAGTTGCAATTGCCCTACAAAAGACGGTGATGTTGAGCTTCGCATCACAAAAAACCGCACAGCCAGCCCCACAGGCCCAATCACACCATCGGCCTGCGGGGGTCACACCCTTCAATTGTTAAAGAGCAGCTTTTACTCCCACTAGGGGCAAAGAAGGCCACTTTTTTAAGTAAAAAGTGAGCCCATTAAAAACACTAAGTACTTAAATTCCTTACCAAAAAAGTCATTTCGTTTTTTGATTAAGCGGCTTTTTGCCCCTCCTCAAAGCCACTCAGGTTAGATGGCGCGCTAGCTTGGAATAAATGGCTTTTGCGAAAGTAAATGAGCTTATCCAGTAGGCTATGCGTGTGGCTACGCTCTTTTTGGGCCAATAGATCTAAATTCTCTAAGCGGCGCATGTCTGTTTTTTGCAAGAAAAACCATGACTCGATAAACACCCGAATCTCCGGTTTCATATCCTCAAAGTACGCCACAAAATACACATGATTGGCAAAGCCCTCGATCAGGCTTAATAACTTTTGCGGCTGCTGTTGCCAAATCAGACTCAGACCTGCGCCGGTGTTATTTACAATAGGAGTCACATTGTCGTACTTAGCCATGACCCATTGATTAAGCTCTTCAAATAGATGGTGATACTGGCTAAAGACCATATTAAAGTTGGCAATTCCTTTGGCATTTTTAATAAGGTGCTCATATTGCGAGAACGCCAAGCGGGCATTTTGTTGTAATTTTTTGCTGATTTTGTATTTCAAATCGACTAAAAAATCCGGGGCGCTTTTAATATAGCGATCCTCTAAACCAAGCACCTGCGCCATGATGGTTGGCGTAATACTTTTCAGTATGTCTTCACGCTCATATACACCGCGTTTTTCATGGCGCATTAGGCGCCACAAGCCGTCAGCGTATTCGCGCACTAAACTGACTTCCACGTAGTTGCTTGGGATCAGTGCTTGCTCGATTTCTTGAATATGGCGCTGATATAAGCGCTCATCTTCAAATGGCAATACCAGACTCTTGGCGCTTAAACCATCTTTAAGGGCATTCCAACGTGCGCGATTTTTTCCAGCCTGGCTTTTCGGTCCGGTTTGGCCGTGCGCTTTGTTTTTTATCGCAGGGGGCGCTCGATTGATCGACTCTGCTGCATTGATTTGCGCTGCCTCTACCAGACCCATGAGTGGCTCATCTGCGGCTGGAGATGTTTCTGCTGGAGGCTCTTTTTCTAGAGTCGTTTCGGATGAAGTCTTCGGTGCTCTATCCCCTACTTCGCTAGGCGATTGCCCAGCTTGGCTTGGCTGATGTGATGCCGCCTTCGTCTCTGGCTTTGCCACTTCTTGCTTTAATGCTTTTTTGATTGGCGCTGCTGGTGTCATGCCTGCTGGCAATACGGATGACTCAAGTTTTTCTTGAGTGTTCTTTAATTTAGACATACTGAATCCTTACCCAAGTGGGCAACAAAATATTTTTCAATGCCACGGGCAAGCCCATCAAAGGCGTTGCCAATAGCGCTAATTACAACCAATTACTTGTGAAAATGTGCGTTTTTGAAGGGAACGAATAAACCCTGCAAGCCTGCCATGACCAGCAAAAATGCCAGTCATCATTTACCGGGCTGTCGGTAAATGCACACCCAATTTGGGTGCTTACTGCCCGCTTAAGTTAAGCGTTACTGCGGTGCACTTTCTGTCGAAAGGAAAACTCACTAGGTAGTGAGGACTGCTTGGCACTTGCGCTTTTTGCAAACCACTAGGACTTCTACGAGAGGGCCAGTACTTTAGTCTTGTGCAAGGAGGACTACAACCTTATTTTAATGCTTTTATTTATTTTTGTTATATTTTTTTGACATTTTTTTTTGCGCACGTAAAGATGTTTTAGTGTGCTGGCAATAAGTTTACATCTTATAAGAAACATTGCCATATTACACGCGCATGCTTGATGATGGCTAAGTATTGCGCGGTACTAAATACATGAATGATGAGTTAAATTGATGCCTGCGTTTGGTCGACTCAAGCTCTATTGAGTAGGACGCCAGCGCACGCCAGCGCCATTTTCTGGAGTGCCGATAAATTCGATACCGGCCTTTTCAATCGCGGTTTTAACTGCAGTGAGCGTTTTTACATTTCCAGCTGGGATCCCATCGGCTGACTCCATGCGAACCATTGTTGTAAAGCCAATTCCAGATAACTTTGCCAAATCTGCAACTGTTAGCCCAAGAAGTGCTCGGGCAGCTTTAATTTGACCACTTGTAATCAATCTTAAATTACCCTATAATGATATTAAATATATCATTAACGTTATATTTAATATTTAATTGGAGATTAAAAAATGCTTAATAATCAAGATTTTACACATGATCGCACCAAATACCTAGGGGGATCGGATATCGGCGCTATTTTAGGTCTATCTAAGTACCGAACCCCCATGGACGTTTGGCTGGAGAAAACTGGCAAGGTAGTCAATGAAGTCAATAACCTACCGGTACGCTTTGGCACCTTTGCCGAAGAATTTGTTGCTAGTGAATACGCCAGCACTACTGGTTATCAAGTAGCACATCAGCTAGAACCCATCACCCACCCGCAGCACGATTACTTACAAGGCCATATTGATCGCTTTGTTTTTTCAAAAGATAGTCACCCCGATCAACTGCCCACCCATGTATTGGAATGCAAAACAGCCAACCCTTTTGCTCGCTCTGAATGGGGGGAAGTGGGTAGTGATGAAGTGCCCATGACTTACCTAGCCCAATGTCACTGGTACCTTGCGCTCACTCAATTAGAGCGCTGCGATTTGGCAGTGTTATTTGGTAATACTGATTTTCGAATTTATCACATTGAGCGCGATGCAGCTCTAGAGTCAACCCTATTAGAAGCTGCCGTGACTTTTTGGCAAGACCATGTACTCACAGATATGCCACCTGACGCTAAAACCATTGGAGATTATCAAAAACTCTTTGATAAAGAAGTGCCTGGGAAAACAGTCGAGGCCACAGAACAAACTTACTCACTCGTTAACACGGCAAAAGAAGTGAACGCAGTAATCGATGCTAAAGAGCAAGAGCTGGAACAAATTAAAAAATTACTCATGGAGCACATGCAAGAAGCGCAAGAACTCACCTACCAAGGAAAAGTCTTGGCCACTTGGAAAAAGCCAAAAGCAAGCTTTCGGTTTGATAGCAAACGCTTTGAAATAACTCATCCAGAATTATTTCCACTATTTCAAACGCCGATTCAAAATAGCCGGCGCCTGGTGATTAAAACGTAGATCTCTCTAAATAAAAATCTAGGAATACCCACATGAACAAACGCACTCAACTCCTCAAGCAAATCACTAGCGAGAAAACACCCAACTTTATCGAGAGCCCAGTTGCTAGCATCAAACCAGTTTCAGCAGAACCAGTAGGATCGGTCTTAACGAAAGAATATTTAGCATTGTTAGAAGAGCAACTAATCGCCATTGCTGAGCGACTCAAAATCAAAGCAAGTTATCTCTATGCTTGGCTAAGTCAATTTGCACAAGCGCCGTTAGTCAATCAAATTTCCCTACTAAGGCTAATAGAGCAATATGGTCTTGATCCCTTTTTAGAGGAAGTAGATTTAGTGCGCTACGAAGATCAATCTTGGCAAGCAGTCATCACCACCCAAGGCTATGCACGTTTAGTCAATGCTTGCCCCCAATTTAAGGGGGTTGTCTACTCGTATAGCGAACTAGACGCCAATGCCATTTCGACTTGGATTGAATGCGCCATTTATCGCACTGATCGAGATCGTCCAATTACGGTGCGCGAGTACTACTTAGAAGCACGGCGCGATAGTATTGCCTGGCAGAAAATGCCAAGGCGTATGTTGCGTAACCGCGCATTCCAGCAATGCGCAAAAATGGCACTGGGAATCTAATTCTTTGAAAACTGCCGATACAAATATATACCACCTTTAAGGAGATAGATAACAATAAGCGATCCTAATAAATCACCAATAAGCCCCTAGCGTCAAAAAACTCAGTAACACCAAATAATTTGGCTATAAATAGTATTTAACTAATAAGTCAGGGTTAATATAATCACTCCGCAACTTATTTGACCTGATGAGATGCTTTGGGCACGACTTCTTCGGCACTTAAATGAATCGGTTAATGACAGTCTGATTATTCAAAATCAGTTACTAAAAGCTCAAATTCGCGAACTTCAGCAGCATTTACCGCCTAAGAAGCGCTTTGTTTTTTCACAATTTTGCAAACTCGAAATGGCTCGTCTTGCTAAGCAGCTATCGCGAGAGAGTCTTGAAGATGCCTGCTTAATTGTTCGACCGAGTACTTTAATGAGATGGTATCGAAATCTCATTGCCAGTAAATTTGATGGGTCCAAACAGAGGATCTATCCTGGGCGTCCCCGTATACGACCAGAGAACGAGCGACTCATTCTAGAAATTGCATCTAAAAACATAGGTTGGGGTGCAAAACGAATTCAGGGTGCACTAGCTCATATTGGTATTACTCTCAGCCACCAGACCATACTGAACGTTTTAATGAGAAATGGCTTTCATCCAAGCCCCACCAGAGAGGGAGGGGATTCCTGGTCAAGGTTTATTAGGGCTCACATGAATGCAACGGTTGCAACTGATTTCTTCTCCCAAGAAGTACTAACCGTAAAAGGGCTAGTAACGTACTACATCTTATTTTTTATTGATTTAGGAACTCGATAAGTAAAAATTGCTGGCATCACAAATCACCCAAATGAAGCGTGGATGCTTCAAATGGCTAGAAACATCACTATGGATGGTGAACCCTTCTATGCACGAACAAAATACCTCATACACGATCGTGACACCAAGTACTGCGCTTCCTTTTGAAGAACTCTTCGTCAGGCTGGCATTAAACCAATCAAGTTACCAGTTTTAAGCCTAACCTTAACGCCTATGCTGAGCGATGGGTAAGATCAGTAAAAACAGAATGCCTTAACCATTTAATCTTAGTTGGCAAGGGATCTTTAGAGAAGGCGTTATCACAATATACAGCGCACTATAACTGTGAAAGAACTCACCAGGGATTAGGCAATCAAATTCCACAAGAAAGGCTAACTTCAGCCAACTCCTCATCATCAGAGATATGTCATCGTGAGAGATTGGGCGGATTACTTTCCTATTACTATCGAGCTGCATAGCTTCTATCTCGATATTAAGTCTATTAACTAGAATTTTTTGACAGTACGGCAATGAGATTGCCCGCCTCAAAGAGTATGAGGATCTGGAAAAGCGTCTCATTGCTTTAGAGCAGAAAGCTAAAAAGTCATGAGCACTATCAAAAGCCGCTTAAAGCAGTTAGAAAAGGACCATTCTGAAAACGAGATAGTGATTGTGCTTTCAAACAGTCTTGAGATGGAAGATGGCTCGATTGGCAATAGTCCCTTTGCTTTTAGCCGAATAGTTAAAGGCATGAAGATCATCTTTGCAGATGATGGCCAGGACTATGGCCATCTGTTGTAGCGGTTTTTTTGCCATATAAAATGCAAAAAGGAGTCTCTTTAAATCCCCCCACGTGGAAGACCCGCCTTTTTATATATTTTTTAGAAAATTTCCACAAAAGTTAGACATGCAAAGAATTGTTTTACTCAAATTCCAGGCATAAAAAAACACCGCCTTGTGAGCGGTGTTTTTAATCTATTACCTATTAGGATTACTGCTTTACTACTACCCCACGATGAACTGTGGGGTTTTCCTATTAGCATTAACTTGCCAATGTAGCTACGTGTGAAGCTACAGTTGACAATGTATGCGTACCAATCAATTCCACTAATTCATCGTTAGCTGTCAATGTTCCGTTACCAGCTGCAGCTGAGTTTAGAACATAAGTATTACCACTCCAAATGAACGAAGTAACGCTATGTACGGCACCAACGAGGCCATCAACATATCCAACTGCTGCTGCCAATGTTCCGTAGGCTGCTGCAGTATTTAATTGAGCTGCTGTCAAAGTTTGCAAGGTTACAGCCGCATCAACAAAGTAGAGTTTATCGTTAGCACCAAAACCAGTAATTACAGTATTTGGAGCTGCAGCTGCAGCAGCTACCTCACCAACCAACACATAATCTTGCAAGGTTGATGTAGATGTGTGGCTTCCAAAAGTTAGGTTTGCGGAGTAGGTTGAAGCTGTACCTGTATGCAAATCAACCTTGTTATAACCAGTACCAAATGTCATCGTCAACTGACCTGCTGAACTATCAGACGTAAAGAAGTCATTACCGTTACCCAAGGTAACTGTCAATGCACTACCGTTAGCCGTTGCATCAGTATGTAAGTTTAGATGTGCATTATCTGTACCTGCAGAAATTGTCAGGGCAGTCGTGACACCAGTTACTGTCATTGCTGTAGCGCTATTTGTACCAACTTGTACGTTGCCTGTGAGGGTCAATGTCGCTAAGTTAGCTGCAAGTAAACCAGCCGTTGCATAATCACCAACCGCTACAGTACCTGTACCTGTGTTAGCTATAGTCAATGTAGCGGAGCTAGTATCAATAACACCAATATCTACGTTTCCAGTACCAGTAAAAGTCAACGTATTTAAGGCGCTTACAGTTGGGATGGCATTGCCAGATAAAGCAAGAATTTGAACTGGTGCTGAATCCGTACTATTAATTGTAAAGTGAGTTGTTGTTGTCCCAACATACATCTTTGTGATTTCAGTAGATCCAGTACCTGCAAAATTTAACGTACCATCGGATGCTGCAGTTAATGTTGTAATAGTCAATCCTGGCGTTAACGCTGAGCTATAACCTGCTGTAGGCGCCGTAACTCCTGTACTCTCAAGATAAGTACTGTTATTCGTTAAAGTAAGAGCAAGTGCATTTGTAGTTGACGCACCAATTGTTAGCGCTTTTGAGCCACTTACGGTCAAAGAAGTTAAACCAAGATCAGTCAGTGTAGTGATTGTGTTTGCGCCGGTTCCGCTTGAAATGCTCAAGCTACCAATACCATTTCCATTCACGTCAGCGAAAGATGCTGTTGCAATAGTACCACTTGCATTATCTGTGAATACAACACTGTCGGTATTGCCGTTGGTATCAGCAGTAGCATATGACAATGTACCTGACATTGCACCTGTTACGTTTAGCGCTGTACCAGCCACTACGTTTGTAAACGAAGCATTAGGGATCACACCACCCCAAGCTGTACCACCTTCTACGCTAACAGTATTGTAGGATGTTGATAACTTGCTCATATCCCAAGTTTTGCCTGTAACTGCAACACCTAGATTGGTAAAGCCAGTTACTTTTGTACCAAAAGTTGTAAGGTCAGCTGCAGCTGCGGTGCTATCAGCAACTGCGCCAGCAAGAATTACTACTTCGTTAGCTGAGTTAGCGCTACCAGTAATTGACTTTGTGGCAACTGCGCTTAAACCGATAATATCCTTACCAGTTGAACCTGAGGCATTAAAGGTTGTTGTTGTATCTGTAACTAAGCCTGTATAGCCAGCAGCGCCAGTAACGGTAATGGTTGTTGGAGCAGCGCTATAAGCACCCATTGTTAATACGCTTGAACCTGAAACATTAACTGTTGTTAAGTTAGCGTCTGTAAGAGCTGTTGTTGAGTATGTAGCAGTGCCAAGGATCGAGCTAGCAGTTGCACCAGTTACGATGTTCAATGTAGCAATTTCATTATTTAAATCGGTAATTGCGTTTGATGTTGCACCTGCACCTGTATAGCCAAGGCCATTGACATTCAATGTTAAAGCAGATGCATGAGCCGTTCCAGCTGCTGTATTGCTATTAATAATAGCTAAGGTACCAGCAGTTCCAGCCAAGGAGAGTGATGTTAACGCGCTGCTTGTAATTGTGCTTGCAGTGCCTACTGTAGAAGCACCTGTACCACCATAGTTATTCAAGCTAACTGTGGTAATAGTATTTGCAGCCGTGCCACTACCACCATTTTTATCAGCAATAGTTACTACGCCATCGGCTGTTACCGTAGGAGCGCTGGTTTTTGCAGCAGCAGCAGCTGTTGAATTAGTTGCAGTAACAGCTGAAGTTGCATTTAAACCAGGCCCAGCAGTTACGGAGCTTACACCGTCTGCTGCAAGCACTGCTGTAACAGCAGCAGCAACTAGTGTTCCTGTTGCTTGAGCAGCTTGGTTAACTGTAACTGTTGTTGTATTGGCATTACCAGTAACGCCAACGGCACCCTCAGTAATTGTGCTAATGGCTGTTGCACCAGAAACTGCTGATACTGTTTCATTAACCGTAACTGTTGTACCGCCTGTTACAGCAATTTTATTGGCTACCGTAGCAATCAAAGCGCCTGTATCGGTAATATTTAATGCGGAATTAACAACTACAGCTCCGGAAGTATCGGTTACTGTGATTAAAGCAGCACTATTAATAGCCACACCAGCATAGGCAACTAATGCAGTTTTATCATTAACAGTTGAAGTTACTGTTACACCAGTAGTTCCTGCAGCTGTAATGTTACCTAATTGTGCAGCAGCAGTATCAAATGTTTGCGTGCTTGTTAGGGTTGCAGTACCAGCAGCTGCTGTAGTGGCTCCTATAGATACTGCTCCCAATGCATTAGCGCCACCTGAAACTTGTGTCGAGGTCACAATATCGTTTAGGCCGCCATCAACTGATACTGCGCCTACGGCTGAAGCATTAGCAGTAATTGAATTGGTAGCAGAACCCGTCAAGGTCATTGCTGCACCACCGTTTACTGTTTCTGTTGTAACTGTTGACCAAGCTGGAACGCTTGAATCTAGAGTAATAACGTCTACACCAGCACCGTTAACAGTTAATTGAGTGGCAAGTATTGTTGATCCTGCAGGAGCGGTAATTGTGTCTGGGGTTGCATTTGTACCTGCACCAGCATCATTCAATACCAATGCGCCAGCAGGAACTGAAACGCCAGCAGCAAAGGTAGCGCCTGTAACGTTAGTAGTGAGTGAAATAGTAGATACTAATAGTATCTTATTGATTTAATTAAGTATTTATATGATATTAATAGTATCAATATGAAATTTCTACGGCATTTCTACTTCAAGAAAAACTTTATAGCTTGTTTAGAGCCATAAGATTTCTCGATAAAACCCTTTTAAATCAAGGATTTACTGCGATATTAATCAAGACCATTAATGCTTTTGGATTGGGTCTCCGACTTTAGCTGCCAATTGATAGGCGTTTAATCTGTTTTCTTCCGATCTGAGCGCCTTCTTTTTGGAGCCACCAACCAATCCTTTGAAAACTCAATAGCGTTGGGCTCAATATAGACCTGCATACCACCGCCAGTTGTAGAGGGAATGATTTGAATTCCGGAGGACTCACATATTTCCATGGCTCGCATGAAGGTAGCGGCGCTCATTTTGGACTCCAGTGTTTCAATTCTGGCCAAAGTAACCTTGGAAATCCCTAAAAGCGCGGCCATTTCCTCTTGGGTTGTGCCCATCACTGCCCTAGCAATGCGCATTGCAATAACCACTCTGATACTAGCAGTATCATTATTTGCTTTATTATTCATTTTATGATACTATTATTATCATTAATGACACTAAAAGGATATAAAAAGATGCCCAAAACGACCCTAACCCAATGTTTTATAGACAATTTGTCCTGTCCTGTAGGTGATACTAAATGTGACTATTTTGACACGAAAACTACTGGTTTGATAGTGCAAGTGCTGATGTCTGGACGCAAAACGTATTACCTGCGCTATCAAAACGACAGGGGTAAGACAGTACAAAAAAGACTTGGTAATGCCGCAATTCTGAAATTAGCCCAAGTAAGGGATTTGGCTGTTAAATGCTTGGCTCAAATATCCATGGGTGAAGACCCATTTGCCAATCAAGTTGCGTTGAGGGCTATTCCCAAGTTAGCAGACTTTATTACGCAACAGTACCTGCCCTATGCCAAAACTTATAAAAGGTCTTTGATATGTGATGTTGGAGTAATTAAGAATCACATCAACCCGGTATTCGGATCGATGTATATGGACGAACTCAAGAAGCAAGATGTTATTCAACTTATCTCCAAGATGTTAGAAACCTACGCACCCGGCACTGTAAATCGTGTGGTGATCCTCTTGCGCTATATATACAACCTGGCTATTAGGTGGGAAACAGCTGGCATATCAAAGAATCCTACTGCTGGCATTCCACTACTAGAGGAGAACAACCAGAAGGAGCGCTACTTAACCCCTGAAGAAGCACGTAAGCTGGTAGCTGCATTAAAGGGATCCGAGAACAAGATGTTGCAGTTCATTATCCCAATGCTCATTCTGACTGGCGCTCGCAAGATGGAAGTACAAAAAGCTCGTTGGGTAGACATCAACTGGGAACAACGCATCTGGCGCATCCCGTTAACAAAATCTGGTAAAGCACGGCACGTCCCTATTTCAGATGGTGCGCTAATGATCTTAGAAAGCATCCCGCGTATTGAGGGATGCCCCTGGATTTTTCCCAATCCAAAGACGCACAAACCATATAACAGTTATTACAACTCCTGGAATACCGTTCGCAAATCTGTTGGGCTGGGTGACGTGCGCATCCATGATCTACGCCATTCATTTGCTAGCTTTTTAGTTAACAGCGGAAGAAGTTTGTATGAGGTACAGCGCATACTGGGCCATACCCAGATTTCCACGACTCAGCGCTACGCTCACCTTAGTCAGGACTCGTTACTGACAGCAGCCAATGAGATTGGCAAAGCAATACCCAGTTTGATGACTGCCTATGTTGAGGAGGTGCCACTGCTGAAGTGTGCATAATATTTTTTAAAATTAGTCAACTTCTGGGGCGGAAATGTTCTCATTTATGCATTAGTAGTAACAGGAGGATGAAATATATTTTCAAATACGTAATATTTACCCCTTGTTTTTTGTATTATTATTACCAGATAGATAAATAGTAGTAGCTATTTGTAGTACGGCACTGCGTTGAGTGCTACAGAGGCTAAGGCCTTGGGTTATGCCCTAAACTAAAAATCATAGCTGATGACGGAGCTTAACGAACCCGACATGTGGCTAGCCGGTAGTACAGGCGCCATGTTTAGGCATGGATAACGGTAGTACAAGTGAAATAGGTCAAGGTTGTCCTATTAGGCTTGGCAATTCACCCCAACACTGTCCACAAGAGACTTCGGGTGGGATAACAGACCCACAGTGACTTAGGAGTAGTCTTCCTAGAAAAGCAAATCCAATAGCGTCCCTAAAGACGCAAACAGAACCGCCTTATGCGCGGAATACGTTTGGAGCTTTTATGACTTACAAATACACATTAGTTAGCAGCACAAATCCGTCAATCGTTTCTAAAATTTTCAGTTTTGACGATAAAAGGAACATCAAAAAAGAGACTTCAGCAGCAATTACTGAGGCTGCATGTGAGATTCAGCAGGTTGATACATTGATGCAGTTTGGTCAAGCATTAGAAAGCCTGACACATAATCAATGTCTTATCTATGGCTTACCACCGGAGAGAGCCAAACAGATTGTTTTGCCAGATTTATGGCAAAAAAATGGTTGCCCGGAACATCAAACTCCTAGAGCTCAAGAATTATTTACTTGGCCCCAATCTGGTGGAGTATTAATGCTCGACTATGACCCACCAAAAGATGAGTCAACGGTTTTAACAAAAGAACAAGTATTAAAGGTTTTGATTAAGGCTATTCCTGAATTTGCTGATGTGCAAATTCTTTATGTGCCAAGCACCTCAAGTTGTCTATTCCATAAAAGCAAAGAGCTTGTTGGTGTTAAAGGGATGCATTTTTATATACTGATTGAGGATGCCAGTCAAATACCCAGGGTAGGCAAATGGATTAATGAGCGTCTTTGGCTATCTGGCATTGGGCGCTTTGAAGTCAGCAAAAGTGGGACTCTTCTAGAAAGACCGCTATTTGATTCATCAGTTTGGCAAACCAATCGCATAGATTTTTGCGCTGGAGCTAAATGCAAAAGTGGAATAGAGCAGCAGCGAGGAAATCCCATGCTCATTCAGAATGGCGCCGAAGCAATTAATCCAAACACATTACTCGACATTAGCCCGGAAGATAAACAAAAAATTGAAATGTTTAAAAGTAGCGCACGCGCTCTCATGCAAGACCTTAGCCGCGCTACCAAGGAGGATTGGCTATTTGATAGAAAACGTGAATATCGCGCCAAGAACCCGCACATTAATGATGCAAAGTTGCATATTCTTACCTCCAGAGCTTTGGAACAAAGTGAGCTAGCCGGAGATTGGGAACTAGAAGTGCAGCTGCCTGGAAACCAATCTGAATTTGTAAGTGTTGGAAAAATTCTTGAAAATCGCAATGAATTCCACGGCAGATTTACTAAAGATCCTTTAGAGCCCGATTATGACGGTGGTAGATGGGTGGGAAAACTGTTTTTGGATAACGCTTACCCCAACCTGTTTTCTTTTGCACATGGCGGCACCAACTTCAGACTAATCAATAGGCCCGCGGTAGTAGATATTGAAGATGGGCACGAATCTGAGGTAATTGATAATACTTTAGTTGTCATGCGTGATACCCCGACATTTTTTGATTTTGGAGACACATTAGTTGAAGTCAATGACAAAAACAAGTTAAAGCCTATTCGTGAAAACAATTTACGATATTTGCTGGGCAAAGTAATTCAGTTTCAGCGCGATGGGAAGCCTAAGAACCCTCCGGCAACTCTATGTAAATCCATCATGGAGATGTCGCGAGGATTAAAACCGTTAGAGGCTGTGATTACCGCCCCAACACTAAGGCCCGATGGTTCCATCCTAGATAGAAAAGGCTACGATGAAACCACTGCAGTTTTACTGCTAACCCATGAAACATTAATTCCGGTTCCTCAGACTCCAACAGAAGGCCAAGCTAAGCAGGCATTAAGTTTGTTGATGTCTCCATTTGTAAATTTTCCGTTTGTAAATAGCCTTGATAGGTCAGTTCATCTGGCCGCAATGCTAACCGTCATGATTAGATCAGCGCTACCAACTGCACCAGGTTTTGCGTATGACGCTCCAGCAAAGGGATCCGGCAAATCATTATTAGCCAGCTGCATTGAAGTCTTGGCTACAGGTGAAGAGAGTTCGATTTGGCCGGCTGTAGACAACCGAAATGCTGATGAAGTTCGCAAGCGCGCTTTTACTGCTATTCGGAGTGGGGCCAAAACAGTTCAATGGGACAACCTAGTTGATGAATTCGATTCTCCAGCACTTGCTGGAATGATGACTTCCTCAAGAGTATCTGAGCGTCAGATGAGTACCCAAAATATTCTTGAAGTTCCAAATAAATCGACCATGATATTTACCGGAAACAACATAGCATTTGTTGGAGATATGTACCGTCGTGTTTATACATCTAGGATTGACCCACAAACTGAAAAGCCCCATACCCGCAGCTTCTCACTCAATCCCAAAAATTATTGTCTGCATGAGAGGCAAAGAATGGTTAGCGCAGGTCTAACTCTGATTCGCTTCTATCTCAGCAGCGGGGTAAAGGTTACCAGCTCAGGAACGGCTAGCTATGACGAATGGGACCGTTTTGTGCGCCAAACAATTATTTATATCAACCAAACATTAGCCCTCGGTGAGTTTGGTGACATCAATGATGCGATTGACATAAGCCAGGCAGCAGATCCAGAAACAGAAACGCTGACTGAGCTGTACCAGGAATGGAGAAGTCAATTTGGCGATGAATGGCTATCAGCCAGTGATCTGATTAGCCGAATAAGAGGTGATTCAGCTACGGTAGATTTTGCAGCTGCTAACAAACTGACAAATATTTTGGAGCAATTTGTAGGATTTAAGTGGTCCAACCCCAAGAGTTTAGGAAAAAAATTAAGGGCAAAAAGAGATCGTGTTGTTGGTGGCCTGAAATTGGCTTCTCAAACTACCAATCACGGATGCGTTTATTCAGTTATTCCCAAAGGAAACTAATTATGAACACGATAAATAATCCAATTTATATATTGTCTGCTGAGCATACGATCCAATTGAAAAATCTGTGGTCTGAGTTAAGGGGTTTATTGGACCAACAAAAGTTCAATTTTGTCTGGGTAAAGCTCTGCGCAAGACAAGCAAAGCTGTCTAAAAAACAAATTTGGATGATCACAAGTACCCTCGCCAATTCCTTGGAAGAAGTAACCCTTCCTGATTTCCTATATCAATACTTGGAAAACCGTGACTAGGTTGATCCAAGATTCTGAGGGTTTAAAGGAGTTGAAGGGTTTGTTTGACTAGATGTTTAGAAAAATTAATTACTTAAGCATTTACCAAAACAAACCCTCTAAAACCTCTAAACCCTAAACATTTATATTAATTACGGTAACCAATCAAAATGAATATTTATTCTGCTAAAAAGTTAAAACAAAGTAGCTGCCCAAGATACCAACGATGCAGCGCAGCAATTTGCCCTCTGTGGAAACCGGTTCTGGAACAAAAGATGCTCAAAGGAGAGCGCGTCTGTGGCGTTCTACTTGAATACCAAAAACCCCAATCTCACGCTTTGCTCACAACCCACTATGGAAGCCAGATGCTACAGATTATGGCTAAGGCTACACAGGACATCAAAAACCATGGTGGGTATCTGCTCAGATCGGCGCTTGACCGGGCAGCTAAGACCAATAGCCGCCTGGTTGTAACTTCTGGTCTTAAGAGCTAATTGCCAGATGCGGGCGTGAGGAGGCGGGCTTGAGGGTGGACCTCATTTTCCGCCCCTTCACCCAAATTGTTCATTACCAGGCACACGCTACAACCAGACATGTTCTTAAATGCTGGGCCTTCTTCAACTTGCCCACTGCACCACCCAATCCAAATACTCACTCAATAAGGAAATAAAATGCTTAAAAGAACTAAAAAACGTAACAAATTGACTCAAAACACTGAAATTGCTGAACTAGCCTACGCATTGCATCTCGGTGCAAGTCGGCTACGCATGACTCTCATGGAAATCAACATCCCGGCAGCTTACCGTGAAAAGCTCAGTCGCAGAATCTATGACTGGGTTAATCAGGCTCAATTGCTTGGTCTGGAACTTGCCCCACCCAATGAACAGGCATTCTTATCCAAAGAAACCACTGAGGCTGAGTGCGAGAGAATAGGTTTGTTTTGATGATAAACCGCGATTTACCCCAAAATTACCCAAAAAAACTACGACATTTCTACGGCCATCAGAACTCAATAGACCCTTAATTACCAAAAAATTATAAAAAAATTGCTGAGTTTGGTCTTTCACAGAGCCTCTTAACTACCCACTCCAGGTACCTCAAAATGGGGTGTTGCCTTATGTAAAAAAGGGACCCTCAATACCATCCTGGCATTTGTACTTAAATTCCAGACATAAAAAAACACCGCCTTGTGAGCGGTGTTTTTAATCTATTACCTATTAGGAGTACTGCTTTACTACTACCCCACGATGAACTGTGGGGTATTCCTTTTAAGGAAAACATGTTATTAAATCATCAAAAATTTCATCTGAGACAAGAATATCTCCCGATGTTGAAGGCTGTTGATTTAAGTAATTCAAATGCTTATCTCTAATTTTTTCTTTGGGTATAAATACCCCATTACTTCTTAAGCCCTCAAATTTAATATCTGCAACCTTTCCTTGCACAAGATTCACAGCCGAGAAACATATGGAAAAATTTTTTAAATGATTTTCATTGAAACTTGATAACTTCTTATCTTGAAAAAACTTCGAAATAGACTCTATATCCATATTCCACCAAGGGAGACTATATGAATTTAATTTGCCAATAACTTTAGCTGGATTTCCACCAATTACAGAATTTTCTTCATACCTACCAATTGCTAAAGAATTTGCTGCAATTAACGTGTTATCTCCAATGATTGAGCCCGATAATATTAATGAATCACTAGAACCAATTACGTTGTTCCCAATTTCAATTCTGCCCTTAGTTAAAGACTGAAATTGATTATCAGCTCTTATTAAAGGTGACTCTCCAAAAGTATTAATAAGACGCCTATTTGTATCAATATGATCCCCCCCCAACAAGAATTTTGAAATCATAATTAAATTGGCAAAATTGACCAATACTCAAAATATCACCTAAATTATTGCCCCCATCAAATATCCTCACTGAAAACAATGAAGACCATGAACCCCTTCCAATTTTAATGATTGAGGAATTTATATTTATTTCGGAATTGTAAGGTGAAATTAAGCTCGGAAACCTCTTTAAGTTATCGCACTTAATAAGTAAGTTCATATAGATACCCAATGAAAAAACCCCACCCGATTAACGGGCGGGGTTTTGGTAATGCCTATCTTTTAAGAAAGTCTTATCAGATATTAAACGATCAATACGTGTGCGCCAGCAACATGACCAAGAGATGTAATACCACTTACACCAACTAAATCAACTACGGAGCCGTTTGTTGCGCTGTTAGCAGCATGAGTGGATTCAACAACGTAAGTTGTTGTTCCCGCTTGGAAGGCTGCAACTTGGTCAATAGCTCCACCAACCAATGCAAGAGCTGCAGTAATTTCCTGAGCTAGTGTACCAACTGTTCCACCGAAAGTAATAACGCCCTTGCTTGATGTGTAGGTCATGCCGGTTAGTGTTGTAGCAGTTGCATTTGCTTGATCACCAATGTTATGCAAGCCAGTACCTGCTGTTGTAGCATCAGCAATTGTTCCAGCCGCACTTGTCTTTGCAACTGTAGGCGTGTAATCCTGAACACCAGCGCCGCTCGCGGTAAAGACAAGAGTTGCAGCATCAGCAGTATGAGTTACTGCAGTTCCACCGAAGGCTGCTGTAGTTGCTGCAAACAATCCATTTGTTACGTTAGCAATTGTCGTAGCTGTTGCGGTGAATGAAGCAGTTACTCCATTGATGGTTACTGAGAATACATCACCAACTGCAACTGTCCCGCCAACTGTAACTGTATCAATTTGATTTGGTGCACTAGAGAACTGGAGACCGTCAGACAAATCACCTGCAGTTGTCTTAGTAGCGTAGTTGGTAAATCCTGTAATGACAGACTGAGCCGCATTCAAAGAAGTGCCATTGGCAACGCTAACAGTGTCAACTACTGTAGATGCTGTTAGGTTTACTGCATCAGCAGCTGCACCCAATGTGAAGAACAAACCGCCAGTACCAGCAGTAACATTCGTTGAGGCCAATGTAGTACCAACAGCTGTCAATAGACCAGCACCACCAGTGATAGTTTCAGTAGCATTTACTGCGCCTGTTACAGCGGACACGTCAACATTACCTGTAGCTGCAGCTGCATTGATGGTTGTTACTAGTGAATTAGCTGGAGCATTGTTTGATACAACGATGTTTGAATCTCCATTGATAGTCAATGTAGTTAAAGCATCATCAGTCAATGAAACAGTGTTAGTAGCAGCATTACCACCAGCGGCAACTTGAGCTAACGTAATACCAGCTGAGTTAATAGTGATTGAAGATACGCCATTCAATGGTGACAAAGCATTTGCATTGTGGGCTGTAGTGGCTGCTGTTAAAGCTGCGCCAGTCAATGCTGTAGACAATGTCAAAGTTCCAATATTGGCAGTAAGCGCACCAGTAGTTGATGTTGTATCAGTACCAATATTAGCAACTAGAGATCCGCCATTTACTGTGTAGTCCATCTCGTAGGTTTGAACTGTATATTTAGTATCAATCAATATAGCGCTTGAGCCAAAGCCGCCAACAACATAGTTATGTGTATTAGCAGTTGATACGGCAGCATTAATACCTGTACCAGCGATATTGTATGTACCATTATTTACCAAACCTAATTGTGTGAAGCCTGACAAACCAGCTAAACCACCACCTGCTTGAGTAAATGTAGCCCAGTTAGCGGGTGTATCGTTAAATACAACTGTATTTGTGCCGCCAGCAGCAGCTGCTGTGCCAGCGTAGGAGCCAGTAAGCGTAACAACATCGTTACCAGTACCGCCAGTAAAGTTTTGTGTATTGCCCAAAGTAACTGTAACGCCACCAGTTGCGCCTGAAGCATTAATTGTTGTCAACTTAGTCAAACCAGAAGTGCCTGTTAATACCAAAGCGCCAGAGCCATTATCGGTGATAGTTGTTAAAGCGGCATCACCTGTAAAGTCAACAGTTGCTTTTGTAGTTTGGTTGCCTGTAAACGAAGTCATCTTAGTTTCGTTGTTCAGAGTAACGTTCACTGCTGTTGTGCCCGCTGTAGCCAAAACGATTGAAGTTGCTGTAGGGTCGTTAACGATTGCTGTTTCACTTGTTGGGGCTGTCCCAGCAGTTGTTGGATCATTCAAAGTGATTGAACCAGTTCCCACTGTCAAGTTTAATGCGCCAGCAGTCAGGTTAGTGATGTTTACTGTAGAAGCTGGAGTTACCGACAATGTACCGCCTGCACCACTGTCTAAAACTGACAATGCTGTCAGCGCATCGCTTGTCAATGTTGTTGTTCCTGCAACTGCATCCAATATAACAGTGGATAAATTGCTGGTTGCATAAGAAGTACCGGTAACGGTTGATGTAGTTGTTGCTACGTCAGTTACTGCAGAACCTGTACCGCCACCAGTAATGGAAACTGTGTTCGCACCATTAGTGAAAACAGTAACTGCACCGCTATTAGGAGTTTGCTGACCAGTTGTAGCGTTTGTAGAAAAATCTTTAACTGTTACATTACCAGTTGCGATGTTTGCAGCTGAAGCCGCTGTCAAAGCTGTTTGCGCTGTATTCAAAGTACCTGCAGCACCAATAGTAATTGTGCCTGTATTGCCTGCACCTGAGTCAGTAACAGACACTGTTGTACCGCCATCAACAGTAACGTTAGCAGCAGCAGCAGCTTTATTGGTTACAGAAACAGCGCCTGTAACTGCTGTTGTTGTACCAATAACTGTTGCACCTTTGTCTACAACAGTTACGCTACCAGCACCATTAACTGTTACGCCAGCAGCTGCACTAGTTGCAGTTACTGTAGTACCTTTTGCTACGGTGATAGTTTCAACACCAGAGCCATTAACAGTTAAGTTATTAACAGAAGCCCAAGCAGAACCGCTAGTGTCAGCTGTTACATCCTCGTAGAAACCAGCAGCTGCAGTCGCAGCTGTACCGTTAATTGTCAAATAGCTAGAAGCTACAGATGCGCCAGTTGGCATGCTCAATGTAAGCACTGTATCAGCATTGGCATTGGCAGCTGGGCCGGCACCAATATCATTCAAAACTAACTGACCAGCAGGAACCGCAACACCAGTAGTAAATGTAGCGCCAGTGCCATTAGTAGTGAGTGTAGTAGTAACACCAGGAATTGTTCCTTGTGCAACTGCTGCAGCTGTCTTAGTAGTAATCAAAGTTGCATCTGCTGTACCTGTGTTAGCAGCAGCTGCAGTAATCATTTGTGATGCTGTTTGAGCATATGCTTGAGCAATTGTTGTGCCAGATGCGATTAGTGCATTGGCAACACCTTGCCAATATGTTGAACCAGTTGCATCAGCATTACGTCCCAAAATGTTGTTGTACATAAGATTAACAGCGCCTGCTGTTGTTTGGCCACCGTATATTGCGACAAACTCGGGAGCGATTGAAAAACCGTTCACGATTGCAGTATTCGCTGCAGTTGTCCCACCAGCGTTAGCCAGTGCGTTTGTCCAGTAACCGAAACCGGCTGAATCTGGATTGCGACCCAAGATAGAAATGTAGTCCTGAGCGATGGTGTTTTGTATTGCTGTCGTAATCTGAGATACAGCCATTTGAAATTCTCCTAATAATTAATAAAAGCAAATTGGCTTACAAAAACCAATATTGACGATGAATGATAACCAACGTAGACTGTACCTATATGTGATATAAATCACTTTTAATACAAATGAACGCTTGCATATCCTCACCTGTGAAAAAAAACAACAAATGATGCTATTTGGTAGATGCAAGCTGGCGTATGAGCCTTGTAGTGAAGCTATTTTACCGCATTTAGCCCCGTTTACTAGAACCTTTACTAACTTGCCCACCTATAAACACCTACCTTCCCTTACAAAAAAACCGTTTGAGAAAGCAATCTTCTTGAATTGGTTGGTTTTTTTGCTTTTGAAGCTTAATATTGCAGCGCAAAAACTGACTTTCCAAATCACCAGTCTATTAAAGCAAGCCTTGCAAGCGGTTGAGCATGTTTTTTGCACCTATTTGGAGCATTTTTACAGATACCTGCCCTATGTTGGCAAAAAGTGTGATGTATTTCTCACTTTTCCATTCATTTCGCACACCAACTTCTTCAATGAGGTCCTGTGGCCACATACCCCAAATTTGCTACCTATCTATATAGATAGCACTTTTACTAGCCCAATGGCCAGGACAGGGGGTTAGGATGGCCGTAGCCGTTGATCTGATTAAGCAATTTCCCTTTTTCCAGGGCTTGCCTGATATCGATTTACAAACAGTTGCCCAAAATGCGCAATTAGGAGCAGCAAAACAGGGGCAAGAGATTTTGGCGCGTGGGGCAGTCGTCAGTTATCTCACTTTTGTAGTTTCTGGGCGCATTCAATCGACTGAGATCGCTGACGATAGTCGCGTGATCGGCATTACGATTTTGGTGCCCGGCGACATTATTGGTTGTTTAACACTGGCCGATGGTCAACCAGTAACAAACTCACTGCGCACCTTAGAAGATTCGCAAATGCTGCTCATTCCGATGGTGCTCGCCAAATCTTTACTCAACACCCAGCCTCTGATTGCGCAACGCGTGATGCATCTTTTAGCGCAGTCAGTGCGCCACTCGATGAAAGAGCGCTCGATGTTAAGTCTACCCAATGCATTTCATCGCATCTTTGTGCAACTTAATTTGCTCGTAAATAATTCTACGACGCAAAGACAATTGCACCACGTACCAAGGCAACAAGATATTGCGGCAATGGTCAACACGAGTCGTGAAACGGTTTCACGCGCGTTGCAACTGCTCATTAAAAATGGGGTGTTAACGAAGAGTGGTCATCAACTCCACATTCAGCAAAGTGAAGCGCTCAAAAAATTAGCCGCTGATGGTCTAGACGCATTGCCACATCACAAAGAATAAATAAAATAATGATTGTTCATTTATTTGCTAGCAATCCCTAGCAAATAAAACATCAAATTTAATCAGCGCCTATGCGTTGCAATTGATAGCTACCGACAAAGCCCTCTACTGCACTACCGACCTGTATACGAAACTCTATATCAGAGCTATCACGCTCTAATTCAAAATCGAGTTGAGTAATGGTTTTACTGGTTGGTAATGGGCTATTAATGGCCTGAGCAGTCAAAATCGTTTTACCAAAATTGGTACTCACATCAATTGTGCCAATGGGCTTGTCTATTGGCATGTGTGGTGCCTGCAGATGGCCTGTAACGGCTAAACGATAACGCCCTTTTGGCAATGAAATGTAAGGGCCATACACCAAAAAACCATCCTGCTCGTTCGTGCGAATCGAGCTACCATCGCGCGCACCAGTTTGTGTGGATAAATCATCGCCCAAGTAAGTATGCACAGCACCGTTAGATTGGGGAGTTGGTATCATAACCTCTAGCGCCTTGTAACGTGAGGGCGTGCTCTCTAACAATGAATTTTGTGCCAATGGATTGACTGATGCCTCATTAATATAAGGTGCGCCTAGTGGAAACAGATACTGCCAAAGCACTGCAGGATTTTCAAAATAAAATACGGTATGTTCAGCGCATTGGATAGTTTGCGCCGCTTGTAATGGCAAGCTACCCCAAAGGCGCGCTGCTAACTCAGGCTTGGTCGCGAGCACAAAGTTGTAAGATCGTATGGATTGTTTTTGGCTGCCTCTGTCGCTATACACAAAATCAATGCCATTATTGCCCCACAAAAAATATCCAGCGCGTGGTCGCCATGGATTAATTTGCGCTAGGTAAAACCCAAAATGAGATGCAAAGCGGGTGGGCCGAGCATTCCAATATGTTGCTACGCCATCTGCTAAGGGATAGTACTGCGCTGCGCTGGCAATACAGGCCAGCGCCCCACTAGTATCAGCGCCTGCCGATAACCCAATGGCATCACGCCCGCTCGTAACCTGTTTTGGGCCAATCAAATCGTGGCGCAAATCCCAATGGGTCAGTGCGCTAATCAATCCCAACAATCCAATGACCACTAGGCACTTAGTCAATGCGCCAGAGTGCGCTACTTTTTTAAATAGCTTATATGCCAAGCCGCTAGCGACCATCAAACATAACAATGCGGGAAAAGCCAAGTAACGTAAGCTACCTAATTCTTGATAAAAGAGCGGCGTAATTACGATGATGGCCAGGCTTGGCAATAGCGTAGGTACGCAAAGCCAAACAATCAGTTTCTTTATCTTTGATAATGGCTGTAGCTCACTTTTTTGTGCATGCTCAAATTTAAACAAGACTGGGTAAACCAGAGCGCAGAAAATAAGTAGCGCAATAAAGAGAAGATGTGTTGGTGAGGCTACAAGCCATTGCTTAAATAGGAGCACTGCTCCCCAAAATTTATCTAGTGAAAAAAAACTCTCTAGCAAGGATTGGCGCGGCAACAGCCCACCTGCGGTTGTTCCCAAAATAATGGCAATGAGCGTTACCCCTAGATCCTTACCATTACGCGCACCAGCTGATCTAGTTGTATTGCGGTCATCACCTCCCGTATTCGCAGATAAAACCTGGGATGATGGGATGCAATAACGCCAAAAAAACTGATTGATTAGCCAAATCCCTAACAGTAAGGCCGACATAGAATCGGAGAGCGCTTCTAAAAACACCAAACCAAAAATAAGCGATAAAACCCAAGCACAATGATTGCTTTTCCAAAGACTTAACAGGTAAAAAATTTCAAGCACGACAATGGCTGTGAGAAAATGAGCGCCTGATGCCAAGAGCTGCCAATACACATTGACCATGGCAAATGGAAAACACAAACCTACTACAAGCAAAGTGCAATTCATTAAAGCGCCGGTTTGCCATAAACGCAGCTGCTGAAAGCCTGTTGCATGAACAAAGACTTGATGCACTATCAGCACCAAGATTAGATCGTTGATGGTGGCAACTGCCCAAATTGAATATTGATCTAGCCATCCAATACTCATCACCAACAGCGCAATAACCGTATCGGGAAATAGATAGGGTGCTCTGGGTAAATTCCAGGTGCGCAAAACGTTTCCAGTCCAAATGTCATGCGCCAAATCAAATAAGACCAAACTATCGGCATTACTGGCCATGCTGTGAACCAGGGGAAATACTCCAAAAACGACAGGCACTATGGCAATAGCCATCAATAAAACGCTAACCAAATTGATAGCCAAGTGTGTTTTAGAGGCGTTATGCAAAGAAGTTGAAAATAGCAAAGGGGTGGTGACGCTAAAGAGGATGGAGTCCTCATTTTATACACCCCCACCTTTAATGGCTCGCATCACGCAGAGCTCTCTTAAAAAGCCGGATTCTTAGGCGCTATTCCTATGCGAAAATTGACCAAATGAAACTGAGCACTGCCTACCGAGCTGATATTGATGGTCTGCGCGCCATCGCGGTGCTCTCCGTGATGCTCTTTCATCTTCAAAGTGCGTGGCTACCTGGCGGCTTTGTGGGGGTCGATGTCTTCTTTGTGATTTCGGGCTTTGTAGTGACGAGCTCATTAGCACAAAGTAAGGCAACCAACGCTTGGCAATTTATTACCCAGTTTTATGCCCGCCGCTTAGCGCGCATCATGCCAGCACTGCTTTTTGTATTGCTATGCACAATCATTGCCGCAACGCTTTTTATTCCACAAGCATGGTTAACTGACTTTAGTGAAGAGACTGCGCGCTTTGCTTTTGCTGGGTTATCGAATATCAAACTGCAAAATAATGTCGATACGTATTTTGCGCCGCGCACAGAATTTAACCCCTATACCCACACCTGGTCTTTAGGAGTTGAAGAGCAGTTCTATTTAATCGTGCCTGTGCTCATTTATGGCTGGCTCAAAGCAACCCGCATGGGTAAAAAGCGTATTGCGGTATTTACCCAAGTACTTATTGGCGCCTTAGCGTTGTCCTCTTTGATCTGGTGCATCTGGGCAACTAACCATTACCCCACAATTGCCTTTTATTCCATTAGCACACGCTTTTGGGAACTGGCTAGCGGCTCTGCGCTGTTTATGGCCACCTGTCATCGCCACCAACAGGCGGCTCGCCTTACCAATCATCCGCGCTTGCAAACACTGGGCGCCGCTGTTGGACTAGTGTTGATTGGTGCGGGATTTGCTTTTGCTAATGGCACTCAATTTCCCTGGCCATGGGTGCTATTGCCCGTCATTGGAACGGTGCTACTCATTGGTAGCGCGCATTTAGATAAGCTTGATCCAATGCGCCGCGTATTAAGTAAGTCTGCTTTTGTGTGGGTAGGTAAACGTTCCTACTCGCTGTATATGTGGCATTGGCCAATCTATGTACTCATGCGCTGGACGATCGGCTTAGAGCACCTCTGGCAATTTGCCATTGCCCTCATTGCCACGGTATTGCTATCGATGTTCTCCTATCGCTTTATTGAGCAACCCCTGCGTCACAATCGCTTCTTGGAAAAGCTGCCCTCAATTCTGATTGTTGCCCTATTTATCGGAGCGACTGGCGCAACGTATGCACTAGCAACGCACATTCTTTTACATGCTGATCGTTATAGCCTCAGCATAGTGGCTCGCAATAATCAAGATTGGTACCGCAATGGATTGACCAACTATCCAGAGATGACGCCCTATGCGTGTTTACCTACCCGTGAGACAGGCTCTATTTCAGGAGGACGCTTTTTGCGCTTAGTACCCAAATCCGATTGCACTAACTCTCGCTCTAGTAGCTCAAACCAACAAATTTTTGTCTTGGGTGATTCGCATGCGGATGCCCTCTTTCCGATATTTGAAGAATTAAGTGCGCAGAGATCAATTCCCATTTCGATCTTTGCTTTTGCCGGCTGCGGTTTTATTGACTTGAGAGCGCCGATGGCCAAAGGCTTTGGTGCAGACTGTAATGTCTTTAATCAGGAAATTACTCAAGCAGTACTTGCTAAAGCCAAGCCTGGTGATGTCCTGATTTTGCCAAGTCTGCGTATGAAACGCTTTACTGATCAATGGGCTAGCTTTGGCTTTAGCGATATGCAGCACGAGATGTATAACGAGCAAGCTCAAGCACTACGTAAAGCTGCATTAGAAGATGCCAATGCTTTATTAAAACCCTTTACGGATGCGCATTTAAAAGTGGTCTTTATCGCGCCGCCGCCCCTCTTTAAAAGTCCCACCTTTCGGTGCGCCGATTGGTTTAATGCGCATAATCCAATTTGTGAGCAAGGCATCAGTATGCCTAAAGCTGAATTAGTGCAACTGCGTACGCCGATCTTAGAACAAATGCATGTCCTTGAAAAACAATTACCCCAGATTTATCTTTGGGATCCATTTGAGGTCTTGTGTCCCGAACAAACGTGCAACGCAATGCGCAATGGTCGCCCTTTATTTTTTGATGGAGATCATTTGAGCAACTATGGCAACTTAGTGCTTTACCCCAATTTTGACAATTGGCTTAATCAAAAACACATCCTTCAAAACCCCAGTCAAACTTCTATTCCCTCTCCGTAAGGGATAGGTTGAGTTTTTTAAGAAGCCAAGCAGGTGGCGCTTTACCTAATAAGGCAAAGCCGCGCACTAAGTGCTCTGCAAATCCTGGAGTACGTTCATAGTGGCGTTCAAATTCACACAAAATCCGATAGCGCGCGGGATGCTTTTCGCACAATAGTGCGTCTTTTTCAAAAAAGTGGGCTCTGGCAGCAAACGATTCGCGCTCGATCTCGCGCTTTTGTGCCGGATGAAACACGGCCACATCGCCTGCATAAGGCACTTCGCCTAAATCGAGCATGCGCCAGCCAAAATCGGTATCTTCGCGAAAATGCGGACGATCAAATTGCAAATCAAAACCGCCTAAGTACTGAAATACGCTGGAGCGCACCATCAGATTAGCAGTCATAAATCCAATGCCCTCACTTCCAACATTGCTCACTGGGCGATAGGCGGGATCATCAAAATGATCCGAATAAATTTTTCCCTCCAGACCAACTACTTGAGTGCGTGCAAAATAATCCCGTGCGTTGACTAACCAATCGCTCTGAGGCAAACAGTCGTCATCAACAAACGCCAAAATTTCTCCTTGCGCAAGCATTGCGCCGGTATTGCGCGCTCGTACTGCTCCTTTGATCGGTGAAAAATAATAGGTTAGCG
>Ga0316222_1001019_pt1 | contig 36883 bp, 24 predicted proteins | sample TBH18011metaG_FD_206008 | JGI IMG/M metagenome (GOLD analysis project Ga0316222, IMG submission 206008) | Freshwater microbial communities from Trout Bog Lake, Wisconsin, USA - TBH18011 | ecosystem: Environmental > Aquatic > Freshwater > Lake > Hypolimnion/Profundal zone | place: USA: Wisconsin... | reverse complement strand
GCACGGATGGCGAGGAAGGAAAGACGGCTAAATAATGTGGAATTGGCGGTGTGTCAGCCCCTGGCTAACGCCGCATAATTCCATTGTTCGTGGAGGGGCGAAGTCCAAGTTCATCTGAAGCATTACATATGCTCATGCCAGAATCAGGCACATATTATCCATTACTGAATTCCAATATAGCCTTGGTTAGTGCTGATCGCGCTTTGCCCATTGGTCTAATTCAGCCAAGTGCCGCAATTTTTCTTTAATTTTTATTTCCAGCCCACGCTCAACCGGCTGATAGTAATGCCTGCCTTCCCAGCCATCAGGGAAGTAATTTTCACCCGCCGCGTAGGCTTCCGGCTCATTATGGGCATACCGGTAGGATTTTCCATAGTCTAATGATTTCATTAAGTTAGTAGGTGCGTTACGCAGATGCAGCGGCACACCTAGGCTACCGCTTTGTTTGGCATCGTTCAGGGCGGCTTTATAGGCGACGTAAACGGCGTTGCTTTTGGGGGCGCAGGCCAAATAAATCACTGCTTGTGCCAAGGTCAGTTCGCCTTCCGGACTGCCGAGGCGTTCTTGTGCTTGCCAAGCGTTAATGGCAAGTTGCAAGGCTCGTGGGTCGGCATTGCCAATGTCTTCGGAAGCCATTCTGACAATACGCCGCGCCAAATAGGACAGGTCGCAGCCGCCATCTATCATCCGGCACAGCCAATACAATGCAGCATCCGGCGAGCTGCCACGCACTGCTTTGTGCAAAGCGGATATTTGGTTATAAAATTCTTCCCCTTGGTTGTCAAAGCGCCGGACACCGCCTGAGAGTATTTCCAAGGCGCAATTTTCATCAATGTCCCGGCTGCCTTTGGCACTGGCCAGTTCGGCGGCAATTTCCAACAAATTCAATAAGCGTCTGGCATCACCATCGGCTGCCCTGACAAATTGCTGTTTGATGTCTTCGCTGATGCTTAGTCCTGACTCGCCAAGCCCGTGTGTCTTATTGGTTAGTGCATTATTCAGTACCGCCAATAAATCATCCGCTGTCAAGGCGTTCAGCACATAAACACGGGCGCGGGACAACAAGGCATTGTTCAGGGCAAAAGAGGGATTTTCGGTGGTGGCACCGACAAAATAAATGGTGCCGTCTTCCACGTGCGGCAAAAAGGCATCTTGCTGGGATTTATTGAAGCGGTGCACTTCATCGACAAACAGCACGGTGCGCCGACGCTGTAGACCCTGCAATAAATCTTTGGCTTCGGCAACAGCGGCGCGTATTTCTTTTACACCTGAAAGCACAGCAGAAATGGGCATAAATTCCGCATCGGAATGCTGTGCAATCAACCGTGCCAAGGTGGTTTTGCCTGTGCCGGGCGGGCCCCAAAAAATCATCGAGTGCAAACGTCCAGACAGAATGGCCTGATACAGCGGCTTGCCGGGTTGCAGGATGTGCTGCTGGCCGATATAGTCCGGCAGGCTGCCGGGGCGCATCCGGTCAGCCAAGGGTCTGGTGAAATCTTCGGACATCTACATGGGCTTATTCTGAGAATACATCGGCATTTTCGGGGGCTTGGAAATCAAACAAGGTAGCTTTTAGCGGCGGGTTCACTTTTAGGTTGGAAAAATAAATGCGTGTCAATTGCCCAAAATTGTCGCTCAATTCCATGCCGGCCAGTTGGCTGTTTGCCAAGCCGATCAATACATATTTAAAGCTGCTTTCTTGGTTCTTGGGCAATAGCTTAATCCATTCCAGAGCGCCATCCACGCCTTGGTTTTCCATCACATAATTTTCCTCTAGCGATACGTTGCCACTGAGCAATAGTGCAGGGGTTGAACCTACCGATTCATCCAGTTTTTTTACCGTGACTTGTGCCAAATCGGTATCGTAAAACCATACTTTGCCGCCGTTGGAGATAATTTGTTGCTGGAAAGGGCGTTGGTAATCCCAACGGAATTTGCCCGGGCGTTGCAAATAAAAAACCCCATAGCTGGTTTGTTTCGGTTGTCCGTTTTCGCTGAGCAGCACTTGTTTAAAATCGGCGGTCAATGATTGGGCATTTTTTAAAAAGGCTTGTAATTGTGCCACGGGTGCTTCGGCTTGGCTGGCGGTGGCAAACAGCAAGTTGATCAGTAACCAAGCAAAGGGCAATAAAGTTTTTTTCATGGATTGGGCAATTATTTATTCAGGTAAAACATTCAGCCAAGGTTTGTCGGGCTGGGCGGGGGCTTGTTCGGGGGCGGGTGTTCCAAGCGGTGGGGGGCTGGTGTTATCGGCTTCACTATTGGTATGTCCGCCACAAGACAAATAGCTTTTGGGTTGGGAATCTTTTATAAAAGGATATTCACGTCCAGTGCCACAGCCTTTGCGGGTGAGCAGATTCCTGTCCGGGTCAACCCAGAACATTTCAATGCTGTCGTCATCGCTATCATCTTCTAATATCAGCGGTTGGTTGGAGATTTGTTGCATTAATGCTGTCCAGATAGGCAGGGCGCCGGTTGCGCCAGTCAGCCCAATGGGTTTGTTGTCGTCGCGGCCCACCCAAACAACAGCCAAATAATCGCCTGTGAAACCGGCAAACCAACTGTCTTTGCCATCGTTGGTGGTGCCTGTTTTGCCCGCCAGGCCGTAATCTTTAGGAAAGGTTTCATAAGCCGACGCCCCTGTGCCTTCGTGCATCACTTCTTGTAGGATAAAGTCCACAATAAAAGCGGCTTGAGGGTCAATGACTTGTTTAATGTTTAGCGGATAGCGGTTAATGGGTTCGTCTTTGGCGTTAAGAATGCCGCGAATGGCCTTGATAGGGGTGGAAAAACCGCCATCCATCAAGGTTTGGTACATTTGTGTCACGTCCATGGGTGATAGGGACGTGGCTCCTAACAACAGTGAAGGGAACAGGTCGATATTGCGGGTAATCCCCATGCTCCGCAAGTTTTTGGCAATATTGCCTATGCCGACATCCATACCTAAGTTAACGGTGGCCAAGTTGTAAGATTTGGCCAGGGCTTTATGTAGCGGTATAGTGCCATGCTCCCTGTTGTCGTAGTTTTTGGGTATCCAGTCTGTGCCGTTGTCGCCTTTGATAACCACATGCCTATCGTGCAAAGGGGTGGTGATGGTATATTTGCCGGGATTTTCCAAAGCGGTCAAATAGACGAAAGGTTTCATCAACGAGCCGATAGGCCGAATGGCATCCAACGCACGGTTGAACCCTGATGCGGCATTTTCACGCCCGCTCACCATTGCGGCAATTTCGCCACTTTCTTTACGGGTGACAATGACTGCGGCTTCGAGTTCTTTGGCACTGGGCGATTTTTCCAGTTGCGCCAGCTTGTCTGTGACCGTTTGCTCCAGAATGTCTTGGGTTTGGGTGTCCAGTGTGGTGAAAATCTTTAAGCCTTCAGAGGTCAGCACTTCTTCTGGATATTCTTCGCGAAGTTGGCGCTTGACCACATCAAGAAAGCCTGGGTAACGGTTGCCGGACTGTTGTGCCTTGGGTATCAGATTAATGGGCTTGGCTTGCGCTGCACTGGCATCTTGTTGGCTGATATAACCTTCGTTGGCCATTTCGGTCAGCACTAAATTACGTCGCTGTAAGGCACGTTTGGTAAAACGCCGGGGGTCATATTCGGAGGGGCCGCGCACCAAGGCGACCAATAACGCCACTTGATCCAATGACAGCTCTTTAAGCGACCGACCAAAATAAAATTCGCTGGCCAGTCCAAAGCCATGCACACCATTTGAACCATTTTGGCCTAGATAAATTTCGTTAAGGTAGGCCTCCATAATCTCATTTTTGCTATAACGGTATTCCAAAATGAACGCCATCAAAGCTTCTTTTATTTTGCGGGAAAATTTACGTTCAGACGATAGGTAAAAATTTTTCACCAATTGTTGGGTGATAGTACTGCCGCCTTGTACCATGCCGCCCGCTTGCATATTAGCCCATAAAGCACGGGCAATGCCACGCATGGATACACCGTAATGGGTGTAGAAGTCACGGTCTTCCGAGGCCAACAAGCCTTTGATCAGGCTTTCAGGCGCTTCTTCAAGCTTAATCAGTATGCGGTCTTCTTTAATGGCGGGATAAAGGCTGCCAATTTGCACGGGATCCATGCGGGCAATGGGCATGCTTTCGGATTTTTGCAGATCAGTAATGGCGGTGATACTGGTTTCGTTAAAATCAACCTGTATTAATAGGCTAGGCTGATGTTGGTCCAAAAAGGCAAAATCACGGGTTTTTAGCTGGATGTGCTGGTCATTTTTTACATACGCCCCTTCTGCTGCCAAGTGCGGGTCTTTGCGGTAATGTAAGGTTTGCAGCAAGGCCTCAAATTTAGCAGCGTTTAGGTTGGCGCCTGCATAAAGCTCTATCGGGTTGCCGTAAACCCGCGCTGGAATCGCCCAACGTTTGCCTTCAAATTGGTGGCGGACATTAAAATCCAGATAGCCGAGATAGCTAAATGAAATAAAGCCACAGCCAAGCATAAGCAACAGAAAAATATTTCTAAACCAATGCGAGGCGGGTTTTCTGGCGGTTTTTTTGGAACCGTAACGGGTTCCGCGAGTTTTTGATCTATCAGCCATAGCCTTTGTTCGTTTGCCTTGATTTAGCCATACCCAGTTAGCCCACCATTATACCCAAATAGTCGCTAGGCAAGGTCAATGCTATAACAAACCATCGGTTTAACAGCAATATGAAATTGGAATGGTTTGAAAAAGAAGGGGCTTGCAATGCCAGCGGCAAAATCTAATGCGCTTTCCAGCAAGGCTGGTCATGCTTTTGGAATAGCACGACCAGCGTCCAGGTTAGTTACAGCACATTGACAACGGTAGTGCCCGCACCCAATAACTGTAACTGGCTTTCGGTGTTGTCAGTAAAGAACAGTTGATGGGCAATCGTGCCATTGCTGGCGACAATATCAATCTCCGTGCCGGTGGTGTTAAAGCTATGCTCATTAATTGAATCACCAGACAAGTTAATCAGTGATAAATTCAGGTCAGTGATCTGCGTTTTTTCGGTGAGGGTTGCCAGTAATGATGTCGGCATAATTTCAATGAGGTGGGTATGTATGCCACTCAAAACCGCTTTGTTGATGTTAGCCACTGAGTCCGTAAGCGACAATAGGTAAGGTGATGCGATTGCATTTAGCACGCCCAGTTCATTGTGCGTCTGGGGTGCGGTCACGGTCAAGGTAGGTGTGGTTGTATCCGTCAGGGTAATACTGGAGAGTTTGCCTAGGGAGTTTTCTAGACTAACCAGCTTAGCGTTGATATGGGCGGCAGTGTCTGCCACGGCAATTGCTTTAACATGGCTGTTTGCGGCATCCGTAGCAATATTTTTCACTGTTTCACCGCTGATAGTGAGGTTATAGGGTGAGGTGATTTTGCCCAGTGTGACAGCGTCACGGGTGAATTGTGATGCAGTGATGGCAAGGGTCGCGACACCTTTATCGGTTAAGGCGATGCTGCCGATCTGTGCCGAGTTGCTCTGCAAGCTGTCCAGGTTTGCTGTTACGTTGGCACCAGTGTCCAACACATTCACTTTTGCCACATGGCTGTTTTTAAGGTCGGATGCTACATTGACCGTTGTTTCACCATTGATGACCAAGCTGTAAGGTGTGCTGATTTTACCAAGTGCAGCGGTGTCATTGGCAAATTGTTGGGCGCTGATGGTCAGTGTGGGCGTACCGCTGTCGGTCAGGCTGATACTGGTGATTTTGGCGGCATCAGTTTGCAATGTGTTGAGTACGGAAGTCACGTTGCTGGCGATGTCGGCCACTGCGACCGGTAAGACATGGCTGTTGGCGAGTATGCCGCCGAGACTGGCCACGGTCACCGCCCCAGTGACTGACACGTCATAAGTGCCAGAGATTTTGGCCAATAAATTTGCATCGCTAGCCAGCTGTGCGGCGGACATGGTCAGCGTGGGTGTGCCGCCATCAGTCAGTGTGATGCTGGAGATTTTGGCGGCATCAGTTTGTAGTGTGACCAGCATGGCATTGACATTGTTTGCGCTATCGGTCAGGGCGACCGATGCCACATGGGCATTGGCCAATACGGTAGCTAAATTGGCTGTGGTCACGCCGCTGACAGATAGATTGTAGTGACTGACAATTTTGGACATTATGTTGCTGTCGTTGGTCAGCTGCAGGGTGGAAACGGCTAGTGTGGGTGTGTTGCCATTGGTCAGGGTGATGCCGGAAATTTTGCTGGCATCACCCTGCAGGGTGTCCAGCATTGCGGCAATATTGTTGGCTTTGTCTGACAAGGAGCAAGATGACACGTGGTTATTGGATAGCACGCTGGTCAAATTGGCAGTGGCTACGCCGCTGACTGACAAGCTATAGGCACTGGCAATTTTAGACAATAGGTTGCTGTCGTTGGACAACTGCAGGGCGGTGATGGCGAGTGTGGGCGTGCCGCCATCTGTTAGGGTGATGCCAGTGATTTTGGCGATGTCAGCTTGGAGGGTGTTCATTTTTGCGGCTACATTGCTGGCTGTGTCAGTCACGGCGACTGGCAATATGTGGCTGTTGGCCGATACGTTGAGCAGACTGACCACGGTCACTGGTCCGGTGACGGACACGTTATAAGCTCCAGATATTTTTGCCAATATTTTCGCATCGTTGGTCAGTTGCAGCGCAGTAATGGTCAGTGTGGGCGTGCCGCTGTCGGTCAGGGTGATGCTGGAGATTTTGCTGCTATGGGATTGTAGGTTGTCCAGTATTGTTACCACATTGCTGGCTGTATCGGTCACTGCAATCTGCAATACATGGCTGTTGGCTAGTACCAGCACCAAATTGGCTGCGTTGACACCTTTGACTGATAATCCGTAATTGCCCTTGATCAATGCCAAGGCATTGGCATCGTTGGTCAGTTGTGTGGCGGAAATGGCCAGCGAGGGTGTGCCAGTATTGGTTAGGGTGATGCTGGAGATTTTTGCAACGTCACTCTGGAGCGTATCCAATAGTGCGGCAATATTGCTGGCTTTGTCTGACACGGAGCAAGATGACACGTGGTTATTGGATAGCACGCTGGTCAAATTGGCAGTCGAGACTCCGCTGACAGACAAACTGTAAGCACTGGCAATTTTAGACAATAGGTTGTTGTCGTTGGACAGCTGCAGGGCGGTGATGGCGAGCGTGGGTGTGCCGCCGTCGGTCAGGGTGATGCTAGTGATTGTTGTGGCATGTGATGTGAGGACATCCAGAGACAAAGCCACATTGCTGGCATTATCGGCAATAGCGACTGGCAACAGCACCACATGGTTGTTGCCCAACACGCCAGTCAGACTGGCCACAGTGACCGCCCCGCCGACTGATAGATTGTAGCTGCCTGAAATTTTTGCCAATATCGTTGTGTCATTGGCTAACTGCGTGGCGCTAAGTGCCAGCGTGGGCGTACTGCCATCAGTCAGAGTGATGCTGCTGATTTTGGCGGCATCGGATTGTAGGGTGTCCAGTGCGGCGGCAATGTTGCTGGCAGTGTCGGACACAACCACCGATTGCACATGGGGGTTGCCCAGTACGCTGCTCAGATTGCCTGTGTTGATGCCGCTGACGGTCAGGTTGTAAGTGCTGGTGATCAGGCTCAATACACCGGTGTCGCTTGCCAACTGCGTGGCGGAAACGGTCAAGGTGGGTGTGCCGCCGTCAGTCAGAGTGATGCCGCTGATTTTGGCGGCATCGGACTGTAGGGTGTCCAGTGCAGCGGCAATGTTGCTGGCAGTGTCGGATATAACTACCGATTGCACATGGGGGTTGGTCAACACGCCAGACAAGTTGGCCACGGTCACGCCGTTGACGATCAGGTTGTAGGTACTGGTGATTAAGCCCAATGCACCGGCAACGCCGATCAGTTGCTGGGCGGTAATGGACAGCGTGGGCGTGCCGCCGTCGGTCAGGGTGATGCCGCTGATTTTGGCGGCATCGGCCTGCAGCGTGTTGAGCGCGGCGGCAATATTGCTGGCGGTGTCGGATACGGCTACTGGCAGCACTACATGAGGGTTAGCCAGCACAGCGGGCAGGTTGCTGGTGTTGATGCCGCTGACAGACAGGCTGTAAGTGCCGCCAATCAAGCCCAATGCACCGGCATCGCCGGTCAGTTGCTGAGCGGTAATGGACAGCGTGGGCGAGCCGCCGTCGGTTAGGGTGATGCCGCTGATTTTGGCGGCATCGGCCTGCAGCGTGTTGAGCGCGGCGGTAATATTGCTGGCGGTGTCGGATACGGCTACTGGCAGCACTACATGAGGGTTAGCTAGCACAGCGGGCAGGTTGGTGGTGTTGATGCCGCTGACAGACAGGCTGTAAGTGCCGCCAATCAAGCCCAATGCACCGGCATCGCCGGTCAGTTGCTGGGCGGTAATGGACAGCGTGGGCGTGCCGCCGTCGGTCAGGGTGATGCCGCTGATTTTGGCGGTATCGGCCTGCAGCGTGTTGAGCGCGGCAGCAATATTGCTTGCGGTGTCGGACAGGGTCACCGATTGTATATGGGGGTTACCCAAAACGTTGGCCAAGTTGTTTATAGCCAAACCGCTGACAGTTAGGTTGTAAATGCCGCCAATCAGGCTTAGTGCACCGGCATCGTTGGTCAGTTGTGTGGCGGAAACTGCCAAGGTAGGTGTGCCGCCATCGGTCAGGGTGATGCCGCTGATTTTAGAGGCATCCGCTTGTAGTGTGCTGAGTGCGGCGGCGACACTGCTGGCAGTGTCAGATACGGCTACTGGCAGTACCGCATGGGAATTGACCAACACTGTGGACAAGTTGCTGGTGTTGACACCACTGATGGACAGTTTGTAAGCGCCACTGATCAAGCCTAATGCACCAGCATCACTGGTCAGTTGCTGGGCAGTAATGGACAGTGTGGGCGGGTTGGCATCGGTCAGGGTGATGCCGCTGATTTTGGCGGCATCAGCTTGCAGGGTGTTGAGTGCGGCGGCAATATTGCCGCCAGTGTCTGCCACGGCAACCGGTTGCCCGTGACTGTTCGCCAATGCTGCGGTCAAGTTGGCCACAGTCACGCTACCACTGCCCGAAAGGGTGTACGCGCTGGTGATCTTGGCCAATATCCCCGCATCATTTGCGGCTTGCTGTGGTGAAATGACCAGCGTTGGCGTGCCACCGTCGGTTAGGGTGATGCTGCTGATTTTGGCGGAATCGGCCTGCAGGGTGTCCAGTGCTGCGGCAATATTGCTGGCAGTGTCGGACACGGCTATCGACACAACGTGGTTGTTGGCCAGCACGCTGGTCAAGTTGGCCACGGTCACACCGCTGACGCTCAGGTTAAAGGCGCTGGAGATTTTTGCCAAAATACCCGCATCGTTGCCCCATTGAGTGGCGGAAATCGCCAAGGTGGGCGTGCCGCCATCGGTCAGGGTGATGCCGCTGATTTTGCTGGCAGCGGTTTGTAGAGTGTTGAGCGCGGCGGCAATATTGCTGGAGCTGTCGGATACAGTGACCGATTGCACATGGGGATTGGATAGCATGTTGGCCAAGTTGCCGACAGTCACACCGCTGACGTTCAGATTGTAGGCACTGGAGATTTTGGCCAATATGCCGGCATCGTTGGCCCACTGTGTGGTGGAAACGGTTAGTGTGGGTGTACCGGCGTCGGTCAGGGTGATTCCTGATATTTTGGTCAGGTTGGCTTGCAAGGTATCCAATACCTTGGTTACGTTGCTGGCAGTGTCAGACAATGCAACCGCCTGCACATGGCTATTGGACAGTACGGCTGTTAGGTTGGCTGCGCTGACACCACTGATAGAAAAATTATAAGTTCCTGATATTTTGGCTAAAATACTGGTATCGTTGGTCAGTTGTGCTGTGGAAATGGCTAATGTGGGGATGCTGGGATCAGTCAGGGTGATGCTGGTGATTTTGGTTGTATTGGCTTGGAGGGTGTCCAATTTCAAACTAAGATTGGCGGCAGTATCTGTTATGGCAATGGAACTAGGTTTAATGTGCTGGCTGCCCAGTAGGGTGGTTAATGCGCTAACTGCGTTTGCTGCACTTACCCCGCTGACCGTGAAGGTATAATTGCTGGAAATGGTGTTGAGTATTGTCAGGTCGTTGCTAAGCTGTGCGGCTGTGAGGGACAAATTGGGAGTGGTTGCGTCTGTTAGAAAAATGCTACTGATTTGCCCTGAGATGCCTTGCAAGTAATCCAGCTTGGCCTGTACATTTACCGCCGTATCGGTGACAGTTAATGACAGTTTGTTGCCTAAACCAGAGAGTGTCGCCGAGTTGTTGACAATGTTTGCCAGTGTGTCTGTTATCAGAATGCCGCCAGCGGCTACTTGGGTACCCAATGCGAGCAGTTTGGCAGTGTTAGTGGCGACATTTGCCAAAGTGTCGGTGATGTAATTGAAAGTTTCAGTATTGCCCAGGCTATCGGTCATCTTGGGGGCGAGTGCCAGCAGCTGTGCCACGGTGATGGCTGAGGAGAACGGGTTGTCACCCACCGTGGTGTCCTGAACGGACAACAGTTGGCTGCCCATGGCTGCCAGTGCACTGAGGTTCATAATGCCGCCACTGTCAGCGACACGGATAGGTGCAGCCAATTTTTCATTGACGAAGCTGACTGCATCGGCGGAGTCCATTGTCAGTGACTTGCCATCCGAGGACAAGATGCTGATAGTGGTGCCGTCGGGCAGGCTAAAGCCGCCGATGACGTTCCCCAATGGTAGCCACTTGGCTTGGTAGGCGTTGATGTTGGCAACGCTGTCGGTGATATTGTTGAACGTTTCAGTATTGCCCGAGGCATCGGTCATTTTGGGGGCGAGTGCCAGCAGTTGTGCCACGGTGATGGTTGAGGAGAATGGGTTGTCGCCCACTGTGGTGTCTTGCACGGACAACAGTTGGCTGCCCATGGCTGCCAGCGCACTGAGGTTCAGGTTGCTGCCGAGGTCGGTGACGTGGATAGGTGCAGCCAATTTTTCATTGACGAAGCTGACCGCATCGGCGGAGTCCATTGTCAGTGACTTGCCATCCGAGGACAAGATGCTGATAGTGGTGCCGTCGGGCAGGTTAAAGCCACCGAGTGCAGCCCCTAATGACAGCAGATTGGCTTGGTTGGCGTTGATGTTGGTGGAGCTGTCAGCAATGTTGATGCTGCCAGCAGGGATTTGCACGCCCAGTGCGAGCAGCTTGCTGGCGTTGACAGCGATATTGGCAGCTGTGTCGGTGATGTTGCCGAATGTTTCGATATTACCCGAGGCATCGGTCATTTTGGGGGCGAGCGCCAGCAGCTGTGCCACGGTGATGGCTGAGGAGAATGGGTTGTCGCCCACTGTAGTGTCTTGCACGGACAACAATTGGCTACCCATGGCTGCCAGCGCACTGAGGTTCAAGTTGCTGCCGAGGTCGGTGACATGGATGGGTGCGGTCAATTTTTCATTGACAAAGCTGACCGCATCGGCGGAGTCCAGTGTCACCGATTTGCCGTTCGCGGACAAGATGCTAATGGTGGTGCCATCGGGCAGGCTAAAGCCACCGAGTGCCGCCCCCAATGACAGCAGATTGGCTTGGTTGGCGTTGATGTTGGCAACAGTGTCGGTGATGTTGTTGAACGTTTCGGCATTGCCCAAGGCATCGGTCATCTTGGGGGCTAGTGCCAGCAGCTGGGCCACGGTGATGGCTGATGAGAATGGGTTGTCGCCCACCGTGGTGTCCTGTACGGATAATAATTGGTTACCCATGGCTACCAAGGTGTTCAGGTTCAGGTTGCTGCCGTCATCGGCGACTTTGATTGGCGCGTTTAGCCCTTGCTTGAAGAAAATAAGGGCATCGGGCATATCCATGGTCACCGATTTGCCGTCTGTGGACAGGATGCTAATGGACGCGTTATTTTTTAGTAAGAAACCACCAAGTTCGTTACCCAGCGCGAGCAGCTTGGGCATGTTGGCGTTGATGTGGGCGAGCGTGTCGGTTGCTGTGACACTAACATTCAGGCTGGCGGGCATCTGGATCAGCGCTGCTGAGTTGGCGACAATATTGGCCACAGAGTCAGAGATACTGATGCCGCCAGCACTGAGCTGCGGAGCTAGCGCGAGCAATTTGGTTTCGTTGTTGACGACGTTTGCGGTCGTGTCGTTGATCCATATTGCCAGTTCGGCACCTAGTTTTGTCAGTGCGGTTGCGTTGGCGACGACATTGGCTGTTGTGTCGGTGACGTTAATGGCACCGGCGCCAATTTGTTGTGTGCCCATTGCAAGCAGTTGATTGACGTAGGTTGCCACGTTTGCTGCCGTATCATTAATGGTTATCGCCACATCAGTCCCTAGCGTGGCAAGTACGGTTGCTTTAGCTGTGATATTTGCCGCTGTGTCGTTGACCTGAATGCCGCCAGCGACAATTTGAGGGCCTAATGCGAGTAATTTTGCGGCGTTGGCGGTGACATTGGCTAAGGTGTCATTAATCGCGTTGAAAGTTTCAAGTTTGCCGGTGCTGTCAAACATCTTAGGGGCGAGTGCCAACACGTCCGCCACACTGATGTACCAAGGGAACGGTGGCGTGTCTGAAGTGTCTTGGACTGATACCAGTTGTTTGCCCAAAGCGGCTAGCGCGTCGGCGTTATTGCCAATATTGATGCCATAGTCAGATACGGCTATTGGGCTACTGGACGTTTGGGCATAAGCCAGGGCACTGGCGACTGATAAGGTGACAGGTGAGGTCATGGGGGCTTCTCTAAGGGTTGTATAAAAAAGTGATGGATTGAAATTTGAACGGGGGCAATGCGCAGCTTATGATGAGGCAATCCGTTGCTAAGTCAGCATAGGTGGGCAATCAACCTGTGGTTAAAGTGGTTAAAGCCGATTATTTTGTGATAGGGCAATTGGCTAAAGTGATAATGGCAAAAGTCAGCGGATAGTTGAAGTAAGGGCGCATGACCATTATTTTAACCCATCGGTATAAACGACATTTTAATAAACAGTTCAATATCTTGAATGCTGTTAAAAATGAGTTGTACGGTTTACCGGTTGCGTGTTTATTTTTTAACCGATGGGCTTTTCAAAGCTGGGGCTTATCAAATTTTGAATTTTTTTGATTATATAAGCTTTTGATAAAAATTGATAGCTTGGCCTGGGTTTGCTTTATTGGGGCGTTCAGCAACGGCGGTCACGATTGTTCCCCTCAAAATGGCCTGATACGCTTATAATAGTATTATGCTATGACTTGATGGGTCTCGCCCCATTTGACAGATTGCCGGTACATCAGTACTGTAAACATTTTATAACCACCCGCATCAACACCTGCCAGCTTAAGAGCCATTAATGGAACAATTTCAAAGAATAAGCCGTTTACCCCCGTATGTTTTCAATATCGTCAATGAGTTGAAGGCCAAAGCCCGGGCGGAAGGCGAGGACATCATCGATTTTGGTATGGGCAACCCGGACCAGCCGACCCCCAAACATATTGTCAATAAATTGATTGAGGCCAGCCAGCGCGAGGACACCCACCGTTATTCCATGTCCAAAGGCATACCGAGGCTCAGAAAGGCTATTTGTGATTGGTATAAAACCCGCTTTGATGTGGATTTGGATCCGGAAACCGAAGCTATTGTCACCATAGGCTCCAAAGAAGGTTTGGCACATTTGGCATTGGCCACACTGGGTCCGGGTGACGTGGTGCTGGTGCCTAATCCCGCTTATCCAATCCATCCCTATGGCGTTGTCATTGCCGGTGCCGATTTGCGCCATGTGCCACTGGTGCCCGGAGTGGATTTTTTTGAAGAACTGCATAAGGCGATAGCGGAATGTTGGCCTAAACCGAAAATGTTGATCATCAATTTTCCCGGCAACCCCACTGCGCAATGCGTGGAATTGGATTTCTTCCAGAAAATCATTGATCTGGCCAAGGCTAATAATATCTGGGTGGTGCATGACATTGCCTATGTCGATATTGCCTTTGACGGCTACAAACCACCGTCTATCCTGCAAATCGAGGGGGCCAAAGACATTGCCGTAGAATTTTTCTCAATGTCCAAAAGTTATAACATGCCCGGTTGGCGGGTTGGCTTCATGTGTGGCAACAAGCAATTAGTGTCAGCGTTGGCGCGGATTAAGTCCTATTTGGATTACGGTACTTTCACGCCGATACAAATCGCCGCTATTGCCGCTTTGGAAGGCCCACAGGATTGTGTCACTGAAATTGCCGAGATGTACCGCAAGCGCCGGGATGTCTTGTGTGATGGCTTGAACGCCACAGGCTGGCCGGTGGAAAAGCCTAAGGCCACCATGTTTGTCTGGGCCAAAATCCCTGATGCCTATTTGTCTATGGGGTCTTTGGAGTTTTCTAAAAAACTGTTGTTGGATGCTAAAGTGGCGGTGGCACCGGGTATCGGCTTTGGTCAGTACGGTGATGACCATGTGCGTTTTGGTCTGATAGAAAACGAACACCGTACTCGCCAAGCCATTCGCGGTATCCGCATGATGATGAAAAAGGATCAGGTTATTTGAATGTCACGCCCGAGGCCTTCCCAAATGGGAGGGTCATGGTGCTATTTTTGGTTAACAAAAAAGGCCGCAACAATCTGTTGTTGCGGCCTTTTTTGGCGTCTGGCAGGCGGGCTTGCTTTGTTAAGCCTAATCTTAAGCCATAGCTTTGACTTTGGCGTTTAATCTGCTTTTGCCGCGGGCCGCTTTATTTTTGTGTATGATGCCTTTGTTTACCGCAGAATCGATAATAGGCATGGCAATTTTAAAAGCTGCTTGAGCTTTTTCCTTATCGCCGGAATTAACGGCAACAATCACTTTTTTTACGAATGTACGCAAATTGCTGCGCTGTCCTGCATTGCGAACACGGCTTTTTTCCGCTTGTTTCGCACGTTTCTTAGCTTGTGCTGTATTAGCCATAGTGTCTCGAATCTTGGTAAAGTTAACTAGCCCAATATTATCGTTTTAAATGCTATGATTGTCAATTTTATAATCAAGTGACGGGGTTAGTTTTGAGCAAACAGCTTTTTAAATCGACGGCGGTAGTCAGTGCCATGACCTTGATATCAAGGCTGTTAGGCTTTGTCCGCGACACCTTGATTGCGCGGCTATTTGGTGTTGATGTAGCTACCGATGCTTTTTTTGTTGCCTTTAAAATAGCTAATTTTTTGCGTCGTCTGTTCACTGAAGGGGCGTTCGCCCATGTCTTTGTGCCAATTATTGCCGAAGCCAAACAACAGGATGACCCCCATGCCTTACGGCAATTAATCAATAAAACCACTGGCACATTAAGCTTGTGGTTGCTATTGTTCACTGTATTGGGATGCCTGCTTGCGCCTTTACTGGTGTGGCTACTGGCACCCGGATTTTCTTGGCAAGGTGAGCAACATGCTTTGTCGGTGCAGATGTTGCAGATCACTTTCCCCTACCTGTTGTTTATTGTTTTGGTCGCTTTTATGGGTGGCATTTTGAACGCCCACGGTCAGTTTCTGGTGCCAGCATTGACCCCAGTTTTTCTTAATATCAGTATGATTGCCACTGCCGTCTGGCTGGCCCCTCAGCTGGATGTGCCGGTGACTGCACTGGCTTGGGGGGTATTGGCGGGCGGCGTGGTGCAATTGCTGTTCCAATTGCCCGCTTTGGCCCGATTGGGCTTATTGCCCTGTTTGCAATTCGATTTTCAGGATAGTGTGGTGCAGCGCACTATCAAACAGATATTACCGGCTGTTTTTAGTGTTTCCGTCACGCAAATCAATTTGTTGTTGGATACCTTGGTAGCCTCATTTTTAAGCGTGGGCAGTGTCTCTTGGTTGTATTATTCTGATCGGCTAGTCGAATTTCCGTTAGGCATTTTAGGGTTGGCGTTGGGTACAGTAACGCTGCCTGTTCTTGCTAAGCATCATGCCGACGAAAATCCGGCCGGATTTTCCAATGCCATTGACTGGGGCTTGCGCTTGGCTCTGCTAGTTGGGTTGCCCGCCACGATTGGCTTAGTGGTATTGGCTGAACCCATGCTGTCAACATTATTCCAGTACCACGACTTTAGCTTGGAAGACGTGCATAGTTCTGGCGAAAGCTTAAAAGCTTATGCTATTGGCTTGTTGGGTTATCTGATGATAAAAGTGTTGGTGCCGGGTTTTAGTGCCCGCCATGAGTATCAAATCCCAATGCGGATTGGCGTGTACGCGATGCTGGTCAGTTTGGCGTTAAATGTGCTGCTGGTGTTTCCGATGGCTCACGCCGGTTTGGCACTGGCGACCTCGCTGGGCGCGCTTTTAAATGGCGCGTGGCTATTAAAAATATTGTTTGACCACAAGGTGTATCAGCCGTCTAACGGGTGGTTGTTGTTTGCGGGGCGCCTATTGTTGGCGAATGTCGTCCTGTTTGCAGTCTTGTATTTTCTGGTTGATGTCAATTGGTGGCAGCAGTGGGGATCGTTGGCGCGGGTGTTGAATTTGCTGAAATGGATAGTGCTGGGGGGCGTGGTGTACTGTGCTGCGTTATTGTTAAGCGGCTTACGTCCAAGCCATTTGATGGTCAGATGAAAGTATTGCTTGTGCGGCAGTCTTGCCGCACAAGCGTTACGGCTTACCTGCTATATTTTATGGTAAATAGCCGCGCCTTCTTCAATAAACTGGCGGGATTTTTCGTCCATACCAAGCTGTAACGCAGCTTCTTCATCCTGAATGCCTTTGGCTGCGGCATAATCGCGCACGTCTTGGCTGATTTTCATCGAGCAGAAGTGTGGCCCGCACATCGAGCAGAAATGTGCTATTTTGGCGGAATCTTTAGGCAGGGTTTCATCATGGAATTCGCGCGCCTTTTCAGGGTCCAGGCCAATGTTGAATTGGTCTTCCCAGCGGAATTCGAACCGTGCTTTGGACATCGCGTTGTCACGCGCTTGGGCGCCTGGATGGCCTTTTGCCAAATCGGCGGCATGGGCGGCAATTTTATAAGTTACGATACCCTCGCGGACATCTTGCTTGTTCGGCAACCCCAAATGTTCTTTTTGGGTGACGTAACACAACATGGCGCAACCGTACCAACCGATATTGGCTGCGCCAATGGCTGAGGTGATGTGGTCGTAACCAGGTGCTATGTCGGTGGTCAGTGGCCCTAAGGTGTAGAAGGGTGCTTCCCCACATTCTTCCAGTTGCTTCTCCATATTGACTTTGATCATGTGTAACGGCACATGCCCCGGGCCTTCAATCATGGTTTGCACGTCATGCTTCCATGCTATCTTGGTCAGTTCCCCCAGCGTTTCCAATTCGCCAAATTGTGCCGCGTCATTGGCATCGTAGATTGATCCGGGACGCAAGCCATCACCTAACGAAAAAGATACGTCATAAGCTTTCATAATCTCGCAAATCTCTTCAAAATGCGTGTACAAAAAGCTTTCGGTATGGTGCGCCAAGCACCATTTCGCCATAATGGAGCCGCCGCGTGACACAATGCCGGTCATGCGTTTGGCAGTCAAGGGCACATGGTGCAAACGCACACCGGCATGGATGGTAAAGTAATCCACGCCTTGTTCGGCTTGTTCAATTAAGGTGTCGCGGTAAATTTCCCAAGTCAGTTCCTCCGCTTTGCCGTTGACTTTTTCTAACGCCTGATAAATGGGTACAGTGCCAATCGGTACGGGTGAATTGCGTAAAATCCATTCACGGGTTTCGTGGATATTTTTGCCGGTTGACAAGTCCATAATGGTGTCACCGCCCCAGCGTATGCCCCAGAGCATTTTTTCCACTTCTTCGTCAATGGAAGAAGTGACCGCTGAATTGCCTAAGTTACCGTTTATTTTCACCAAGAAATTACGCCCGATGATCATCGGTTCCAGCTCAGGGTGGTTGATGTTGGCGGGGATAATAGCGCGGCCCCGTGCCACTTCATCGCGGACAAACTCAGCGGTTATCACATCAGGTATGGCGGCACCAAAGGAATCGCCCGGGTGCTGGCCTTTGCACAACTCGCGCATGTCTTCCATTTTTTGGTTTTCGCGGATGGCAATAAATTCCATTTCCGGCGTGATAATGCCTTTTCTGGCGTAGTGCATTTGCGAGACATTGGCACCTGCCTTGGCGCGGCGCGGCTTGCGGATATGTTCAAAACGTAGCGCGGCAGTGGCGGGGTCGGCAAGGCGTTGTTGGCCAAATTGCGAACTGGGGCCTATCAATAATTCAGTGTCGTTGCGTTCCAGAATCCAAGCTTCCCGTACTGAAGCCAAGCCTTTTTTTAAGTCAACAGCCACATTGGGGTCAGTGTAAACGCCCGAGGTGTCATAAACATAAAGCGGCGCATTTTTTTCCGTGCCAAAATGTGCGGGGGTGTCAGACAGGGTGATTTTGCGCATCGGCACCCGAATATCGGGGCGGCTGCCTTGCACATAGATTTTTTCTGATGCGGGGTAAGAGTCGATTTTTACGCCGACGCTTGCGGTGCTTTGCTGTCCGTTAAGAACTGCGCTCATATTTTTCTCCAAAAAATAATTATCAAGCGCAGGAAGTTTTCGGGCTTTCCTACGCTGGTATTAACCAGAATCAGGTACAAAGGGTTTCTCTCAGCCTCAAGATAAATCATGAAGCACCCCTAGCCTTTACGGATGTCGGACTAAATTAAAGCAAATGTCGGAGGATTGCAAGTGGTGCTGTTATGATTGCCCCGTTTAGCATTAAAAACAGCTGCTATTGCAGTTTTTTTCTGTAGGGCTGCGACAAATGCCAGATTCAGCTCAGTTAATGATGCAAATGTGCCGCCAGCCAGCGTGCCGCTACTTCCTCTGTAATGCCTTTGCGTTGGGCATAATCACTGAGCTGGTCGTTGTCAATTTTGCCGACGTTGAAGTACTGCGCGTCGGAATGGGCAAAATACCAGCCACTGACTGCCGAGGCAGGGTACATGGCATAACTTTCGGTCAGTATTATGCCGGTGTTGGCAGTGACATCCAGCAGCGCGAACAATTTTTCTTTTTCGGTGTGGTCGGGGCAGGCGGGATAGCCGGGGGCAGGGCGGATGCCTTGGTAAGCTTCATTAATCAATTGCTCATGGTCGTGAGATTCTTGTTCGGCATAGCCCCAGTAGTCTTTCCTGACTAACAGATGCAGGTATTCGGCAAATGCTTCGGCGAGGCGATCGGCGAGGGCTTTCAGCATGATGGCGCTATAGTCGTCATTTTGCTGTTCAAATTCTGCCAGCTTGGTTTCAATGCCAATGCCTGTGGTCACAGCAAAACCACCGATATAATCGGTTACGCCACTGTCCTTAGGGGCAATAAAATCAGCCAAACAATAATTGGGGCGTCCTGGGGCCTTGATGTTTTGTTGGCGTAAATGGTGTAGGGTGGCTCTGATTGCAGAACGTGTTTCATCAGCGTACAACAACACATCATCACCGTCGCTGTGGGCGGGGAAAAAACCAACCACGGCACGCACCCCTAGCCAGTTTTCGGCAATCAGTTGCTGCAACATGGCTTGCGCGTCATTAAACAATTTCCGCGCTTCACTGCCTATGATGGCATCATCAAGAATTTTAGGGTAGCTGCCCGCCATTTCCCAAGTTTGGAAAAACGGTGACCAGTCGATGTAGTCGGCCAATGTTGCGGGGCTCACATCATCAATGACTTTCACGCCTAAAAATTTGGGTTTGACCGGCTCATGTGCAAGCCATTGGTATTTATTATCCCTGGCTTTCGCCAACGGATGTTGTTTGGTTTGTGCGTGTTTGCCTTTGTGGCGTTCGCGCACATCGGCATATTCACTGCGTAACTGGGCGGCATAATCAGCCAGTGCGTCGGCGCTTAACAGATTGCCTGCCACGCCGACGGCGCGGGATGCGTCACTGACATAGACTGTGGTGCCGGTATAATTCGGTTCGATTTTAACGGCGGTATGGGCACGCGAGGTGGTGGCCCCGCCGATCATCAGCGGAATGGTGAAGCCTTGCCGTTGCATCTCTTTGGCAACATGCACCATTTCGTCGAGCGAGGGGGTGATCAGGCCGCTCAGGCCAATAATATCAACATTTTCCAGGCGGGCAGTTTGCAGTATTTTTTCCGCAGCCACCATAACGCCCAAGTCAATCACTTCGTAGTTGTTGCATTGCAACACCACGCCGACGATGTTCTTGCCAATGTCATGGACATCACCTTTGACTGTTGCCATTAAGATTTTGCCGTTGGTCTGGCGGTCACCGGCCACTTTATCGGCTTCCATGAATGGCATCAGATAAGCCACTGATTTTTTCATCACCCGAGCCGATTTGACAACTTGCGGCAAGAACATTTTACCCGCGCCGAACAAGTCGCCCACCACGTTCATGCCGGCCATCAGCGGCCCTTCAATGACGTGCAGCGGGCGGGCGGCTTCTAGTCGCGCCGCTTCGGTGTCTTCGTCGATAAAGTCCGTGATGCCTTTCACCAGTGCATATTCCAAGCGCTGGGCAACCGGCCAACTGCGCCACGCCTGTTCTTCAGGCTTGGCATCATTGCTGCCATCATCACGGTACTTTTCGGCAAGTGCCAGCAATGTTTCCGTTGCACCAGCATGGCGGTTTAAAATCACCGCTTCGACCGCGTCGCGTAGCTCGGTGGGAATGTCTTCATAAATTGCCAATTGTCCGGCATTGACAATGCCCATGGACATACCTGCCCGGACAGCATGGTACAAAAAGACCGCGTGAATGGCTTCGCGCATCAGGTTGTTGCCACGGAATGAAAAAGACACGTTAGAAACGCCGCCGGATATCAGCGCGTAGGGTAGGGTCTGTTTGATGGTGCGGGTAGCTTCAATAAAGTCCACGCCGTAGTTATTATGTTCGTCGATGCCAGTGGCAATGGCAAAAATGTTGGGGTCAAAAATAATGTCTTCTGGCGGAAAACCCACCTGTTCGACCAATATTTTATAGGCGCGTTGACAAATTTCGACTTTGCGGGCTTGCGTGTCCGCTTGCCCTTCCTCATCAAAGGCCATGACAATAACAGCGGCGCCGTAGCGTTTCACCAAGCGTGCTTGGTGTATGAAAGCGGCTTCACCTTCTTTCATAGAAATTGAATTGACCACCCCTTTGCCTTGAATGCACTTTAAGCCGGCTTCCAAGATATCCCATTTGGAAGAGTCCAGCATAATGGGGATTTTGGCAATGTCGGGTTCTGACGCGATCAACAATAAAAACCTGACCATAGCGGTTTTGGAGTCCAGCATCCCTTCATCCATATTAATATCGATGATTTGTGCCCCGTTTTCCACTTGTTGCCGGGCCACATCCAATGCGGTTTCAAAATCCCCTTCTATGACCAGTCGCTTGAATGCGGCCGATCCGGTGACATTAGTGCGTTCACCCACGTTGACAAATAAGCTGTCGGCGGCAATGGTCATGGCTTCCAAGCCTGATAAACGGCATTGTTTGGGCAGGTCGGGTACGGTGCGGGGCGGGTGTTTTTGTACCGCCTCGGCTATGGCTTGTATGTGTGCCGGGGTTGTGCCGCAACAGCCGCCGATGATATTTAAATAGCCACTGGCTGCCCATTCGGCGATTTCTTGCGCCATCGCTTCAGGTGACTCGTCGTATTCGCCAAACTCATTGGGCAATCCGGCGTTAGGATGGGCAGAAACATGGGTGTCCGCAATCGCCGCTAGTTCGGCAATATATTGGCGCAGCTCTTTTGCTCCTAATGCGCAGTTAAAGCCAAAAGAAATAGGTTGTACATGTTTTAACGAATGCCAAAATGCGGCGACCGTCTGCCCTGATAGGGTGCGTCCTGAGGCATCGGTAATAGTGCCGGAGATCATCACCGGCAATTGATAGCCAATCCCATCAAAAACATTGCCTACGGCAAATGCGGCGGCTTTGGCATTAAGGGTGTCGAAAATGGTTTCAATCAGGATAATATCGGCGCCGCCGTCAATCAGCCCACGCGTGGCCTCAGTGTAAGTGACCACCAATTCATCAAAGGATATGTTGCGGAAGCCAGGGTCGTTGACATCCGGCGACATTGATGCTGTGCGGCTGGTGGGGCCCAGCACACCGGCAACAAAGCGTGGCTTGTCAGGGGTTTTGGCAGTATACTCGTTGGCTGCTTGCCGTGCTAATGCAGCCCCTGCTACATTCAATTCGTATACCAGCTGTTCCATGCCATAATCAGCCATGCCAATGCTATTGGAATTGAAGGTGTTGGTCTCGACTATATCGGTGCCGGCGGCAAAATAGGCGCAGTGGATGGCTTTGATAATATCCGGTTGGGTCAGTGTCAATAGGTCATTATTGCCTTTTAAATCCATCTGCCAATTGGCAAAGCGGCTGCCGCGATAGTCTTTCTCTTCCAGCTTGTAGCCTTGGATCATCGTTCCCATGGCACCGTCCAAGAACAGGATGCGTTGGGACAGGCGTTGTGTTAAAAGGGCTGTGTTGTTCATGACGGGTTTGTTAGGGATGAAGTCGGTTTGCGGTTGCTTAATATAACGCCAAAGATTATTATTTTCAGCTGTTTTTAACGGAGACCAACATGTCAAAACCAACCATCATACAGGTATTCAAAAGTGTGTTCGCGGCATTTATGGGCGTACAAAGCGAAGCAAACAGAAAAAGGGATTTTGAACAAGGTTCACTAAAAACTTACCTGATAGCAGGTGTTGTGTTTACGGTTATTTTTATTGGGGCAATTGTGGCATTGGTGTCAATCGTTTTGGGATAGGCATTGTTGCCAACGTTGAACGAAGCCGAACAGGATGCTGCAACTTATGAAGCGGTGCGTGGCATCTGCTACACACCGCCAACGTGCTGCGTAACATCCGTTAATATAAAAAAGCCCAAGCGAGCTTGGGCTTTTTGTATCGTTCATGCCCCTTGCAGACGGCTTATTTTTTTAAGCCTTCCTTAAATGAATTAAGCATGGCGGCAAATGTTTCAGTAAACATTTCTATGATGCCACCAAACAAGGTGTTGATAGAGATGCCTTGCTTTAACATAAATACCGCGCGGATAACCGCCGCAAGCAACAGGCCAACCACGGGAGGCATCAATTCTAAGAGCAGCGATAGGAACACGCCGCCGCCGGATTGAAAGCCGCCTTCATTTTTTCTGTCGCCAATGCTGGTCAAATCCCTTTCGTAATTGTCGCCGCCTTTGTCAGCTCTAAATTCTTCCAAAAGAAAAACTTGGAAATTCACCAGCAGCAGTTGTGATGCCAAAAATACGCCTGCAGCAATACATGCCCACATCACGGCATTGCCTGTGTTATTTTTTATGGCTGACTGATAAATCCAGATCGCCACAAAAATCATTACCATCGCACCAATCATAGTTGTACCTTTATAATTTTATTATATTTTTGTTAGAAAAAAGTAAAGATATGTACATTTTAACACCATGTTAGAGCCTTCTTTTTCAATGACTTTACATGATTCGTACTTTTCGCGTCCTGGGGTTGTTTGTTTTTTCAGCTCGCCATTTTCAACAGAGTACTTAATGGCTATCTTCATTTCCTTAGTACGCCCCACGGAATCGGTGGAGATGGTCTCCAACGTGCCGTCTTTCTGGAAAATCCATTCCACCTTAACAGCTTTTTTTTCGCCGTCAACTTTGGCGGCCTCTGCATAGAGGTTCCATTTGCCGACCAGTTCAGAATTATCCTTCAGTGGGATGTCAGCGCTTGCAGTAAATGACTGGAAAGCTGCTGCTAACAGCAATAGTTTAACGCAATTTTTCATTATATTCTCGCCCCGTGCCTGACTATTAGTGAAGTTTAAGTTTAAACCATCCTTTGTCCGCTATCGAGCTTTAATTTTGAGGCCTGCTTGCGGGCTGTTTTCTGGTTGCAGATAGGGCGGGCCATGATGTCCGACTGCCGTTTTTTGTGTGGCAAGATTCAAAAAAAGTGCTGTGGGTATTGACATTAATTGTCGCTAAAGTATCATGCAAGTTCCACAAGCTATGAATTTAGCGATTTTCAAAATACAAATAATAGGTAGGAACATCCATGGGGTTCATCTTAGATCTGACTTCAATGTTAAAAGAACCAGCTGGCATGGTCGGCGCGGTTGTTGTAATTGCTGCTGTGTATGCTTTAGTAAAATGGGTATTTGCTGAGCATCCAGACGACAAAAAATAAGCAGTACACGCACGTCATGTTCAAGGCTGCTACCAATGCAATATTGGTAGCGACCTATAAAAAGCCAATTACCTCTGTTTAAATTTTTAGTTTCTTCTATAATTTATACATTTTGTTTTTAAATGTATAAATTCATCCTCGATAGAATAGACCAAGCCATTGCCCTAAAAGTACCTGCTACGGGTATAGGGTTGTTCCGTGTCTTTTATGGCCTGATAACTCTTCAGGAAATAATATTCCTGTTTTATTTTAGTCACCTGATCTTTGATCCTATCCCTTTCATTGATGTCGAATTCCCTGCAATCCCTTTATTTTTGAGCCTTTGGGCGATCATTGCCGGTTTTGTAGTGGTCGGTTACCGTTATCAGTTTGCCGTTTTTTGCAACTATGTCTTTTGGATTGTGTTCGTCAATTTCACCTCTATGCAGAGGGATTTTGATGGCGGCTTTGATTTGTTTATGGTGGGGGCGGGATTTTTCCTGCTGTTTATGCCGGGTGACAAGGCATTTTCAATCGATAGCCTCAGGTACAAGCTGAACTTTCCGTTTAGGCACTACAGCACTTATCAGCCTGTCACCGTTCCAGCATTGGCGTATTATTTGCCTGTGGCGATATGTTTGGGTTTTTTGTATTTCGATTCTGCTGTCCACAAGTTATTTGCCGAGCATTGGCGTAATGGCTTGGGTTCTTGGTTACCTGCCACCCAGCCCTATTACGTATCGGCAATCGACATGTCAGTCATGCTGAATAATGAAGTGCTGGAAAAGGTCATTGGCTACACCATTTTGGTTTTTCAGTTCACCTTTGTTTTTTTCTTCGCTAAACGCCATTGGCAAATTTTTTATCTTTTGGTCGGAATCGGCTTGCATTTGGGCATCAGCCTCTCATTAAACATTTACCCTTTTGGCATGGCCATGCTGGCGTTCTATCTGCTCATAGTGCCTTTTGCTTGGTGGGGTGCGCTAGGCCGTCTGCTTACTGCCAAACAGCCAGCATTGACGGTGTTTTATGACCAGCAATGCCCGTTGTGCAACCGCGCCGTGCTGATAATGAACCACTTTGATGTGTCCAATTGTGTGGATTTTAAAAGTGCCCAACAATATGCCCAAGATTATCCGGCACTAAGCAATATCAGTGCCGACGGGTTGCTGCAAGATTTATATGCCTTAGATGCCCAAGGTGCTGTTTATAAAGGTTTGGACACTTATATCCAAATACTGCATAAGATCAGGTATTCATCTGTTTTGGCAGGATTGTTGTCTTTGCCGGGCATTTACTGGCTGGCCGCAGGCAAGTATCGGGCCATTGCCGATAGCCGCGCCCGTTTGGCTTGTGACTTGGCCTGCCTTCCCCAGGTTGCACCCAATGCCGTGGGTGACACCTTGTACTATAAGTTATTTGAACAGTACGGCAGTGAACATCCAAAGGGCTTGCCGATAAAGCTGGCGAAAATAACGATGGTGTTTTTATTATTGCAACTCAATAGCACACTCCATTACGGCATTGCCTATCGGTTGCATTTGGACAGCAAGCAGAATGTACTGACAGACACCTTAAGCAAGGCCAGCAATGCACTATTGGAGGTTTCGCAAACCTTTTGGGGCATTGCCCCCCATGCCCTGTATCTGCACGATCATTTTGCCGGTTATGACCATATCTTGGCGATCACTTACTTGGATAGGCAAGGCGTAGAGCATTGGCTGCCCTTTGTCAATCAACAGGGTAGGTTGTTGGCTCCTAATTGGGGGCGGGTGCAGTCCATGTGGGCGAACATTGCGGTGACACCCACCATCAATAACGTCAGGCTGCAAAAATTTATCATGAAAGTGACCGCTTTTTGGGGGCAAAAAGAGGGTTTAGACCTTGATAATGCAAAGTTTATTATAAAAATGAAGAAAATTGACGCGCCGGACACTTGGGTGTACGACCAACTACATAAGAATTTTGCTGCCGAGTGGACAACAATTGGTTCGGCGACATGGGCCAATAAAGTGATTTCGTTTGATTTGCCTCAAAATATCAATGCGCTATGACAGCCTTTGGGGTGGGAAGTAGTTTTTATTATTGCATCATCAAACGAGTCATGATATAAATTGCCCGTGCTTTTACAAATTGGCGCACAATAAATAAAATAATTTAAACCGTTTGGAGGATATTATTATGAAAAAAATCTTAGCACTTTTGGCTATGGCATTGATGGTTGTTGGTTTGTCTGGCTGTTTGGACAACCCAGATGGTTCAAAACAAAAAGTTTCAAGTTCAATCGAACTGTAAGTAAAATTTTTGTAGGAACAAAAAACCCAGCTTTATGCTGGGTTTTTTGTTGGTGGCCTCTTGCAAAAAAGATAGTCTAAGCGGGGCTTATCAAGTGCGCCCATAAGTCATAGTCGTCCGCTTCTTCCATTTCCACGTCCACAAACTGACCTACTTTCAGGTGGGTTGCCCCATCAATAAAAACTTGCCCGTCTATTTCCGGTGCGTCGGCACGGCTTCTTGCCACTGCCCCTTCTTCAACCACCTCATCAACCAGTACCCGCTCGATTTTGCCAATACGGCGTTGCAGGCGATCCGCGCTGATGCCAGCTTGATGCGCCATGAAACGCGCCAAGCGTTCTTGTTTTAGCGCATCTGGGACTAAGTCCGGCAAGCTGTTGGCGGCTGCACCTTTCACTGGGGAATAAGCAAAACAGCCCACCCTATCCAACTGTGCGGCACTTAAAAAATCCAATAATTCCTCAAAGTCACTTTCTGTTTCTCCCGGAAAGCCGACAATAAAGGTGCTGCGCAAGGTTATCTCGGGGCAAATCGCCCGCCATGCGCTTATTCGTTCCAGGTTGTTTTGGGCGGCGGCCGGGCGCTTCATCAATTTTAAAATGCGGCTGTTGGCGTGTTGGAAAGGGATGTCCAGATACGGCAAAATTTTGCCATCGGCCATTAAGGGGATGACCTCATCCACATGCGGATAAGGATAGATATAGTGCATCCGTATCCAGATGCCCAAATCCCCTAGGGCTTCCGCCAAATCGTAAAAACGCGTTTGGATAGGCCGATGTTGCCATTGGCGGGTTTGATATTTCAAATCCAAGCCATACGCACTGGTGTCTTGTGAGACTACCAATAGTTCCTTGACTCCCGCATTTGCCAAGCGTTCCGCTTCCAGCAACACATCGTCTATTGGGCGGCTAACCAAGTCGCCGCGCATGGACGGGATAATGCAAAAAGTGCAACGGTGGTTGCATCCCTCGGAAATTTTTAGGTAGGCATAATGGCTAGGTGTCAATTTGACCCCTTGCGGCGGCACTAAGCTAGTGAAAGGGTCGTGACGGGGCGGTAAATGCTCGTGTACGGAAGCGACCACTTCATCAATGGCATGTGCGCCGGTCACTTTTAAAACTTGTGGGTGGCGGGCGCGGATTTCTTCTTCGCGGGCTCCAAGGCAGCCTGTGACAATTACCTTGCCATTTTCTGCCAGTGCTTCACCAATACTGTCCAATGATTCTTCCACTGCGGCATCAATAAAGCCACACGTGTTGACGACCACCAGGTCGGAATTATGGTAACTGGGTGATATGGTGTAGCCTTCGGCGCGTAGCTTGGTTAATATCCGTTCGCTGTCAACAAGGGCTTTGGGGCAGCCTAGGCTAATAAAGCCTACGGTGGGGGTTTTGCTCATAGTTTATTTGTTGTGGGGTTGGGGCAAGGCGGTGCGCAACGGGCTAGCCTGTTGGGGGTGAAATTATCAATCCATTGTAATATATTGATAGGCGATTTAATATGACAATGCTATACAACGGCAGGCTTTGCTGTATGCCAGAATTTTTCTTAAGCGGGGGTGACGATGGAATTTAAACCGGATGTGTTGCCGGCTCTCATCAAGGCAGCTACTGAAGCAGTGGCACACCATGCCGAAGAGGTGACGGCATTGGATCAAGCCATCGGTGATGGCGATCATGTCATTAATTTGCAGCGTGGCTTGCAAGCGTTAATGGAGCAGCGTGAAGCGTTAGCGCAATTGGACTGGTGCAGTGCTTGGCAAAAAATCGGCATGATCTTGATGTCCACGGTGGGCGGTGCTTCGGGGTCTTTGTTTGGCACCTTATTTGTTACTATGGGTAAGGCGGCAATCGACCAGCCATTAGGTTTGCTTGGCTTTGCCGCGGCATTTGCTCAAGGTGTTGCGTCTGTCAAGTTACGGGGCAAGACCGAAGTGGGTGAAAAAACCATGGTGGACGTGTTGCAGCCAGTTGCCGAACACCTTCAGTCGGTAGCTGGCACGCCGACCGGATTACAGCTACTGTTGCCCGAAATTGACCGTGTTGCCGTTGCCGGTATGGATTCCACCCGTGCTATGCTGGCATCTAAGGGACGGGCCTCATTTATGGCTGAGCGCAGTGTTGGCCATATTGATGCCGGTGCCAGGACTAGCCAGCTAATGATTAGCGCGATTGTCGCCGAATTGGCGAAACATTCAGCATCCCCATCTTAAATGCGCGGTATGGACAGGGGCATCCCAAAGCTTTAACAGCTCTTCATCAAGCGACGTGATGGTTATTGAGCAGCCTGCCATATCCAGTGCCGTGGTGTAATTGCCCACTAACGAACGGGCAATGATAACGCCTTGGCCTTGCCAGTACTGTGCCGCCAACTGGTAGATCAGATAGAGTTCAATTAATGGCGTGGCACCAAAGCCGTTGATGTGCAGCAAGATGGCTTGGCCTTTGGCCGGTTTCAGCTCAAGCTGGATGGCGTGGGTCAAGGTTTCGACAATTTCAGTGGCGCTGCTGAGCGGCAGTGTTTGCCGCCCGTGTTCACCATGAATGCCCACTCCCATTTCCATTTCCGTATCACCCAGTGTAAAGGTTGGTTTACCCAGGGCTGGCACGGTGCAGCTGCTCAGAGCCACCCCCATTGAAGCGGTTCGCCCCTTAATTTTATCGCCTAACGCTTTGCAACTGGCAAGGTCCATGCCCAGTTCTGCAGCAGCCCCCAGCATTTTTTCGACGATGAGCGTGCCAGCAACCCCTCGCCGTCCGATGGGATGATCCTTCGGCAAGGCAATATCGTCATCGACCACAACGCTGGCATTGGCACACCCCAGCATTTCGGCGGCAATTTCGAAATTCATGATATCGCCCGCATAATTTTTCACGATGAATAGCACGCCACCGCCGGACTCCACCGATTGTGCAGCTGCCAATAGCTGGTCGGGGGTGGGTGAGGTGAACACTTGTCCGGGACAAGCTGCATCTAACATGCCAAAGCCCACTAAACCAATGTGGAGAGGCTCATGGCCCGAACCACCCCCTGACACAAGAGCCACTTTGCCGGGGGTGATCGGTGTTGCGCGTTTGACAAAACGGGGATGGCTGTTGAGCGTGGCAATGCCCGCGTGGGCTTGGGCAAAACCGAGCAAGCTATCATCAAGTAGGGAATCAACACCGTTAATGAATTTTTTCATGGCGTAATGGATCGCTGGTCAGGTGGGTTAAGAGTGGCTTGCCAGTAATGCGGCGCTGACAGCGCAAAGATCACGCTCAAGCCAAGTGGGTTGATAAGGGGAACAGGCCAAATCTTTTTCATCAGAAATGCCGGTCAATACCATCAAGCTGCTGATGCCCGTCCGGACGGCCCCTAAAATGTCAGTTTCGAGGCGGTCACCAATAGCGACCGTATGCTCCGGCTTGGCATTCAGCAAAGCCATTGCCTGTTGGTAGAAAATAGGCTCTGGCTTGCCAATAACGATAGGGCTGACCCCAGTGGCCACTTCCAGCGCTTTTAATATGGCACCGTTACCGAGGGTAACGCCGTGTTCAGTAGGTAAGGAGGTGTCTGCATTGGTGCCGAAAAATTTGGCCCCCTCCCTGATGTTGATGGATGCGGTGGCGAGTTTGTCCCATGTTAGCGTGGCATCTTTTCCGCACACCACAATATCGGCACCTTTTTCATAAAGACCGGTGAGTGTGAAGCCATGGCTGAGCAATGGCAGGGTTGCCCCGTCTTCACCCACCACAAACACTTTGGTGTCGGCGGGCGGGTAGTGCTGGGCAAGATAATGCGCGGTTGCCATACCGGAGGTGAGTATCTGCCCGGCAGCCACCGAAACGCCCATGTTGGCTAGCTTAGTGACGTATTGCCCCGCAGTAGAACTGGCGTTGTTGGTTGCCAAAACATAAACTGCGCCCAGTTGGCGCAAGGTGTCAAAAAATTCTACCAAGCCCGGCAAAGGTTTGCTGCCGAGCCATAAAACTCCGTCCATGTCGATAATAAAAGCCTTCATATCGCATAAGTTTGGCATGTTTACCGTCCTGTGTAATGTGATTGGATACCGCGTGCCGTAAGTTAACATGGATTGGCAGCAGCACGGCAATGTGTGCTGACAAGCCGAAATCGGTGCTTGCCAAAACGGTGGCAACGGCAATTGCCTTGCTTGCCTAAAAAAGGCAACGGCGTGGTTGTCTGCATTTGGTAATAAGAATGCCACATGAATGCAACAAAATTATGAAAAAATTGACATAAAAGAGTGGCAGGGCAAGACAATGCCCCTGCCTTTGTGCAGGATGTACAGGTGTGATGAGGCATGATAAGCATTGGGCATTGACATCCGCGAGCTTTCTCTTTACAGTTATCACCGCAAAACAATTATGTACAAACAATAAATACTATATATAACCCTTCGGAGCAAATATCATGGCAAAACCATTAATTCAAATGGCATTAGACTCATTGGATTTTGACGCAACAGTAGGATTGGCTACACAAGTAGCTCCTTTTGTTGATATTTTTGAAATTGGAACTCCATGCATCAAGCACAATGGTGTCAATCTGGTAAAAGAACTGAGAGCCAGATTCCCAGACAAATTGATTTTGGTTGACCTGAAAACAATGGACGCTGGTGAATACGAAGCGACTCCTTTCTACGCTGCTGGCGCAGATATTTGTACAGTGTTGGGTGTTTCTGGTTTGGCCACTTGTGTAGGCGTCATCAAAGCAGCCAATGCACATGGTGCAGAAGCACAAATCGACTTGATCAACGTCGAAGACAAAGCGGCATGTGCCCGTGCAACTGCTGAAGCAGGCGCCCATATCATGGGTATCCACACTGGTCTTGATGCCCAAGCCGCCGGTCACACACCTTTCTCAGATTTGAACGACATCGCAGCTTTAGGCTTGCCAGTCAGAATTTCTGTTGCAGGTGGCATTAAAGCCGCAACTGTCCAAGACGTGGTACGTGCAGGCGCGAACATCATTGTTGTTGGTGCAGCAATTTACGGTGCACCTTGCCCAGCTGAAGCAGCTCGTGAAATTCGTGAGTTGGTTGACGCAACTGAGGTATAAGTAATGCATCAGCAGCTTGTCATAGAAAAAATTTCAAGCATCCTTGAAGCAACAGACGACTCGTACGATGTAAAGTTGACTGCCCTGCTGGATAATGCCAAGCGCATTTTCATAGCAGGTGCAGGCCGCTCCAAATTGGTGGGCAACTTCTTTGCAATGAGACTGGTACACGCCGGTTATGATGTCAGTGTCGTAGGTGAAATCGTAACGCCTAGCATCAAAAGCGGCGACCTGCTGATTATTATCTCCGGCTCTGGCGAAACGGAACAGCTCATAGCCTTTACTAAAAGTGCCAAGAAAGTTGGTGCCAGTATCGTGTTGATATCAGCCAAGGCTGAGTCAACTATTGGTGATATGGCTGAGGCCGTTTTCCAAATTGGTCGTGCCGAACAATACGCAAAAGTGTTTGGTATGCCAATGGGGACAGTCTTTGAATTATCGACATTGCTGTTTTTGGAATCAACTATATCCCATGTGATACATGAGAAAGGCATTCCGGAAGAAGTGATGCGGGAAAGACACGCCAATTTAGAGTAAGACTATTAAGAACGGGTGGTTAATCGTCACTCGTTCTGATATTGCGCCAGCTAATTGCATTGACTGGGCAGGATTGTCGCTTTACAAGGGCTATTAATAAAAAACACTAAGAATCAATATAATAGGTTAAAGGAGAATAAAATGACTTCGCGCCGTGAACTAGCGAATGCCATACGCGCTTTAAGCATGGATGCTGTGCAAAAGGCAAATTCTGGTCATCCAGGAGCCCCAATGGGGATGGCGGATATTGCTGAGGTGTTATGGAATGATTACATGAACCATAATCCCACCAATCCAAAATGGCCTAACCGCGATCGCTTCGTATTATCGAATGGTCATGGGTCGATGCTCATCTATTCCCTATTGCATCTGACTGGCTATGATCTTCCTATTGAAGAATTACAAAAATTCCGCCAACTACATTCCAAAACCCCAGGTCACCCTGAATATGGTTATGCGCCTGGCGTAGAAACCACCACAGGGCCTTTGGGACAAGGCATAACCAATGCGGTGGGCATGGCTATTGCCGAAAAAGCATTGGCGGCACAATTTAACAGGGATGGACATAAAATTGTTGATCATCATACCTATGTGTTCTTAGGTGATGGTTGCTTAATGGAAGGGATTTCCCATGAAGCGTGTTCATTGGCTGGCACATTAGGTTTGGGCAGCCTGATAGCATTTTGGGATGACAATGGTATCTCAATTGATGGACATGTTGAAGGCTGGTTTACTGATAACACACCGAAACGTTTTGAAGCATACGGTTGGCATGTGATTGCCGATGTGGATGGGCATAACGCCGACGAAATAGCAAATGCTATCCAAATGGCTAAGGCTATAACTGACAAACCGACTTTGGTATGTTGCAAAACAACAATTGGTTTTGGCTCACCCAATAAAGCAGGTAGCCACGCTTGTCATGGTGCCCCATTAGGCGATGCAGAAATCAACCTGACCAAAGCGGCATTGGGTTGGGATCATGGCCCGTTTGAAATTCCGGCTGATGTTTACGCAGGCTGGGATGCCAAAGCCAAAGGTGCGGCAGCGGAAGCGGCTTGGAATGAAAAATTTGCCGCCTACCAGACGGCTTATCCAGAATTGGCCAGTGAATTTGCAAGACGCATGTCCGGTGAATTGCCTGCTGATTGGTTGGAGCAAGCGGCCGGTTTTGTTGCCAGCGTAGATGCGGAAGCAAAAACTACAGCAACAAGACTTTCTTCATTGGCGTCAATCGAAGGCTTCGCCAAAATATTGCCAGAAATATTTGGTGGTTCTGCCGATTTGGGTTGTTCAAACATGACCGAATGGTCAGGTTATAAGCCCATGCGTCATGACAGGCCCGATGCCAACTACGTCAACTATGGTGTACGTGAATTTGGTATGTCAGCCATCATGAATGGTATCGCATTGCACGGTGGTTTCATTCCATTTGGCGCGACTTTCCTGATGTTCTCTGAATATGCAAGAAATGCCGTGCGTATGGCCTCATTGATGAAAATCCGTTCGATATTCGTCTATACTCATGACTCAATTGGTCTGGGTGAAGATGGCCCGACCCATCAACCGATCGAGCAAACCGCAACATTGCGGATGATTCCAGGCATGAATGTTTGGCGTCCTTGTGATGCGGTGGAAACAGCCATTTCATGGCAATTGGCATTGGAACGTAAAGAGGGGCCATCAGTATTGGTTTTCTCGCGCCAGAACTTGCCGCATATTCCCCGTACCAGCGAACAGCTGGCATTGGTTGCCAAAGGTGGTTATGTGTTGGGCGATTGCGAAGGTGTGGCCGATGCCATTATCATCGCTACAGGCTCCGAAATTGATCTGGCATTGAAAGCGGCGGCGCAACTTGCTGAAAGCGGTAAAAAAGTGCGCGTGGTGTCAATGCCGTCAACCAATGTATTTGATGCCCAAGATGAAGCCTACAAGGAATCGGTGTTGCCTAAGGCCATAACAAGACGCTTGGCTGTTGAAGCCGGTGTTACCGATGGCTGGTGGAAATATGTGGGTACCAATGGAAGGATTTTGGGTCTCGACCGTTTTGGCGAATCAGCGCCAGCGGGCGAGCTATTCAAGGAGTTTGGCTTCACTGTTGACAACGTAGTGAAGAACGTAGAAGCATTATTTTAATTCTAAAGCAATTCGGTCAAGGTTTCTGTAGCGGTAAAGATAAAAATCAAAACAAACGCTTGCAGGAACCTTTATCCACTTCGTCCGACTCATAGGTGAACAACGTGAAAAACAAACATTTGACGAACAGTTTATTGGCAGCAGTACTGTTGGCTAGTCCTCTAGTTAATGCAGATTCAAAATATCCGGCAGCGGATTTCCAACCTGAAGTTGTATATCAAGATAAAGATTTGATTGCAAAAGAAGGCAAAGCGGAAACAGCGCCTGCAGCGGCAAAGCCAGCCGCTAAAGTAGTGGAAGCGACAGCCGTAGATTCAAAGTATCCTGCCGCTGATTTTCAGCCTCAAGTTATTTATCATGACGACAACTACAAGCCTAGTGAAACAGTAAAAGCCACAGCCACTAAAGTGACTGAAGAAAAAGTGGCCAAAACTGTGGAAACAGACACTGCTGATGTTGCTGCCACAGGTGAAACAGCCAAAAGAGAAGACACATCACTTAACTATATTTTAGGTTTGGTAGGTTTGGTTGCAGTAGGTGGCTTTTTGTTCAAAAAACAAGGCGGTTGTGCTTCAGCTAAAAAAGCGGCAACCAGCACAAGGGTTGCATCTGCAACCACTAAAATTGCCAATACCGGTGTTGCCAGATATTTGAACAAAGTGTCAGGTACAGGTGTGTCCCGTTATCTTGAACAAAAAGTAAAAACTAGCACACCGGTCACCGGCGTAGCCAAATATGTGGCTAAACAGGTTGTAGCGGCAAAAACAACAACAGCGCAAACAAAAACGACTGGGGTTGAAAAATACATGCGCGATCGGGGGTAATGAATGAGCCATGACAATTCGGGTGTTTTTTTTATGCCTGCAGTAGCAGGTTTGTTCTTTTTCATGAAACGGCCAAAAATTGAGGAGATTGAGCCTGTTGCATCTGTTGTGTACCAACCGCACACATCAGGCCTGACAGGCGTGGCGAGATATTTGCAAAGTCAAATTGTTGTTATAGATGAACAGCCCGACAATGAAGCATCTGCCCCTAGTGCTACAGGTGTTGCCAAATACCTTGAAAAAGCGGAGCAACATAAAATTAGTGGGGTAAGCAAATATTTGCTCAGGCAGTCATTCGTAGAAAAGCAAAAAACACAAGAAATTGTCATGGAGCAGTTGACCGGTGTAGAAAAATATTTGAAAAATGTAAAACCCCTTGCCAGAGTGACAGGGGTAGCCAAATATTTAAAGCATCAAGACAGTTTGCCCAAACCGAGCAAAGTTGAGCAATATATGGCCAGACAAGCCATATTGGCAAAATATAACATCAAGCAGCCAGCCGCTACTGAAACAAAATTTGAAATGAGTGGTGTTGCCAAATATCTTCTGAGCCAAGAAAACCAACCCAAACCATCAAGGGTTGCCAAGTATCTTGCTAGGCAAGCAGCGTTGGAATTGTTGCAGGACAAGCAAAAAATGCCAGAAAAAAAATTGACAGGGGTTGCCAAGTATCTCTCGGTACAAGAGAGCCTGCCGCAACCTAGTCGGGTTGCCCGCTATATAGCCAAACAATCAGCCTTATCAGCAATAGTGGCGAAAGAAACCCCCGTAGCAAATGTGACGGGTGTTGCAAAATATTTGCAACAGCAGGATGCCATGCCTAAAGTGAGCCGGGTGAGCCGATATGTTGCCAGACAAACACTGGCAGTAGTAAAGCAACAAGTTGTCTTAAACGAAACAGGCGTTGATAAATATGTCCGCCAGTTCGGTTAAAAAATACATAAAATTTTATTTTACAGAAAATTAAAGGGTAACACTCATGAGTAAAAATTTATTGGAGCAGCTTAAAGAAGTCACAATTGTTGTGGCGGATACGGGTGATATTGAAGCGATAGAGAAATTTACCCCCCGTGACGCGACAACCAATCCTTCTTTGATCACCGCAGCAGCGCAAATGCCACAATATCAAGGTATTGTTGATGACACTCTGAAAGGGGCGAGGGCGACACTGGGTGATTCAGCTTCAGCGGCAGATGTCGTGTCTTTGGCATTTGACCGGTTGGCAGTTTCTTTTGGCCTTAAGATACTTGAAATTATCCCGGGCAGGGTTTCCACAGAAGTCGATGCGCGTTTGTCATTCGACACAGAGGCAACCGTAGCCAAAGGCCGTGAACTGATTGCCCAGTATGAAGCCCAAAATGTAAGCCGTGAGCGTGTTTTAATCAAAATTGCAGCCACTTGGGAAGGGATTCAAGCAGCAGCAGTGCTGGAAAAAGAAGGTATTCATTGTAATTTGACCTTGTTGTTCGGTATTCACCAAGCGATTGCTTGTGCCGAGAATGGCATCACCTTGATTTCACCTTTCGTTGGACGGATTCTTGACTGGTATAAAAAAGACACCGGACGTGATTCTTACGAGCCAGCAGAAGACCCAGGTGTTGTATCAGTGACGGAAATTTATAACTACTACAAAAAATTCGGTTATAAAACTGAAGTCATGGGTGCCAGCTTCCGTAATGTCGGTGAAATTTCCGAATTGGCAGGTTCTGATCTGTTGACTATCGCACCTTCATTATTGGCTGAACTGCAAGCGACTGAAGGCGAATTGCCAAGAAAGTTAGACCCTGCAACAGCAGCGGGCATGGAAATTGAAAAAATATCGATAGATAAAGAAACTTTCGACCGTATGCACGAAGAAAACCGTATGGCCACTGACAAATTGGCTGAAGGTATTTCAGGTTTCGCTAAGGCATTGGAGTCTCTGGAAGAATTATTGGCAGCAAGATTGGCGAGTTTGGAAGCTTAATCAAGCCAGGATGTATCAGCGTTCAGGGAAGAACGCCCCCCGCTAACCTCGCAATTAACATTAATTAGGTCTA